>Ga0080004_1147896_pt2 | contig 30274 bp, 33 predicted proteins | sample WasSprMetagenome_FD_69207 | JGI IMG/M metagenome (GOLD analysis project Ga0080004, IMG submission 69207) | Sulfidic aquatic microbial communities from Washburn Spring, Yellowstone National Park, USA - WS (SPADES assembly) (version 2) | ecosystem: Environmental > Aquatic > Thermal springs > Hot... | reverse complement strand
TATTTTTCTATTTCATTTGGAACTCCAAGATTCATTAAAATTTTTGTTTTAGTTTTAAGCCCCTTAACTTCTTCCGGAGTAACTGTAAAGGCTTTTTCTCTCGAAAGAAGCTCTTCTATTCTTCCGGGATAAACAAAACCTTCTCTTCCATCAACTGTCACAACTCCTTTAACTACTTTTGTTGCATTTCCAGTTCCAACAACGCATGGAATTCCAAGTTCTCTACTTACGATTGCGGCGTGTGAGGTGACCCCCCCTTCATCAGTAACGATTGCACTTGCTTTTTTCATTAAAGGAACGAAATCTGGGTTTGTCATTTTTGTAACAAGTACATCTCCTGGATTAAGCTTATCTCCTTCTTTTGGAGAAAGGATAATTTTTGCTTCTCCAATCCCAACTCCTGGAGAAGCTGGAAGTCCTTTTGTTAATGGTTTTGTCGTTATTCTAAGCTGTGATTCTTTTTTTTCAAAGAAAGCAGTAACTGGTCTTGTTTGAAGCAAATAAACTTTCTCTTCTTGGGAAGCCCATTCAAAGTCTTGTGGGAAGTTGTAGTGTTTTTCGAGTAATATTGCTAGTTCATAAAGTTGCTTTAATTCTTTTTCAGTAAGGCATTCCTTATCTCTTAATTCCTTAGGAACTTCTGCTTCTTTTAATCCAACTTCACCTGTAACTTTCATTTTTTCTTTTGAACCTATTCTCTTCTCTATAACTTTCCCTGTTTTTTTATCAATTATATAAGTATCTGGGGTAACTCCACCGCTTACAACCTCTTCTCCTTGTCCATAAGATGCTTCTATAACTATTTTATCTTTTTCACCAGTAACCGGATGGATTGTAAAACCTATTCCAGCTTTATATTTTCCTTTTTTGTATTCTTCTTCAGAAAGAACTCCAAGTTGAATTTGTACTACAAGAGCAATTAAAACTTTTTCATGAGCAAATCCTTTTTGTGCTCTATAGAAAGTTGCTCTTTCGGTGAAAAGCGAAGCCCAGCATTTTTTAATTGCTTCAAATAATTCTTTTTCTCCTTTTACATTAAGCAAAGTAAGCTGTTCTCCTGCGAAAGAAGCTCCAGGAACATCTTCTGCGGTTGCAGAACTTCTTACAGCAACTGGAACTTCTTTTTTTCCAACAAGCTTTTTATAGGCTTCTTTTATTTCGTTTTCTACTTCCTTTGGAATTTCAACATTTTCTATTATTTCTCTTATTTTTTTTGTTATTTCAGTAAGTTGTTTTTGATCATTAACATTTAATCCTTTGAGGAGATTAAGAATCTTTGGCATTGCATTGTTTTTCTCAAGCACATACTTGTATGCTTGTGCTGTTATTACAAAACCATCAGGAACTGGAAGTCCTGCTCTTTTCATTTCCCCAAGGTTTGCCCCCTTTCCACCTGCGATTGAAAGATCGTTTTTACTAATCTCTTCAAAAAATTTTACAAATTGCATGTGAATACTTATGAAAGTTAAATTTTTATTTCTTTTCTTTCTATTCGTCAATATGCAGAATTTGTAATATAAAGCACACTCTTTGCTTCTTTACCACAAATACATTTTTCTGAAAATGGTTTTTCATCACTTACTACTCTCAAACTAAATTTCTTTGAAAGTTCTTTTTCACATTCTTCGCTTTCGCACCAAGAAATCTTACACATTTTTCCTTCTTTAAGATTCTTTTCTAGCTCTTCGTAAGTTTTTGCTGTAGTTATTTTGCTTTCTAAATACTTCTTTGCTTTCTCTAGCATTTCGGCCTGAATCTTTTCAAGAAGTTTTGGAATTTCTTCAATTTGGCTAAGCTTTATTTTGAGTTTTGTTAAATCGTTTCTTTTCACTACAGTAAGCTCTTTTTCATTTAATTCCTTTTCTCCTATTTCTATTTTTATTGGAATTCCTAAAAGGTCATAATGATTAAGTTTCCATCCAAAAGAATGCACCTGATCTTTGTCGAACTCCACTCTAACTTTTCCATCAAGTTTATTTTTTACTTCTTTTGCATAGCTAAGCAACTTTTCTTCGATTTTTGTTGGAATGATAACTACTTGAATTGGAGCAATTCTTGGTGGTAAAACAAGACCCTTATCATCACCATGGATACCAACAATTGCTCCAATCAACCTTGTAGTAATTCCCCAACAACTTTGATAAACAAACTCATAGCTTCCTTGTTTTGTTTTAAATTTTATATCAAAAGCTTTAGAGAAGTTTTGAGAAAGAAAGTGTGAAGTAGCTAATTGAAGCGCTTTTCCATCTGGCATTATCAACTCAAGAGTATAAGTAGTATCCGCTCCAGGAAACTTTTCGCTTTCCGGTTTCCTACCAGCAATAACTTCTAAAGCTAAGTGCTCTTCAACAAACTTTTTGTATCGATTTAAAGCTTTCAAAGCTTCTTCCCTTGCTTCTTCAGCAGTAGCATGTGCTGTATGTCCTTCTTGCCATAGAAATTCTCTACTTCTTATGAAAGGGTGGGTCATCTTTATTTCCCATCTCACAATATTACACCATTGGTTTACTCTAAAAGGTAAATCTCTATAACTCTCAATCCATTTTGAGAAAAAATCATATATTATAGCTTCTGATGTTGGCCTAAGTGCAATTTTCTCTTCTCCGGACTTTTTTTCTAGCCAAGCAACTTCTGGAACAAATCCTTGAAAGTGATCCGCTTCCTTTTTAAGCTGTGATTCCGTAACAAAAATTGGAAAATATGCGTTTTTGATGCCATCTTTTTTTAGAAGTAAATCGAAGTTCTTTGATATATTTTCCCAAATTTCATAGCCGTATGGCATTATTACGTAGATTCCGTGAATATTGGAATAGTCGCAAAGTTTTGCCTTTTTTACTACTTCCTCGTACCATTTAGCAAAATTTTCTTTTCTTTGAGTAAGTTTTTCAGAGACCATGAATATTTTTTAGTCTTGAAAGTTTTAAATTTTTCCCTTAACTTCTTATCCATTGACATTTATTTAAAACACATCCACAATGATATCCAAGTTGGAGAGGTGTTGGTTTATCCGGAAGTATACAGATAGAAAATTTTGGCTCTTCATATTTACTTTGACAAATCTCTGAGTTACAACCTGAAATAAAGCAGTCAGAATCAAAGGAACAATAACCAGAAGTGGAAAATCCATAATAACTTACATTCTCTTTTGAGTTGAAATCTTGGTTCAACCGGGTTTGATTGATTATTGAAGGTTTATAAATTGAAATTTGGGTTGCTAGCGCTATTAAAGCTATTAGAAGAATCAAAAATGAAAAAAGAACAACATATATAGCTTCTTTAAAAGCCACCATAGTTATTTTTAAAAATTTTGCTTTATTAATATTATTATGTGGGCTGTGGGGCTGTAGCGTAACAAGGCAGCGCGGCAGGCTCCAGAAAAGCTGAGTTTTGAGCTTTGCGATGATATAATTTTGGAGCGCTGAAAAAGCGCAATTTGTGTTGAGAAACCTGCAAGTCAGGGTTCAAATCCCTGCAGCCCCAAAGTGAAAAAATGGAAAAAGAAAAAAGAAAGATAAAAATTAAAAGATTAGATTTTGCAATAGTTTTCTTCTTAACGCTTTTCTCAGCTTCTTTCTTTCTTTATTTTTATAAAGGGCCGAGCGCTTTTGGGGATGATTTGGCTTATGTTGGTGTAGCTTATGATGTATACGAAGGAAAATTTAAAGAAAGCAACTATATATTTAGCCATAGGTTTCTTGTAGCTTTTCCGATTGCTTTATTTTATTATATTCTAGGACCTTCTGATTTTAGTTCTTCTCTTTGGAGCCTTACCTGTGCTGTGTTAACAACTATTCTTACTTACTTTATTGGAAGCTTACTTGTCAACAAAAAAGCTGGTTTTCTTTCTGCTTTATTATTCATATTCTTTCCCTTAGTAGGGATGCTTGCAACTGCTTGTGGAGACAACATTCCAATGGAATTCTTAGCTGCTTTAAGCGTTTTCTTCTTTCTGTGGGGAAGAAAAGAAAAAGATGAACAAAGGAAAAACTTAAAGTATTTTGCAAGTGGTTTGTTTTTGTTTTCTGGTTTATTAACAACTCCTGAATTTTTTGTAATGTTTTTCTTTTTTGGAGTTTATGCAATATTAAGCTATGCTTTAAACAAAAAAACAAAAATTTCACTTTCAACATTTTCATTTGTTTTTGGTGTGGTCTTTGGTTATCTTATAGTCGCTGTTTACGAGCTTATTACACTTGGTGACCCTTTTTTCTTTTTTAAAAGTCAATTACAGTTCTATTCAACAATTGGTAAAATAGAAAATGAAGCTTATGTTGGAATTCCTGGTGCAACTCAGGACCCAAATTTTTACATAATGGTAATGTTTCCTTATGTGTTTAATTTAAATTCATTAAATGGTTTCTTTAACAGCTTTTTAAACAATTTGACAAATGGCAGCAATAACTATGTTGGCTTTTATTTCTATTTTTTTGTAATCGCCAGCTTTATTTTAATTCTATTAAAAGAAAGAAGAAGCTATTTAATGATCCTTTGGGCCGTCTCAACAATCAGTTATCTTGAATTTGGAACAATGAGCTTTCCAAAATATGTTTTTATGCATAGGTTAGAAAGATTCCTTCTAATTGCAGTTGTTCCGGTTTGTGTTACCATTGGAATATTTTTGGAAAGATTGCTAGAATTTAAAAATCCTGCAAAATATTTCTTAGTTGTCATTTGCTTATTTATTTTGATCTACCCAAGCATTCCAATAAATATACATTGGTACAAAATAAATTATTATGTAAAGTATGATTTTATGAACGTTGCGAAGATTTTAAATAATATGAGTAATGTTGTTGTTTACACTTCCTCTGGTTATATTGAATTTCTTAAACTTTTTACAAACTTTAGAAAAGACATAAACTATATAGCTTTTGACTTTGTAAAAAATTGTAGTGAAATAAAAAAAGGTTATGTTATAGTTCCGATATCAATTTATGGATTACCTGAAAGGTCTCCATGCACATCTTGGGCTTATGGAGACCTTCAACAAAAATGTGGTTTTAAGTTAATTCAACCTTCACAAATTTATGAAATCGCTCAACGTAACAAAGAAATGGAATTTTTCAATCCAAGCTTTGCAGTTTCTATTTATCAAGCTACTTAGTTTTTTCTACAAAGAATTTTCCAATTGCAAGATATTTGGCTCCAGTGTTGTGAAGTGTCCATATTGCATCTTCGGGAGTGCATACTATAGGATAACCATGCTTATTAAAGCTTGTATTCACTATTGCGCCTATTCCGATATGTTTCTTTAGCTTTGTTATTACTTCTCTAAATAGCTTATTTTCTTTCTTTCCGAGAATCTGCGGTCTTGTTGTATGATCAACATGCGAAGCCGCAACCATATCATTCCAATATTTTTCTCGCACCATATTGGCTGATGTCATGAATCTATTTGGAGTTTTATAATCTTCCAGAATCTTTTTTGCATCTTCTTCAAGAATAGTCGCAGCAAAAGGTTGGAAGTATGGTCTTTTCTTAATAAGAAGATTAAGTTGGTCTCTACTTTCAGCTCTATTTGGTAATGCAAGTATACTTCTATTTCCTAATGCTCTTGGACCATATTCTAATTTTCCTTGGAACCAAAGAACTATCTCACCATTCAATATTTTTTCTAAGCTTGCTTCTACCACATCTGTTTCTTCAAATTTTATCCCTTCGCTTTTCTTCAGCACTTCTTCTATTTCTAAATCAGAAAACTCTGGACCAAAATAGATTTGTTCAGGTCTTTGCATTAGTTTTCCGTTTCTTTGGTAATCCATTAAAAGTGCTGCTCCAAGAGCAAGACCACCATCACCCATGTGTGGAAAAACATAAAGCTCTTTAACGTAATCTAGATTGTTTATTCTTCTATTCATTTTAACATTTGAGAAAAGTCCCCCGGCAGCAGCTATGTAAGGAATCTTATACTCTTCTACAGCATCTCTAACAATTTTTTCTACTTCTTCTTCAAGGTGCTTCTGAACAGCATAAGCAAGCTCTTCTCTGCAATATTTCCATAATAGATTATCTTTTATCCATTCTGCGAGCAAAAGCTCATATTTTATCCCAAACTCACTCACAAGTTCTTTCCTCTCTTCATCATACCTAGAAATTTTTTTCAATTCTGGAATATCACATGGATAAGAATAGGCAGCTAAGCTCATTGTTTTTCCTTCATCCTCACTATATTTCATATCCAAAGCCAAAGTGACAGCACCATATAGAATTCCAAGGCTTGCACTTGCTTTAAAACTTCTTACTCTTTCAAGTTCTCCATTATCACCTATCCATATACTTCCACTTAATCCATCGCCAGCGCCATCAAGCGTAATAACTATAGCTTCTTTAAATCCACTTGTGTAATATGCTCCAGCAGCATGAGCCAAATGGTGCTCAACAAAGTTTATTTTTCTATTTTCTAATCCAAAACCTTTTAGTTGTTTTCTTATGAAGTAACCTCCAACATTTTTGCCCAAAAATTCCCAAACTTTTCGTGGTCTTTGATCTTGAATTAACTTAAATCCTAGATTTGTTAAATGCATACTTATTCTACTTGGTTTTTTACCTTTTCTTCTCCATAAATCTCTTCTTTTTTCTTCGTAAGATGGAAAAATTCTAGAGATTAATGCGCTTCCACCAATCCATGGAACAGCAATTTCATCAATCTCTCCGCCAAGAGAAATCAGCCATTTTATGCTGTTTTTTGGAAAACCTACGTCGTTTTTTCTTTTTGTAAATCTTTCTTCGTTTACTGCACCTATTATTTTTCCATTCCCAACTAGTGCAGCTCCTGCATCGTGACAGTTATGAACCCCTAGAATCATGTTCTTTTTTCTCATCAGGTTTAAAAAATATTTATTACTAAAAGTTGAGAAAATTAAAAAAGAAGCCCCCATAGTTTAGCTTGGATAGAACGTTGGCTTGCGGAGCCAATGGCCCAGGTTCAAATCCTGGTGGGGGCGCAAAAGGTTATGTTTTATGATGTTTTCTTTTCTCAAATAAAAGTGCAAAAGAAACCCCAATAGTAATTATAAAAGATATCAGCATCGCAGGAAAAAGCTCTCTGATTTGATCAAAAAAGAAAATTAAAGTGGTGATAAATAAAACTATTAACTGAAAAAATTGCTCAGTAAATTTACCCGTAATTAAGATTGGGCATTTTGATTTAATGCTTTGCTTACTCAAAGGCCAAAAAAGCCAAACACCAGTGGGTGTAAAGAAATCTATCGCTAAATGACTTACAAAACCCAAAAGAAATGCTACTGAATAAAATAAATCTTTTGTAAGGAGAAAAAGAACAAAAAATGAAAAAAATAGCGCAAATAAATTATGAAATAATTTTCTATGCCATTTTTTGAGCAGGTATATAGCATCAAAATCTGGGAATACTGCTCCAATAGCGATTAAAAAAGATGCAAAAAAGCTTATATGAAAGAGGTAGTATAACATCACAAAAAGAAACAAACCAAAAGTTACGTGGGTAGTTCTTTGTGGCATAAATAAATTTTATATCACCGCTTTTAAAATTTTCTTAAAAAAATACACGTAGAAAACTTTTTAAAATTTATTTTTTATACTTTAACTCATGGGGGTTAAAGAATTTAAACTTCGTAGAAATGCAGTTTGTAGATATTCAGGGAAAGTTAAGAGAAATCGAGAGTATTATGTGATATATTTAAACCAAATAAAAACATGGAAGAACATGAGCTTAGCCCAAGGTTTATACTTAAAACACAGCTTAAAAAAGCAGAAGAAATAATCGAAGAACTTAAGAAAGATAAAACAATAAAAAAAGCTCTTGGAAAAGCTTTTGATGTGTATATAAAATTGAAAGAAGAAGAGCTCAAAGAATTCAAAAAACAAAATCCAAAATGGGATCCTTTTGAAATAACAGACTGGGAAATTGAAAGATATTTACAATTTTAGCTTAACTGAGCAAAATATTAAAAATTTTATTTCAAAAATAAAAGTATGATAAAACAGGTGAAGTGCACTCCCGGAACTTTATGTTTTACTTATCCTCTAGAAAAAAGAAAAATTTTCAAAAAAACTCTAGTAAAGGGTGGTGGAATAATCTTAGTGTTTCTACTTATTTCATTTATTTGGCTATCAATCAAATTTAAGCTAATTCCACTTTTAGATATTTTTTCGCCGGTAGCTGATATTCTTTTTTATGTTGATATTTTCTTGTTATTTTTGCTGCTTGTTTCTTTAGTTGAAGAAATAATATATTTTAGAAATTATTTTTATGATTTAAAAGAAGGGAGTCTTTTGGTTAGTAAAGGAATACTCGAAAAGCATGAGGTTTTAGTACCTATTGATAAAATTCAGGATATTTACGTTGATCAAGATTTGCTCGACAAAATTTTAGGACTTTATGATCTTCATGTCGCAACAGCAGGTTTTGGCTCGACTGATATTCATATAGATGGCATAAACTATATGAGTGCTGAGGCTATAAAGGAACTTCTACTTGGAAAAGCTGGAAAAGCAAAAGAAAAAAAGGAAAAGAAAGAATGAAATGATGCTAATTTATGAAATTGCAATAATCTTCGCTTGTATTTTAATAGCTACTGCTCAGATTTTATTCAAAAAATTCTTGCCAAACTTCGAGCTAAAAATAGCTTCTATAATTTCTGTGCTTCTTTCACCTAAAATAATCCTTGGACTCTTCTTATATTTTCTTGCCCTTCTGATTTATCTGTATTCATTAACAAAACTTCAGCTTAACTTAGCATACCCACTGCTTTCATTTTCTTTTATTTTTGTAACAATTTTTTCTTTTGTTTTCCTTAAAGAGAAATTTACAATAAAAAGACTTTTTGGAATATTGCTCATAATTCTTGGAGTAGCATTGGTGAATCTATGAGATTTAAAATTTTGGGCGTTATTCTTTTTTCGGTTTTACTTGGTTCTTTTGCTCAAATATTTTTAAAAATTGGCATTAGCAATTTTGCATTTTTAATTCTTGGAATTTTATTCTATGCAATTTCTACAATCTTTTATTTCTATGCTCTTTCAAAAGAAGATTTAAACTGGTGCTATTCTTTTGTTGGATTAAGCTATGTAATCGTAAACCTCCTTTCAATTTTGCTTGGAGAAAGTTTTTCTATTTTTAAGTTTATTGGGAGCTTAATAATCGCAGTTGGAGTAACGTTTGTAGCTTTAAGCTAATACTTTGGATATTTGCTTATATCTTCAAGTATGTCAACGTAGCTTATAAACATTCTTCTGCAGCAATATCTTTTAACTCCAAGGTCATTTAAAACATCTTCAGGATCTTCATGATTCTGCTTTACTCTTTTTTCAAACTCTTCCCATTTGTCACCAATAACTGCTCCACAGGTAAAACATCTTACAGGAAACATCATTTTCTCACCTATAACTCTTCTGGAACCTTGCTCTTGCCTTTGGACCCTTAAACTTCTTTGGTTCTACGGTTCTATAATCTCTCACAAGCATGTAACGATCATATTTCAAAAATTCTTTTTCTAGGCTCTTCTTGAACCCTACAAGAGCTCTTGCAATTGCTATTCTACAAGCTTCAGCTTGTGACATAGGCCCAGAACCTTCTACGTTTACATCGATATCCAGAGTCTTTGCAAGTTCCTGCGCAGTTTTTGAGATTCTTATTGGTTCTAGTATAACGTCTCTTAAGTATTCCGGGGTGAAAGCATCAATAGAAATTTTATTTATTCTTATTCTTCCACTTCCTTCTTTAGCAACAGCTCTAGCGACAGCTTCTTTTCTTTTTCCAACACCAATACAAACTTTTTTCTTTTTCATCCTTTCACTTTATAACCAAGAAGTTCTGAGAGCTCTCTAATAGTTAAATATTTCTCTTTTAAATCGCTTGCTTTCTTAGCGTTTGGCTCAAACTTCTTATATTCTTTTATATTTATTCCTTTTATATTTTCACCGATAAATACTCTTAACCTTTTGTAAGCTTCTTTTCCAGATTTCCTTTTATAAGGAAGCATTCCTCTTATTATCCTTTTTACAAGTAAGTCTGGTCTTCTTGGCCAATATGGTGAATGTTCTGGATTTGCTTTATCTTTCCAATCCATTTTCTGTTTGTATTTTGCATAAATAGCTTCTTTTTTTCCACTTATAACAAGTTTCTCTGCATTTATTATTGCAACATGATTTCCCTTTAGAAGAAGTTTAGCTACTACTGATGCTAACCTTCCTAAAACATATTGCTGGTTTCCATCTATTAGATATTTCATGCTATCATTCTTTTTACTTTATAATTTTAAAAAGTCATATTTATATACATTTTGTAGCTTATCTCAACCTTCTAAAGAATTCTTCGAGTTGCTCTTTTGAAAGTGTATTTATAATCTCTTCCTTTCTGCACCATCCTCTCCTTGCTGTGCCTATTCCTAACCTCATAAAGTGAAGATGGTTTACTCTATGTGAATCTGTACCAATAGAAAATTTTGTTATTCCATATCTTCGCGCAAGCATTATATTTTCTGAGTTTAAATCCAATCTATCTGGAAAAGAATTTATTTCCATTATTACTCCTTCTTCTTTCGCAACTTCAAAAACCTTTTCTAGATCTATTTCATAAGGTGGTCTTTGGTTAAGGAGTTTTCCAGTTGGATGAGCAAGAATAGTAACAAGTTTGCTTCTTAATGCCTTTATCACTCTATTTGTCATTTCTTCTTTACTCATAGAAAAGTTTGTATGAACTGCTGCAATTACAAAATCCATCTCTTTTACTATTTCTTTGGAAATGTCAAGGCTACCATCTTTCAAAATATCAACTTCTCCACCTTTGAATATTTTTATTCCAACTTCTTTTTCAACTTTTTCTATTTCTTTAAATTGCTTCTTGTATTGCTCATCCGATAATCCATGAGCAATTTTTAGATTGCTACTATGGTCTGTAATCGCAATGTATTCATAGCCAAGCTTTTTTGCATATTCTGCAATTTCTTTTATAGACTCTGCCCCATCACTATATTTGCTGTGAATATGAAGGTCACCTTTTATCTCGTTATATTCAACAATTTTTGGAAGTTTATTTTTTAAAGCAAGTTCAACTTCTCCCCTTGCTTCTCTCATTTCCGGTGGAATGTATTGCATACCAAGTTTTTCATATATCTCTTCTTCACTTTTTCCAGCAATAAGTGTATCATCTTTGAAAAGTCCATATTCATTAAGCTTATAACCCTTTTTTATTGCGATTTTTCTAACTTCAATATTGTGTTCTTTACTTCCAGTAAAGTAAAGCATCGCCGCCCCAAAACTTTTTTCTTCAAAAACTCTAAGATCACAATCCATTCCGATTTTCAAAGCAACACTGGTCTTTGCAGGTCCTTTTGCTGTAACCTCTTTTATCTCTGGTAAAGATACAAAGAAATCCATTACCTTCATCGGGTCAACACCGGGCTTTATTATCGTTAATATGTCGATATCTCCTATTGTTTCTTTCATCCTTCTTATAGAACCAACAATTTCAACTCTTTCAACGAGTCCACTTTTCTCTAGCTTTTTCTTTAGTGTTTCTGCTTCGGGAAGGACGAATCCTAAAAGCTGGCGTTGAGGTGTTTGTTCATAGATTTCAATACTCTTTCTAATTTTTTCCTCACTTTTTTCTCCAAATCCTGGTAAGTCTCTAATTTTATGCTCATTTATTGCTTTCTTAAGATCCTCTAAGTTTTTTATTTTCAAAAACTTGTAAAGCTTGACGATTGTTTTTGGTCCAAGTCCTTCAATTTTTGAAAATGAAGCAAAGTCGATTGGGTATTTTTGCTTCAGCTCTTCATAATACTTAATTTTTCCAGTTTTTAAATACTCTTCTATTTTTTGTGCAATGCTTTCTCCGACTCCCGGAAGTTCTCTTAACCTTCCTTGTTTATAAACCTCTTCAATGTCTTCAGAAAGGGTAGCGATCGTAAGAGCTGCTCTTCTGTAAGCATTTGGCTTCCATTCAACTCCTTCTGCTTCCAGCATTGCTGCAATTTCTTCCAAAATCCTTGCAATCTCAGCATTTTTCATGATTAATTAAATACATTAAAAATTTATTTTAATTTTCATCCGAGATTTATTAGAAGAATCTAAAACGGAATCGAAACGTATTTAAATTTATCATACGTTATCATACTATGGGAAAAAAGAGGATAACTATAACAATTGATGAAAGACTTCTTAAAAAAATAGACCTCCTAAGCGAAAGTGCAACTATCGGAAAAAACAGATCGAATGTTATTGAAAACATTTTGATGCAAAGTCTAAATAAACCATTGAAAACAGCAATTATCTTAGCCGGAGGAAAAGGAACAAGACTTAGACCATTAACTTATGAAATACCTAAGCCACTGGTGCCTATAAAAGGAAAACCAATTTTATATCACATTATTGAAGAACTGAAGAGAAATGGAATAGAAAATGTAATAATAGCGGCTGGTTACAAAGCAGAAAGTATAATGAAGGCTCTTGGAAACGGTGACAACTTTGGAATAAACATAACTTACAGTATAGAGAATAGACCTTTAGGCACTGGTGGTGCGGTAAGAAAAGCTTGTGAGCTTGTAGAGGAGTTTCCAGTTCTTGTTGTAAATGGCGATAATTTGTTCCATATGGATATCAACTCTTTCTATGAATTTCATAATTCTTTGAGAGTTTCCTCACACATCCTTGCTACTATTGCACTTACAACTGTGGAAGATACAACTGGCTATGGTGTTGTAGAACTTGAGGGAAATAGAATAAAGAAGTTCTATGAAAAGCCAGAAAAGAAACCAAAATCAAAATTGATAAACGCCGGAATTTATATAGCTGAAAAGGAGTTAATAGATCTTGTACCAAAAAACAGATTCTTTTCGATTGAAAAACAGCTTTTTGAGAAATTGGCTCAACAGAACATGTTGGCTGGTTATATCTTCAATGGTCCGTGGTATCCAACGGATACTTTTGAAAGATACGAGCTAGCTATTAAAAAATGGAAATAATTTTAAAGCAAAATTCAAAATAGTTTCATGAAATTAATAATCTTTGGTCCACCCGGAGCTGGAAAAGGAACGTATGCAAACCTTCTACAAGAAAAAATAGGAATACAAAAAATTTCAACTGGAGATTTGTTAAGAAAGGAAGTAAAGGAAGGAACAGAAATTGGTAAAAAAGCTAAAGAATATATGGATAAGGGACAGTTGGTACCTGATGGGCTTGTGGTTGAAGTCCTAAAAAAAGAACTAGATAGGATTGGAAACGATAACTTTATTCTAGATGGATTTCCAAGGACTCTCTCACAAGCTCAAAAGCTTGATGAGATTACAAAGATAGACGCACTAATTTTGATAAGAATTCCTGAGGAGATACTTGTAGAAAAACTGGCTGGTAGAAGAATTTGCTCCAACCCAAACTGTGCTGCAATTTACAATGTAGTAAACATAGATAAAAAAATTGGAAGAGTGCATTACTATCTTCCACCCATGCCACCTAAAAAAGAAGGAATCTGCGACAAATGTGGGAGTCCTTTAATTCAAAGAGATGATGATAAGCCAGAAGTAATAAAAGAAAGATTAAAAGTTTATAAAAAAGATTCAAGACCTTTACTCTCTTATTATAGAGAAAAAATACCTTTTATTATCGTTGTTCCAAATAGGCCAGCTGAAGAAGTAATAGACAGGCTAATTAAAAGGTTAGAAAAATTGAAATTAAAAGGAACAAGCTAAAAAATTTAATAAACAATTTTAAAATTTTAATATGAAAAGAGTTCTTATTTTAGGAGCTGGTGGTAGAGATTTTCACAATTTTAATGTACTTTTTAGAAATAACCCAGAGTATGAAGTAGTTGGATTTACTGCAGCTCAAATTCCATACATAAGCAACAGAACTTATCCTCCCGAACTCTCTGGAAAGCTTTATCCAAATGGAATAAAAATTTATGATGAAGAAAAACTTCCAGAGCTGATAAAAGAGCTGAAAGTTGATGAGTGTATTCTTTCTTATAGTGATTTAAGCTATATTGAAGTTTTCAAAAAAGCTTGCATTGCTAATGAAAATGGTGCAAGCTTTGTACTAGTTGCCCCAAAAGCTACGATGCTTAAATCAAATAAAAAAGTAATAGCTGTTTGTGCTTCAAGAACTGGTGCTGGAAAAAGTGAAGTATGCAGATATATTACAAAAATTTTGAAGGAAGAGAAAATAAAATTTGTTGTTGTTAGGCATCCGATGCCTTATGGGGATTTAAGAAAACAAATCGTGCAAAGGTTCGAAAAGCTTAAAGATCTGGATGAGCAAAACTGCACAATCGAGGAAAGAGAAGAATATGAACCACATATAAAAATGGGAAATGTTGTTTATGCTGGGGTGGATTACGAAAAAATACTAAGAGAAGCTGAGAAAGAAGCTGACGTAATAGTTTGGGATGGCGGAAATAATGACCTTCCATTTTTTGAACCTGATCTTTTGATTACTGTTGTTGATCCAATTAGAAGTGGAAACGAAATAAGCTATTATCCTGGAGAACTTGCTGTAAGAATGGCGGATGTAATTATTGTAAACAAAGTGAACGTAGCTAAAAGAGAAGATGTTGAAAAGGTTATAGCAAATGTAAAAAGTATAAACAAAAATAGGCGAAATGCAAAAATATTTCTTACAGAATCTATTGTAAGTGTTGATAACCCTGGCTTAATAGAAGGAAAAAGAGTAATAGTTGTTGAAGATGGACCAAGCGTTACTCACGGTGAGCTTGGTTTTGGGGCAGCGACTGTTGCAGCACAACAATTTAAAGCAAAAGAAATTGTTGACCCAAGACCTTTTGCTGTTGGGAGTATAAAAGAGGCTTATAAAAAATACAAACATCTTAAAAATGTTGTACCCGCTCTTGGTTATAGCAAAAAACAAATAATGGAACTTGAAGCTACGCTAAATAAAGCTGATTGCGATTCAATAGTTTCTGCTACGATAGATCTTAGAAGACTACTTAATCTAAACAAACCATTGGCTCAAGTAAGCTTTGAAATAAAAGAGGATGGGAAATTCAAGGAGTATATTAAAGATTTTTTGTCTAATCTACAAAAAAGATTTTAAATTAAAATTTTGAAAACCAAAACATGCTAACCATCAGAGTAGCTGGTGCAAATGGGGAAGGAATAGATACAACAGGAATTTTGATTGCAAAAATACTTGCTGAAAACGGTTTTTATGTTTTTGGAAACAGAGGTTACCAATCTATAATAAGGGGTGGACACGTTTGGTACCAAGTAGCTGTTGATACAAAAAAGTTACAAACTTTTGGAAGTAAAGTCGATATACTAGTTGCTTTTAATGAGGATGCAGTTAATTATCAAAAGCATCTTTTAAAAGAAAACAGCATTTTAATTTATGACCCAAACATAGTAAAAACTAAAATAGAAGGAAAATACAAAAAAATTGAACTGGAAATGAGCAAACTTGCAAGTAAATTAAAAAATCCAAGTTTAATGAAAAACACCGTAGCAATTGGTGCGGTTTTAAAAATTTTGGGAGTAGAGATAGCTCAAGTAAAAGGAATTATTCAAAAAATGTTTGCTGATAAAGGAGAAGAAGTAGTAAATGAAAATATTAAAGCTCTTGAAGAAGGTTATAATGCTGTAAATAAAGTTTTTTCGCTTGGTAGTGGCGGAAAAAGAAAAATAGTAATCGATGGTAATACCGCAACAGCTCTTGGTGCGGTTGCTGGTGGTTTAGATTTTTATGCTGCTTATCCAATGACACCATCTACAGGAATTCTTCAGTTTCTTATACAAAATCAAGAGAAGTTAAATGTTTTTGTTAAACAGTTTGAGGATGAAATCGCTGTTGCAAATGTAACGATTGGTGCAGCATATGCTGGAGCAAGAGCAATGTGTGGAACAAGTGGCGGTGGTTTAAGCTTAATGGCAGAAGCTACTAGCTTTGCAGGAATGGCTGAGATTGGGGTAGTTTTTGTAAACTCTCAAAGAACCGGACCAAGCACTGGTTTTCCAACAAAAACAGATCAAAGTGACCTTAACTTTGTTTTTGGAATAGGTCAGGGTGATTGGCCAAGAATAATAATTGCACCAACAAGCGTCGAAGAATGTTTTTATGCTGCAGCCGATGCTTTAAACCTTGCTGCAAGGTATCAAACTCCTGTTTTTATTCTTCTTGACCAATATATAAGCGAAAGATTAGAAGCTTTAGATTCTTTTGATTTTGATAAAATAAAAATTGTTGAACCTAAAATCGCAAAAGATCCAAAAAACTTTAAAAGGTACGAGGTCACAGCTGATGGTATTTCTCCTGTTGCATTTCCTGGAATGCGGGACTTTGAGCATACAGCTTCAAGCTATGAGCATGATGAATTTGGAAATAGTGTTGCAGACTTGTATGCTGGGCTGCCCTATGCTATAAAGAATAGAAAGGAGCAGCATGAAAAAAGAATGAGAAAGTTGGAAACAGCGAAAAAAGATCCTATGATAAAGCTACCTGAGCTCATAGGAGAAAAAGATGCTGAAATAACTTTTGTTTGTTGGGGTTCTACAAAAGGAGCTGTTGCTGAAGCAATAGAAAGATTAAAAGAAAAAGGGGTTAAAGCAAATGCTTATGTTTTTGAATATCTTTGGCCATTAAAAGAAGAAATAAAAAACCTTCTAAAGAACAAAAAGTTAATAGATGTTGAAGAAAATATTACAGCTCAATTTGCAAAGCTTCTAAAAAGAGAATTTGGAATTGAATTCAAAGGATACATTCTTCATTATACTGGTGAGCCAATAACAAGTGATGAAATAATAAAAGAATCTTTTAAGTTTATTGGAAAAAAGAAAAGTCTAATTGCAAAGTTAAAAGAAGAATTTGGGTTTGTGGAGTGATATGATGAGCTATGAAAGCAATGTAAAACCTGTTTGGTGTCCTGGTTGTGGAAACTTTGGAGTTTTTGCTAGTCTAAAGAAAACTTTTGAGGAGCTTAAAATAGAAAACCACAAAATAGCAATGATCTCAGATATCGGCTGTTCTTCTCAGGAGCCACATTTATTTAGAGTTTATGGGTTGGATTCTTTGCATGGAAGAGTTGTTGCTGTAGCAACTGGTACAAAACTTGCAAACTCTGAGCTTCTCGTTATTGCTGTTGGTGGTGACGGCGGAATATATGGAGAAGGATTGAACCATCTAATAAATGCTGCAAGAAGAAATGTTGGAGTAAAGGTAATCGCAGTAAATAACGGGCTTTTCAGCTTAACAACGGGTCAAGTTGCACCAACAACGCCAAGGGGGATAAAAACAAAAACAACCCCTCTTGGAAATCCTGACCTCCCAATAGCACCAATTCCATTAATGCTTTCAAGTGGAGCAACATTTGTTGCAAGAGGTTTTGCTGGAGATGTTGAACATTTAAGCTATATTTTCAAAGAAGCTTTCAAGCATAGGGGTTTTGCTTTGGTTGATGTTCTAAGTCCTTGTGTAACCTTTAACAAGATTCAAACTTATGAATGGTATAGGCAAAGAATCTACAAGCTTGAAGAAAAAAACCATGATAAAAAAGACTTCAATAAAGCATTAGAAAAAGCCTTTGAAGATACAAAAACAAACTACGAAAAAATACCAATTGGAATCTTCTACCAAAACGAAGATGAAGAAGCTCTTGAAGAAAAAGATGTTGTTCTAAAGAAAGGTGTGCTAATAAAAAGGAAAAGAATATCAAAAGAGGAGCTAAAGAAGTTTATTGAAGAGGTAGTTTAAACAAATAAATAAAAAATCAAAAATTTACGCAAAGAAATTTTCAAGTTGAGAAACTTCTAAAAATCTTTCGCTTCCATCTTGCATGTTTTTTAATTTCACAACCCCTTTCTCCTCCTCTTCTTTTCCAATTATAATGCAATATTTAATCTTCTTTTTATTTGCATATTCAAGAGCTTTTGTTATTTTTTTATCAATAGCTATATCACAATAGACATTCTTCTTTCTTAATATTTTTGCAACCTCTATTGCTTTTTTTACTTGTTCTCTTTGTAAAGGCACGATATAAATGAACTTCTCTTTTTCTTCTTCTTTTTTTGGAAGAATAGCAAAAATAGCATCAAGACCAAAGCTCATTCCAGTTGCTGGATATTCTTCTTTTGAATTCAAATATTTTTGAATCATGTTATCCCAACGTCCGCCAGCAGCAAGAGAGGAAGAAAAGTTTTTTGTATAAACCTCCCAAATCATACCAGTATAATATCCAAGACCCCTAGCAAGAAATGGTGAAAGCATTATTTGCCAATTTTCTCCATTTTGAAAAAGTTTTACAAAATAAAAGAATTCCTCAACCTCTTTTATTCCTTCCTTAGCAGTTTCATTGTTTAGAACTTTTTTGAAGTATTCAAGTTTTTCTTCATTAGTTCTTAATTTTTCACTCTCTTCTATTATAGAAAAAATCTTTTCTATTTTTTCTCTTTCTATTTTTTGTTCGAGCTCTTTTTTAACCCCTTCTTTTCCAATTTTATCCAGCTTATCAATCGAAAGAGCAACACCTATGAATTTTTCTTTTTCTACTCCGCTTTCTTCAAAAATACCAAAAAGAAGTTTTCTATTATTTACTTTTACAAAAACATCAATACCAAGCTGAGAAAAAACATCGAAGGTTATTGCCATAAATTCTGCATCTGCATAACCACTCTTTATTCCAATGGTATCAACATCGCATTGAGTAAACTCGCGAAGTCTTGCTTTCTTTACTGGTCCGTCTCTGAAAACTTTTCCAATCTCATAGCGTTTAAAAGGTAGAGAAATATTTTTGTTTTGTGCAAAAGCTTTTGCAAGCTTAAAAGTAAGCTCATAGCGAAGCACTAGGTCTCTATTTCCTTGGTCCTTTAACTTGTAAACTTCTTTCATTATTTCTTCTCCCATCCCGTATTTTGCGGAAGCAACTTCAAAAAGCTCTAGAATGCTCGTTTCCATCGGCTCAAAGCCATATTTTTTGAAAGTGTCTTCAAGAATTCTAACAATCCTTTCTCTAACAATTTGTTCTTCTGGCAAATAATCCTTAACACCTTTTAGGGTTTTCATACTCTCACAATAAGGGCGGTAGGTGGGAATCGAACCCACTCCTGAGGCTCCACAGGCCCCCACGCTTCCGTTACGCTACTACCGCCATAATTTTTTATTTTGTATTCTGCTTTTATTTTTTTATTTTTTAAGCTAACAAAATTAGAAAAAGAAAAAAGTTTAATGAAGTAAATCCCTTTTCATTTCCCTCACTAATTTTATGTTTTTTACTCTTTTTATTTTTTTCTCTAAAAATTTTAAGCGTCATAAAAATTAGAATAATTTTTAAACGCCGGGGATGGGATTCGAACCCATACTGCCCCGAAGGGCAACCGGTTCTCGAGACCGGCGCATTACCTGATTCTGCCACCCCGGCTTACATTATTTCAATGTTATTTGGGTCATAGCCAAGGTTGGCAAGAATCTGCTTCACTCTTGCTTTATGTTCTCCTTGAAGCTCGATTCTTCCATTTTTTGCTGTCCCTCCACAGCCAATTCTTTGCTTTAGCTCTTTAACAATCTTTTCTAGGCTTTCCTTGTTTATTCCTTCAACTATTGTAACAATTTTCCCAAATTTTCTTGTCTCTGTAAATATTTTAATTTTTTGTTGCTGTGCCTCTTTTTCTAGTATATCGCAAATGCAAAGGTCCTTTGGTAAACCGCATTTCGGGCAAATTTCAGTCATTCTTAGGCAACACCTCTTTCATGAAGAATTGTAAGAATTCTAGCTATTGTTCTTCTTGTTTCTCTCAGCTTCGAACCTTTTGTTAGCTTTCCTGTTGCTTCTTTTTTTCTCTTTTCTATAGCTTCCTCTACTTTCAGCTTGTTTAATTTTTCAAAAAGCTCTTCGTTTTTCATCGCACGTAGCTCTTTCTTTCTAAATATCATTGTTATATTTTGTAGCTCAGTATTTAAATTTTTTTCTCTAAAAAGCTGAGAAACACATAGCTAAAGCTAACTATGAAAAACGTAGAAAATATACTTGAGGAAAAAGCACTTATAATCAAGCAAGAAGCTAATAAGCTAATCGAAATTTTGTTTTTGGGCAATAGAATTGAAAATAATAATGCGAGATAAACTATTTGGTTAAAACCATATATCAAGGTTAATGAAAGAGCAAAAGCTCCATCAATTAATAACCTTTCAAGAATATTCTTTTTTTGTTTATCCTGCTTAATCAATAGAAAGGCAACAAAAATGAAAGTTATGTAAAAAATCAAAAATCCTGAATAATCGATACTTTTCTGTAAAGTAGCTAAAAGCTTTACATCATTTAATGGAAGCGTAGAAAGTAAGGTAACAAAGAGTTTTGTTTTGTTTGTTGCTTCTTTAATTTGTTGTTTTGGATATGTTTCAAATATACCAATGATACTTTTATTTAAGAAAGGTTGAAGCTCTATGCTTGGATAGTTTATTACTCTTTTAAGCCCGATCGCATCCCAGGCTATTAAGTTTGTACCCATAAACTCTGGTTGTAAGTTTTCTTCTTGTTGAAGCGTTATGTTTAATTCATTTACTTTATTTACAAATTCTTGAGGAAGTGGGGAAGAATAAAGTAAAGTGTATCCTTTAAAAGATTTGAGTTGATTTGCGATCAAATCAAGCTGAGACTCATTTGAGTAGAAAAAGATTGGAATTGAAGCATTTATTAGAGTTGTTGCTTTTTGCATAGAAAGTATTTGATCCTGAATAAACAACCTTCCCAAAGTATTGACATCAAAAAGAATTGCAGTATTCTTTGGTCTATCTAGGAATATGTAGATTGGTTGTTCAAGATTAAGCTTTTTGAAAGACTCATTCTTTAAAAATATCAATATCTCAATTTCTACAGAATTGTTAATTTTTATTGGACCAAGAAAGTTTGCACCAAGAACATCTGAGTTATCTAAAACTTTTCTTCCATTTTGCACGACTAAGAATTCACCGTTCTGGAGAAGAGGATCTATGCTATTTAGCATCTCGACATAGATTAAGGAGTTTCCTACATCAGAATAAACTGTTGGTATATAACCGTAAAAAATCTGACTTCTTTCTTTTATTATTTGTGAAACTATTTGTATGCTTAGCGGATTTTTCACTTGAAGTTTATAAACGAAAATTTTTGTTCTTTCAAAAGCTATATAAAAACCAAGTAAAAGCAAAATCACCAAAAGCAAAGCAGTGGTTTTTTTCATATTTCCACGAACAATTTTGGAATTATTGAAATTGCAAAAACTGCAAAAAATTCAAACGACTTAAATCCAAAAAGGTAAAATACAAAAGAAACTAGAACACAAGCAAAAAATTCTAAAAGCTTAGTCTTTTTTTCCTGCTTGAAAAATCCAAAGATAAAAGAGGATAATAAAGCTAGCACATTAAATTCATCAACACCAACAAAAATAAAAATCGGAAAAATAATAAGAAAGTTAATTATTGGCAAAACTACTATTTTTCGTTCAAAAATAAAAAACAAAATGTAAGCTGTTATTGTAAAAAGAAAAACTTGAACAAAAGAAAACTTCTCATCTGATATTTTTATGCTGCTTCCTTTAAGGTTTTCTTTTTCTAATAGATTGTTAAAATAATTGTTTAGATCATCGATATTTGCTGCATTATAAATCTTCTTAGCTTCTTCAAGTACTTTTTCGTTTTTTGTAATTGAATAATTATAGTAAAGAGAATATGCGTTTGAAAGATTTTGGTATTTTAAAACAAAACTTTCATTTAGAAGAGAAGAATTTGAATAACTTCCAAAAACTCCTTTTTTTACTATTTTTACTGGTTCAAAAATTACAAAAAGAAAAAATAAAATAAAGAAAATAGTTACTAAAATTATTTTTTTGTCCATAAAAGCCTTCAAAGATGTTTCTTCACAAAGCTAACGTGAAGAACTTGTAAACCTCCGTAGATTGCTACGAAAATTGCTCCTAGAATGAATACGATTGCTACAAAATTTGGCCAGCTAAGGATTCCTTGCGACACATACATCGCTACTAGTCCAACTACTAACAGATAGATTGAAAAGAGTACGTAACTTACTAGTGTAAATGGTTTATACCTATCTCTTAATTCAATTTCCCTCCTTACAAATTCCTCAACTTCTGGCGGTACTTTTGCCTTTGGCATACTCTTTCACCTGTTTATTCTTTCAAAATGAAATTTTTTAAATCTTTTTCTTTTTTAGTTGGTTGGGTAACATCTTTTCTTATTTCCCAGCGGTTGGTTTCATCTTGGATATATTCTTCTCCTCTTCTAAGTTTTTCAAAAGCGTTTCTAAGTTCATTAATTAAATAAACTGCATGCCAAGGAGAAGTAAAAATATTTTCATTGTTTCTTATGAACTTTACAACTTCTTCGAAATTTTTAAATTCTTCTCTAATTAAAAGTGTAGAATTGTCTGGTGTTCTATGTTCAAGTATAACCTTTCCGTCTTCTATATAGATTAAAAAGTTTCCTTTTGGGTCTTGAACGAATTCTCCTTCTAGATGAGAATATTTTTCTAAAACTTTCATAACTCTTTCAAAATCAGTTTGATAAATGTGAGCACTTGTGCTTATACTAGTGACGCTCCCAAGTTTAAAGTTTGTTTTTGCTATTTTATTTATTTCACTAACAATGTATTTTGCTAATTCTATTTGGGCTACAAAGTTTATTGGCCATGCTTTGAACATATCATTGCTCCTTATAACAACAGTATGATTGTAAAAATCGCCCGTGATTATTCCTTGAATTGCTATTATGCATGGTGGATTCTCACTATTTTGGTCTTTTTCGTGATCCCAACTTACAACTACTGCTCTTCTTGAATAAGGTGCGCTAGCAAGTTTTTCAATCAAATACCTTATTTGATTTTTTCCGAACCTATGAGCAAATAACCTTTCACCATAGGTATATTCTACTTCCTTTGGTTTTTTGGGATTCAAAACTTCTTTTGTGTGTCTTTCAAAATTTTCTTTTTCAATAAATTCGAAAAATTCTTTTTCTATTTTGTACTCCTTTCCATACAATCCCAGAGTAACTGTAAGATTTAGGAATTCTTTTTGTGGAATTTCATATTCGGTAGATTTTAAACTACCGAACCTCATTATTAAATCTAGAATTTTGACCCAAGCTCTGAATACGCTTTTATCATCATAGATGGCTTGCCCACTTAAAGGAACAGGGTGGCTTTCAATGTTTATTTTTTCTTCAATTTTTAAATCGATTTTTCTTCTTTTTTGTTTTTGTTCTTCATTAAAATTTTTCTCTATTTCTTCAAAAAGTCTTTTATAATCTCTTACACGGGCTTCTTTTCTTAAATCAATAAGCTTTATGGAATCAACGATTTCTTTAATTGCCTCTTTATTTAAGAATATTATTGGTAAATCTATTTGTTTTTCTCCAAGAAGTTTTACTAGGGTTTCACCGCTTGTTGAAAGATCAGAACCGTAAAGAATTAATGTATCTACTTGCGGGTTTTGGGCCAAAGTTTCAAGAAGATAGTTTACCCCGTGCGAAGTATAAAGTGTTCCTATTATTCCTATTTTTTCTTTTAATTTTTCTGGTAAAGCTTCTAGCACAGATTCCTTTTTACTCCAAAGAGTACAAACTGCTATATTGCTTTTTGGATTAATGATTAAAATATCCTTTTTCATAATTTCACGGCGTTAATTCATTGAAATAAAAAATTTAAAGAATTTTCTTTTAACAAAAAGCAAAGAAAATTTTATAAAAGCTTGGGCCCGCAGGGAATCGAACCCTGAATCTCCACCTTGTGAGAGTGGCGTCTTAACCATTCGACTACGGGCCCGCATATTCTATTTTTTATCTTTTATAGTAAGTTAACTTTATATATTTCTGTTGAGAAAAAATATTATGATTTCTTGTGATGAACTAGGTCCAGAGAAAGTTATCCAACTCTATGATAAAGTATACAAAGTAAAAAGTTACGTTGTAATTGATAACACCGCTCTTGGTCCTGGAAAAGGAGGAATAAGATATGTAAAGGATGTAACAGTAGAAGAAGTAGCGCAACTTGCTAGGGCAATGACTTATAAAAATGCGTTAGCTGAAATTCCCTACGGTGGTGCAAAAGCCGGAATAGCAGCAGATCCTAATCCACAAAAACCTTTCATAATTAGAAATTTTGCAAGAATGCTAAGAGGAATAATACCAACCTACTATATTCCAGGTCCTGATATGAATACAAACGAATCAGATATGGCAATAATAGCAGATGAACTTGGTCTAAATACTGTAACAAGTAAACCGTTAGAAATGGGTGGATTACCACACGAACTTGGATCAACCGGTTATGGAGTAGCAACAGCTACTGAAATTGCTTGCGAACATGTTGGTTTAAAGCTTAGCGATGTAACTGTAGCATTAGAAGGTTTTGGAAATGTTGGTCAATTTACAATGAAGTTTCTACAAGAAAAGGGTGCAAAGATAATTGCTGTTTCTGACTCGAAAGGGTTAATATATAACAAAGAAGGTATAGACTTTGAAAAGCTCAAAAAAGTCAAAGAAGAAAAAGGAAGTGTGATTTATTACCCTGATGGAGAAAGAATGGAAAATTATAAGCTTTTTGGGATTGAGGCTGATGTTTTAATCCCTGGTGCAAGACCAAATGCGATAAATGAAAACAATTATGAAGATGTTAAAGCAAGCATTTTAGTCGAGGCCGCAAATATACCGGTTAAAGAAGAAATAGAAGAAAAACTTTATGAAAAGGGGTTACTAATTGTTCCAGATATTATTGCAAATGCCGGTGGGGTTATAAGTTCTGCTCAAGAGCTATTAAACAAAGATATAGAAGAAACTTTTGAAATTATTCGCAAGAAAATCTCAAGGAATACAAAGCTAATCCTTCAAAGAAGTAAAGAAGAAAACGTTTCGCCAAGAAAAATAGCTAAGAAAATTGCTGAAGAAAGAATCAAAAAAGCGGAGATGTTTAGAAGGGGTGGGGTGGTATAATGGCAATGAAAAGGTTTATGACAAGAGCCGAAATGTTTGAATTAAAGATTAGAAAATCTCAAAGTAGGTCTAATGGTATCCCAAAGGAAGAAAGAAAAAAAATAAAGGCTTGGGCTACCCTTGTTGCGGCTTTTTGTTCTTCATTAAACTGGGAGAATTACAAAGCAATAACAGAGGGTGGAGTATTAAAGAAATGTGATAAAACTTTACTTGAAGAGTTATGGAAGAGAGTAACCTCAAACGATATAGTTGAAGTTGCTTCACTTAGAATACCAGATGCGCTTGTGAAGAAATGGATACTTCAAAACATAGAAGATGAAAATGAGAGAGAATTTTATTTCCAAGCTTGGAAGGAATTCCAAGAATACTTCTGTGATGGAAAAGCATACATCATAGAAAGAAGACGTGGGGAAAAGCCAGAGCAAACATAGACATTTGTCTATTTTTTATTCAACAATAGTTAAATTTAAATAAGAAAATTGCAAAAATAAAACATGCAAGATGAGTATGAATTAGCTTATAGAATAGCTGGTGAAATTACCTTTTCTAAAAACCCGGGAAGTGTAATGAAGAAGTGGAGAGAAATTTTTGGTGTTTCACAAAAAGAACTCGCCGAAGTTTTACATGTATCACCATCAACAATAAGTGATTACGAAGCAAACAGAAGAAAAAATCCAGGAATAGGGGTAATTGAAAGATATATAACAGCTCTTCTTCAAATCGATAAGAAAAGAGGTAAAAAAACTTTATTTCAACTTTTAGCAATCAAACCAAAAAAGTTTGATGTAATTGTAAAAGAATTTCAAAATGGAATACCTGCTTCTGAATTCGCTAAAGCTATTGAAGCAAAAATAGTAGCAAATTACAAACTTCTTGATGAAAGAAAGGTTTATGGATATACTTTAATAGATAGCTTAAAAGTAATCTTTAGTTTTAAGTATGATGATTTCCTAAAACTTTTTGGTTCTACTCCTCAGAGAGCTTTGATTTTTACGAATGAGATAAGTGGAAGGTCTGCGTTGGTTGCAGTTAGATTAGCACCTGTTAAACCAACCATAGTTGTTCTCCATAAAATAAAAAATGTTGACAAAATTGCAATTAAAATCGCTGAAGTTGAAGAAATTCCTTTACTAACAACTAATCTTTCTATTCCTGAAATTACAAAAAGGCTTAATTATTAGGTGAAAAAATGGCGAGCATTGTTGGTTATGGCTTTTATATACCAAGACTAAGAATAAAAATAGAAGAAATTGCAAGAGTATGGGGAGAAGATGCTGAACAAATTAAAGATTCGCTTGGAGTAGAAGAAAAAAGTGTTCCAGATATAGATGAAGATACTGCAACAATGGCTGTTGAGGCTGCAAGAAATGCAATAAATTTTGCTGGTATAGACCCAAAAAAGATTGGTGCTGTATTTGTTGGATCAGAATCACATCCTTATGCTGTCAAACCAACAGCAAGCATAGTTGCTGAAGCAGTTGGTGCTGTACCTTACTCAACAGCTGTAGATATGGAATTTGCATGCAAAGCAGGAACAACAGCAATTCAAGCTTGCATGGCTATGGTTGATAGTGGGATGATAGAATATGGCTTAGCTATCGGTAGTGATGTTGCACAATCAAAACCTGGAGATGCTCTTGATTACACATCTGGAGCTGGGGCTTGCGCTTATATAATTGGAAAGGAAGGAATAGCGGATATAAAAGCTACAGCTTCTTACACTACAGATACCCCTGATTTTTGGAGAAAACAGGGTGCAAGCTTTCCAAGCCATGGTGGAAGATTTACAGGTGAACCAGCCTACTTTAAGCATATTATTGGAGCAACACAACTAATATTTCAAAAAACAAACCTCCAACCAAAAGATTTTGATTTTGCTGTTTTCCATCAACCTAATGCAAAGTTTCCTACAAGAGTAGCAAAAATGCTTGGATTTAGTGAAGAACAAATAAAAGAAAGTCTCGTAGTAAAGAAAATAGGAAATACTTATTCCGCAAGCTCTATGCTTGGACTTGCTTCTGTTTTAGAAATTGCTCAACCAAATCAAAGAATACTTGTAACAAGTTTTGGTTCTGGAGCAGGAAGCGATTCTTTTGTAATCGAAACAAACGAAAGAATAAAAACAAAACAAAGAGGATTGCTTAAAAAAATGCTCGAAGAAAAGGAGTATGTTGATTATGCTATTTATCTGAAAAATAAAAGAGTTTTAAAAAGTGAGTAAAATGAGAAGAGTTGCTATTGTTGGAGTTGGAATGAGTAAGTTTGGTGAGCTATGGGATAAAAGCTTTAGAGATATAATAGCAGAAGCTGGGCTAATGGCTTTAGAAGATGCAAACATGGAAAGCAAAGACATTCAAGCCCTTTATGGAGCTACAATGGCAAGTGGAAAGCTGATCGGACAAGAGCATATTGCTCCTTTAATCGCTGACCAGATGGGCTTTAAGAACATTCCAGCAACAAGAGTAGAAAATGCCTGTGCAAGCGGAGGAACCGCTTTAAGAGAAGCTTACTTTGCAGTTGCAAGTGGGGCTTTTGATATTGTAGCAGTTGGTGGAGTTGAAAAAATGACAGATGTAAGCACTTCTTCAGCAACAACAGCTCTTGGTGGAGCTGGCGATCAAGAATGGGAACTCTTTCAAGGAGCAACTTTCCCTGCTTTATATGCTTTAATGGCAAGAAGGCACATGTATGAATTTGGAACTACCGAAGAGCAACTTGCGATGGTTGCTGTAAAAAATCATGAAAATGCCTATAAAAACAAGTTTGCTCAGTTTCATAATCTAATAACCGTAGATGATGTACTAAATTCTAAGCTTGTTGCTGATCCTCTAAAACTTCTAGATTGTTCACCAATAACTGATGGTGCTGCGGTTGTTATACTTGCTCCTCTCGAAATCGCTAAAAAGTATAATGATGCACCAGTTGAAATAGTTGCAAGTGCTCAAGCAAGCGATAGAATTGCTTTACATGATAGAGAAACTCTTACTTCCTTAAAAGCAACTCAGATAGCAGCAAGAGAAGCTTATAGACAAGCAAAACTTGAGCCAAAAGATATTCAAGTATGTGAAGTTCACGATTGCTTTACAATTGCAGAGATTATGGCAATTGAAGACCTAGGATTCTTCAAAAAAGGTGAAGGAGGAAAAGCAACTGAAGAAGGACAAACAAAAATTGGTGGAAAAGTTGCAATAAATACAAGCGGTGGTTTAAAAGGTTGTGGGCATCCTGTTGGAGCAACAGGAATAAAGCAAGCGGTTGAAATTACATGGCAACTTCGTGGTGAAGCTGAAGGAAGAAATACAAACGCTGAAATAGGAATGACTCACAATGTTGGTGGAAGTGGAGCAACTGTTGTTGTGCATATATTTAAAAGGGTGTAAAAATGGAAAGCGATGGAATTGCACTTAAATGGAGAAGAATTCCAAACCGTTATCGTTTAGTTGGAAGCCATTGTGAAAATTGTGGAACTGACTTCTTTCCTCCAAGGAAAATTTGCCCAAATTGTGGAAGAAAAACAAAAATGGTAGAAAAAACTTTCAGTGGCTATGGAAGAATTTATTCTTATACTGTTGTAAGAACTCCTACTGAAGAGCATAAAGAAAATGCTCCTTATGTTCTTGCAATTGTTCAACTAGATGAAGGACCTAAGCTAACTGCTCAAATAATAAAAAGTAATAACAAAGAAATAAAGATAGGCTCAAGAGTAAAGCTAGCATTCAGGAAAATAACAGAAGATGGAAAAGAAGGATTAATACACTACGGCTACAAATTCCAAGTTATAGAATAATTAATAAATAGAATTGAGAAAAATTAACATGCTTTCAAAAATTCCTAACCCAAATGAGAGGTTTGGAAAAGACACAGATAAAGAAATTCTACGCGTTGGCATAATAGCTGAGCTCGATGCAATTAACTTATATGAACAACTTGCACAAACAACAAAAGATGAAGAAATAAAGAAAATTTTGCTCGATATAGCTAAAGAAGAGAAAACACACGTTGGAGAGTTCCTAGAACTTCTCTTAAAGAGAGATAAGGAACAAGTTTCTGAGTTAGAAAACGGGTTCAGAGTTATGTAGTCTTTGATAGACAAGCATAACTCTTGGGATTCACCAGCCTAGGGCTCCTCTCGAGTTCATCAAAGCCCTCATCAGCCTTCTCCCCTGTCAGGGCGAACCCACTCCAAGCCTTCATAAGCTCATCAAAGAGCCTTTGACTTGGAGAAAGTCCCTCCATCTTAAGGTAAAGGTTTATAGCAGCATTAAGCTGCCTATCTATTCTCAACCCACATGCTTCGCATTCATAAACTGCTCCTTTCGAGGCATTAATCTTCCCACATCTGGAGCAGGTTTTTGTTGAGTTTTTTGGGTTGAGAAACATAATATTAGATTTATAACCAAGAAAAGAGGTTATAGTTTTCCAATTTATTGTTGCTATTCTTCTATTATGCTCTTTTGAATAATTAAGCATGCTTTGTTTTCTTAGATCTTCGAATCCATGAACAAAATCTTTGAATTCTTTTGAGATTTGTGTTGTTAGTTTATGAATAAAATCTTTTGCTCTATTCCTTTCTCTTTTTGAATATTTTGTTAAAACTTTTTTGATTGATGGTTTCTTTAATGTTTTTTGCTGCAATCTTTTTCTTTTTAATTCATAAACTCTGTGGATGTGGAATAGCTTTGTTAAATCCAATTTAATCCAACCAATCTCTGGATTAAAACCATCAAGACTTTTTTCATTACAATCCCAAGCAATTTTGCCTTTTACTTCTTTCTTTTCTTTCTTTGCTCTAAAGGTTATTGTTAAATATTTTTCATTAAGTATTAGCTCACCAATATTACCTTTTGCTCTGCTTAGAAACCAAGCTTTTGATATATCAAACTCAAGATATTGCCGATTTGGTTTTATACTTACTATTATTTTTCCATTCTTAAAACTATAAAGAGTTTCTTTTATTCTAACAAACCTTTTCCTTGCGATTGGTTTATTTTTTGTTCTTTCCCCTTTTATATAACTCCTTCTCCAAGATTTTATTATAGCATAAGCTTGTTTTATTGCAGAATCGACATAATGCTTTGAATAGTTCCAATCCTTCATTAACAAATTTCTTAAATAATGATGCTTGAATTCCTTATCCTTTGGAGGTTGCGATGGTATCAATCTTCTTTTTCCTTCTTTATTATATTTTTCAACCCAAACTATTTTGCTCCAAACTTCATCAATTGCCTTTTGAAGCAAAAGCCTGTAAGCTTCTAAGAAATCAGTAACATTATAGTTATGCTTTATGTTGTAAGCTCTAGTTTCGTATAACTCTTTTTGCATTTCAACTACCTTTCTTTTGCTTTTCTTTTTCCTTAAATGGTAGTATTCTTATCTC
>Ga0080004_1127896_pt1 | contig 30321 bp, 24 predicted proteins | sample WasSprMetagenome_FD_69207 | JGI IMG/M metagenome (GOLD analysis project Ga0080004, IMG submission 69207) | Sulfidic aquatic microbial communities from Washburn Spring, Yellowstone National Park, USA - WS (SPADES assembly) (version 2) | ecosystem: Environmental > Aquatic > Thermal springs > Hot... | reverse complement strand
ACTGGCCTGTCGTCGTCGACCACCACGACCCTGGAGATGTTGTACTTGGCCAGGAGCTCTTGGACCCTGAAGATTGTGTGGGTCCTCTTGACCGTTATGGGGTTCTTGGTCATCAGGTCGCCGACCTTGTACGCTCCGCCGTAGCCGTCGACGTAGGCCTCCAAGAGGTCCGTCTTGGTGATTATGCCTAGCAAGTCCCCCGAGCTCGGGGAGACGACCGGGAGGCCGCTTATCAAGTTCCTGATCATCATCTTGGCGACCCTCTTGACGGTCATCCTAGGGGTCGCGAGCTTCAGCTCCACGGGTCCCCTGACGTCGCTCACGCGGATGGACTCCAGAGGCCTGTCCCTCCACTCCCTGGAGATCATGACCCTTATCATGTCCCCTTTCGTGATGATGCTTATCGGCTTGAGGAACTCGTCCACTATGACGACCCTACTTATGCCGTGCTTCAACATCAAATTCCTGACGTAGGCTAGATTATCAGCCATCCTAGCCGTGATCACGGGTGAGTTCATGTACTTGGAAGCGCGTAAAGGGGGCATCACGGTAATTTTTGTTTTTTCCTGAGTTTTAAGTGCTTTGCTGTGAGACTTGTAGGGATTTAGCCTTCAAGATCTATGGCTAGACTATTTTCCTAGGACCTTAGCGTGATAGTCAATCGAGCTCATTAGCATATCAGTTTCGAAGTCCCTAAGCACGTAACTATCAGTGACCTCGAATTTTTGCAGTACATGTCCGAAGACCCCTTAAAAACATTATTCTATTCTATACCTCGCAAATTCGCTCGGGCTTTAGTCCTTTCAAGCTACAAGACCTATAATTTCCACCTACTCATTCATGTAATTGACTGAATTTATCGAAGCCGCGATCAAGAACTAATGAAAAACAAAGAAAAGAGGTTGAATTAGGGAGCGCGTTTATTCTGGGAATTCTGCCTTAAGGAAATCTTCCTGGAGCATCTTTACGAGTTGCTCTAGCTCCTCTTTGTAAAGAGCGACCTTATCTGGTGGCAGGCTTTTACGATCCTCTCCTCGAATTATTCTATACACTATGTCCGCTTTTTCACCAACGCCCAACTTTTCTATCCTGACCTTTAGGCTCTCCCCTGTCCTACTCGTCAAGGTATACTCCTTCATCCTCAGAGGCAAGCCCATTTTAAGCCCCTCCTCTTAATTCCTTTGGCACCCACTCGTCAGCGCTCATTCCCTCCTTAACCCATGGAGGTGGCGAACCGAATTCTATGACCGCCTCTACCATTGTCTTTATGTTCTTTGTAGGAGTCTGTATCCATATGTCACATCCGGGGTTGACAATATCGCAACCGCTCTCTATCGCTCTCTTGACTCTGTCCCTTATCTTCTCCACGGGTCCTTCAAATAGTACGGCAAACGCGCTTAGGTTCCCACCTATTGGGAACCTCGATCCTTTAAGCTTATTGGCAATTCTCCTCGTTTCAATCATTGGAGTTGCCTCCTCAACTATGAGGGCATCTGGGTTGCACTCTATGAGGCCACTTATGTTTTCTAAAGTGACGCCTCCCTTCTGAGACCATAGCTCGCCGCAACAGTGGAGAATGATGTGCCCATATTTTCTTGCACGGGCAATGGACTCTTTAAGATATGGTTGAACGAATTTGCGGAAAGTATCTGGCTTGATGTTGGTAAGCGATGATGCCTCTTCCCTGTAAGTAACGACGTCCGCGCCAGCTTCAAAATACGCAATCGCAACTTCAGTGAACAGCGGGGTAAGGGTTTTCATAAACTCGTGAACTTTCTCTGGCTGGCTTCTAACGTACTTGTACCATGTCGCTGTATCAACTACGTATCCGCCAATGGCTTGCCATGGAAAGTCTATTGCAGCAATCACGGGGACCTTGCCGTGATATCTCTCCTTTAAAATCTTTAAGGCTTTGCACACCACGGGAACCCTTCCTCGCTCCCTCATCTCTTCTGGTCTTTCTGGGATTTTCAATTGCTTTACGTCGGTGACCCAGTACTTTCTAACTGATGGCCATTTTATCAAGCCCTCAAAGAACTCTAGTTCGATGCCTAGCGCCTCCACTTCGAGAGTTAATTCGAATGGGACTATGACGTTTTCTAGTCCAGCTAGCTCATGGAGGGCTGAGCCGAGCTTTGCCATTTTCTCTGGGTCTTTATGAGCATCAGGCCAATAGGCATCAAAGACTTGCATCCCCTCGATGTTATAGGCGCTGATAAGAGAGCATGCCGGAATCCTGTCAATGACGTCTTTCCTCCCATCAAGTATGGCCATCAGCCTTTCGTATGGCGACATCTCATCTTTTGGATGGGTCTTATACTTTTGCATTTTTCCCCCTCTTTTCCTCTCTTTGTCTCTCATAATCACTATAAAAAATTTTCTCTTTTGATCTGCTAATTAACAATAACAATAAAACAATAAGTAGTGATATTGTCAATGTTAGCGCCCAACGCCACCTTATGAGTTAACAGAACCCTCTTAGTTTCTTTCCCACTAGCTTGTGGTGTTGCTGAAGGCCTTTCAGTACCTGATGTTTTCTTTGCGAGAGCCGTATCATGATGCGAAGACCTTATGAAGGACTCCATATGGAGTATTAACAGACCGCTACAAGGCCTCTTAGACTCCATGAACTCACACTTGAGCTCGCATTGGCTGACACTCTTAAGCTAAGAGACTAATGAACTAATCGCTTATGAGAGAACGTATAAGAAAGCATTGCGTTAGGAAAGCACTTTACAAATAGCACTGAGATATGGAGTCGTAGCACCATATGAAGCATGAGGTAACCAAGTGAAAGCACAGCTCAAAGGCTCTACTGAGCAGTAATGGACGCTTTAAGGCATAAGCTGGTCATTTTTGTATTCCATGCGATCATACACGTGATTTAATATTTTTAGTGTGGTATTGCATGAGAGGTTATCTCTTAGCTCTTAAGAGCGTTGAGCCAATCGTGGCTATTAAGATCTTCCGGATAATGGTAACAGTAGGGGTTATGACGAAGGCCGCCAGAAGGCCCTCTAACGTCTAAAGCCATAGAGAGAAAAACCATTAAAAGTTCAGAAAACATAGCTAGGGCGGCCGAGGCATGCATGGACTTCACGGTAATGAACTTAAAGCCTATCCAAGAAGCTTAGGCAATGGATTATATAAGCTATATCGTTTTGTTTTATTGATTTTTATGGTATAAAGGGGGTTGAGCCATGAAAGGCTTTTAGGCTTTCAAGAGCCTTCATATCATTTAAAGCTACCATATTTGATGGCTGCATTTACGAATGCCTTGATGTGCTCCGCCGGCGTCTCTAGCCAGAAGTCGCATCCTGGAGCCACCATACTAGTCCCATCCTCGATGCACTTCTTTACAGCGGCGTCGATGATTTCGACAGGCCCTAGATGTATGACTCCATAGGATGGAACGTTGCCAATTATCGGGTACCCAGCCTTAATTTTGTCAACGATCTCTCTGGCCTTCTTGAGGGGAGTCCTTTCATCAATAGCTATGGCGCTTGCACCACACTCTACCATCTTGTCCACAATGAGCAGGGCAGAGCCACAGATGTTTAGGATCGTAGGGCATTTTAAGTGCCTGATTATCTCTCTCAAATATGGCTTGACGAACTCTTCGAATTGTTTCGGCGAGATGTTGTCAGTCGGCGCTCCCATTTCGTGAAATGTGATTATGTCAGCGCCAGCGTCCTCGTACAACTTTACCATATCAATGTAAAGATTGAGCACGTTCTTGAGGAATCTATGGATCTTCTCGGGTTCCTTTCTTATCCATTTCATAAATGTTACCGTGTCAACCAAGTAACTACTTATGCTCGTGAAGGGTGGAACCACATAGACGTTGACCGGTACCTTGTTCTCAAACTCCCTCTTCAATATTTCGATGGCTTTGACGATTACAGGAACTCTTCCGGCTTCAGATACGTTTTCTGGTATCTTCAGCTCGGAGGGATCACTCACCTTGAACTGCCTAATCGAAGGCCACTTTATCGTTCCTTCGTGGAAGTCGATGGTAGCCCCCAAAATCTCCGCTTCAACGGTCATGCAAAACGGGATCGACACGTTATCGAGACCACATAGTCTATGGGCTGCGGAGCCGAGCTTTGCCATTTTAGTGGGGTCTTTATGTGCTTCAGGCCAGTAGGCGTCAAAAGCCTTCATGAAGTCGATGGTAGCAACGCTTACAGAGTTAACAACCGGGAGCCTATCTAGGTTATCTTTCTTGCCTTCTAGAGCCGCCATGACTCTTTCGTATGCTGTTAGATCAGCCACTAGTATCCCCTCACAACATCCCTTGCTTCTTGAGCTCCTCTTCTATTTCTGGGTGAGTCCCCAGCCTCAGTATTAACTCGACGGTCTCGGGGTATCTCTTCAAATCCTTGTGTGGAAGGTACGTCGAAGCCAGGTATTCGTCGTAGAACTTTGGATACGTGGAGATCTCGTAGTGTCTTATCTTCCCCTCCTTTATGGCCTTGGTTATGTATTCTCTCTCGTCTACCGATATTAGGGCCATGCGCGCGCCCGTTCCAGCGGAATTCCCAATGAACTTAATCCTCTCCAATGGTACCTCAGGGTACATACCTATGGTCCTCGTGTTCTCTGGGTCGAGGTAGTTCCCGAAGGCACCTGCGATGTAGAGCACCTTTATGTCCCTCTCCGTGACATTGAACAGCGAGCAGAGGACCGCCGCCCCCGTGTGAATTGCGCCCTTTGCCTTCTGAATCTCTCTAACGTCCTTATGCGTGAACACGATGTCGTGTTCTTTCGTCGCTGTCTCCTCCTTCCATGCAACCACGTACTCCCATCCATCAGGCCCTTGCCTTATTCTCTTCGTCTTCTCGGCGAGCTTCGTATTGAAGCGCCCACGCCAGTCTAATATCCCAGCCTTGAACATCTCTGCCATCACGTCGACAATCCCTGAGCCGCAAATGCCCACGGGCTTGGTGTCGCCGATCACCCTGTAGACCGGCTCGAGGGTCTCGGGATCTATGCTTACCTTCTCAATCGCGCCATCTGCCGCTCTCATGCCGAACTTGATCATCATCCCCTCGAAGGCTGGCCCTGAGGCACACGAGGTGTACCACACCCCTCCTAACTTCTTGCACCCAATACCTATCTCGGTGTTCGTCCCAACGTCGATGCACATCCCCAGCTCATCAGCATCAAAGAGCTTCGTGACCATCATGTTCGCGACGTTATCGGCGCCCACCCATCCACCTATCGTGTCTAAGTGGTACAAATTGGCCCTCGGGTGGGCTTTGATCCCTATCTCCTTAGCTGGCATGTTGACGCCAGCCAGCCTTGGCGGCTCGTAGGGCGCCTTGGCCACGAACTCCGGCCATATGCCGAGGAAGTACATCATCATTGCCGTGTTCCCGACGAAGACCGTTTCATATATCTCCTCGGGCTTAACGTTAGCCTTCTGACAACACTCTTCTATCATCTCATTTATCCCGCCGACGACGGCCCTCTGAAGATCTTGGAGACCCTTCCAACCCTCAAACAATACGTACGTCAATCGCGTCAAGATGTCCTCGCCATAGGGTATCTGAGGGTTCATTCTTGCGGCTACGGCGACGACTTTGCCAGTGTTTAAGTCCATCAAGAAGCCAGCGAGCTTTGTGCTACCTATGTCGCAGGCGAAGCCGAAGCACCTATTGGTTGTGTCTCCTGGCTCTACAGCTATTATGGTGTTCTTCCAGAGGACCACAGTAACTTCCCAATTAGCCTCTCTAAGCACCTTTGGTAGGGTCCGCAGAACGTCATAGTGGAAGTCCACGCCGGTTATGCCGTGTTGCTCTGCTAACGCTCTCAACACCCTCTCGTCATCCCACGTCGCGTCCTCTAACGTGGGAGGCTTAATTTTAATGAAGTATTTCTTCACTGCAGGGTTAAAGCGCAGGACGGGGACTTCGTACCCTTCCGTCTGGAGGCGCTGTTTGCCAACTCTGCTCCTCTCTGGTACAAAGATTACGGTTTCAAAGGGGGCGTAAACCTTAGCGAGGCAAGCAAGTCTGTAGTTCTCTCTCATCTCCTCCGCCGTCAAGAACTTCTTCTCTGAGTCCTCCAACGGGTTTAGGTATTCATAGCCCTTTATCACCTTGACCTTGCACTTACCGCATAGGCCTCTACCACCGCAGATTGACGATATGTCAACTCCGAGCTTTCTCGCAGCTTCTAGTATGGTCGTTCCCTTTTTAAAGATGTCCCTCCTCCCGTGTGGCTGAAAGGCAATTATGGTCTCGTCTTCGCGAAGCTTAACTTCCCTCTCTAACGCCATGACCGCACCCCTCTTCTACCCACAAGGTAGAGAAAACGAAGTGCATTGGATTGCTCATCGTTATTTTCGTTCACTCACTTCTTCTCTTTTTCTCCCTCTTTTTTAACCATCTCAGCGGCCGCCATTATCGATTGTATGAGCGCCTTTACCTTGTCCACGGCCTCTACGGCATCCTTTCCGTAGGCGTCAGCCCCTATCTTTTGTTTGTACTCTTCAGTTACAGTCCCTCCACCTATTATCGTCTTCACACGCTCCTTCAGTCCTTTCTGTCTAAGTATATCCTCGGCCCTCTTCATTTGAATGAGCGTCGGCGTCATCATCGTCGACATTCCTAACACCTGCGCTCCCTCTTTCTCCACGAGCTCTATGAACCTCTCTATCGGTACGTCCCTTCCAGCATCTATTACTTCAAACCCAGCAGCGGTGAGCATGGCTTTCACGATGTTCTTGCCGATGTCGTGGATGTCTCCCTCGACGACGCCTAGGACTATTTTACCTCTGGTTCCAACCTTCTCGGCCTTCAAATGCGGGAGTAGTACATCGAGGCCGGCGTACATGGCGTCCGCAGCCATCAGCACTTCGGGCAGGAAGTACTCTTTAGCTTCGTACTTATCTCCAACGACCTTCATTCCGGCGGCCAGTCCCTGAGTAATGGCAACCCAAGGCTCTATTCCAGCTTCTAGAGCTCGCTCGGCCATCTCCCTTGCAAGGTCGACGTCGCCATTGATGACCGCTTCGGCAAGTTTTTGTAGTATTTCCTCCTTCTTAGTGGACAATCACATCACCCCCCACACCGTAGGAGGAGGGGTGGGGGTGGGTATATATAATTTTCGGGTTGGGGCTTTGTTAGCTTGTATGGTGATGTTTTTCGTGTTATTGCTTACCACCACACAAGCTAACAAAAACGAAGAGGTTTCAAGGATTTTGGCGACGTATAGGGTCTTTTCTTGCTTCTCTTCATTCACAAGATACATTTGACTAACCAAGTCTTGGACTGGAATCTGAGACTTCATAACTATGGGATCAGGGCCCTTAGTGCGTACAATCCAAAGGTAAGTTCAAGCGGTCGCTTTCACAATTTGGAGGACAAGTTTTAAATAGTGTGTCATTAAAAAACTTGTTTTGCTAGCGAGGGAGAATGATGTTTAAGTTCAAAACTCCCCAAAAGATCTTCCAAGTAGGAAAGGTTAGAGTGGGAGGCCAACCAGGCGAGCTTCCGACGGTATTAATAGGAACAATTTTTTACATAGGCCACAAGATAGTAGAAGACCAAGAAAAGGGGGTATTTGATAAGGCTAAGGCCGAAGAGCTCATTAAGAGGCAGGACGAGTGGTCGGCTACTACAGGCAACCCATGCGTAGTAGACGTTGTCTGTCCTTCACTAGAGGCGGCACGCAAATACATAGACTTCGTCGCGGGCGTTACAGACGCGCCTATTATGATCGACGTATTTAAGCCAGAAATTAAGTTTGAAGTGTTGAAGTACGTGCGCGAGGCAGGCCTATCGAGCAGGGTGATATATAACAGCATAATGCCTTATCCAAGGGAAGACGAAATCGTAGCTCTAAAGGAATCGAAGATAGAATCAGCCATACTGCTGGTCTACAACGTTAAAGATCGAACTTCAAAGGGCGTTTTATCGATGTTAAAAGGTGACGGAGGCCCAAAAGGCCTGCTGAAGTACAGCGAGGAAGCCGGCATAACAAAGCCTTTAATAGATACGACCATCTTCACTTATGTCCCGAGCATAGGGGTGGGTTCCAAGGCTTGCTTCCTGGTGAAGGATGAACTTGGGCTTCCAGTTGGTGGAGCGCCAGGGAACGCTACTAATAAAGGTGGTCCTCTCTGGAAGAAGATAAAGCCATGGGGCTTAGACATTTTCAAGGCCTGTGAGGCAACTTCACAAGCCATACCCATAGCTTTTGGCGCCGACTTCCTGCTCTACGGCATAATCGAGGCAGCTCCATGGGTGTTCCCAGCATGTGCCATGATCGATGCGATGGTAGCTACCGTTGCAAAAGTGGAATACGGCATAAGCCCACTCACCAAGGAGCATCCATTATACAAAATCTTCCCAGAATTCGTTGAAAAGCTAGAAAAGGCCGGGTTTTAGCTAACACCGGGCTACTTTCTTCTTTTTACTCTTGCCCTGTCGAGAATTAGGGCAACTTATACGCACATCCAAACCAATTTAAAATTGATACTATAAAATGTGACACTTAGACCTAGGTGCGCAAGGTATAGCGATAGTCGACGAGACCGAGCTTAAAGCTGGCCGAGAGGGTGTTATGTATGGGCTACCATAGACGTGGACGTACGTGAGCTGTTGATCACTTGGGCCTCGTGACAAAGGAACATGATACACGTTTAAGTACCCTAAAGGAGGGCCCTGATGATTGCACAGACAAGCCTACATCCCTTGTCGAGGAGAAGTGTTGTTGCCCTAGAGCATTTTTAAGCTCCCAGATCGAGAGGAGAACATAAGACCTCACAACAAGGGCTGCATTCAACTTTTCCAATGTCGCTTGGTTTTGAGCAAGGCCGAGCCCTTATCTTAACTTCGACTTAAGGGTTTATCATCCAAGAACTTAATCGAGGGCAATGGCTTGAAGCTCGCTTAAGACGCCATAATTTTCTAACTTATACTTACATAAGGGCTAGTCAAAGCTAATAGTGCTAAATAAAATAATGAAGATCCTCCCCCAAGTGTTCTGGGAGGGTGAGATATCGCTAAATAAGGATGATTTCATCGTTTTAACCAATAAAATCCTTAAGAACATCAATTTTCGTGCGCGATTCTACCATCGACCGAATACGTGCCGTAAAATCCTCGCTTAATATTTGCGTTCCGTTCTGTGGATTTCAATGTCCATTTTGTTTATTCATAAACACTCCATACGTAGAGGCTATTAGCGATTTATATGTAGAGGCTGTCAAGCGGGAACTAAGCTTAATACTCGACTCATCTTGAAGAACCCTTGAGCAAGCACATCTACTTTAGCAGAAGCACACCTTCACTCATGCCAAATAGTCTGAGCATGCCCCAAGTTATATTCACGAATTATTCAGGTTTAATGGTAATGAAGCTATTAAGGCGAATCCATTAGGCCTCGATGATAAAACGCTACGTGGACTGATGGATGCAGGGGTAACTCAAATAAGCATAGAGGTTTAATCTTTCAACGAGAGCTATTAAAGGGAATATGATAGTAAAAGAGCAGTAAACGCTGTAAAAAAAAGCTATTGACTATGTATTCGAACACGTCAACATCGATCTAATGTCCCCGTTACCTGGCCAGACTATGGACTCTTTGGTTCGAGACCTCGAGTTGGCCGTAAGCCTAAACGTGCATAGCGTGTCCACGTATCCGCCTATGCTATTACCATACGCCGAAATGTATAGGCATCTTAGGGATGGCGCCTCTAAAATGGAAGGCATGGAGGAGAAGATGTACATGACCATAGTGGACTGCATAGCAAGCGTTGGATACTATATTAGTAGTACATGAAGGTCCTCGCTAAAACTTGACTCCTACAACGGGTCCTTTGAATACGACGAATTTTTGGGCATAGGCCCATACGCATGGAGCTCGATCACGCTTATGGCTCCTCATATTTTATAACTACGAGCGGATATTTTTTGAGCAGATTTTTAGAGATCAGTCCGATCTCTGCCCAAGAAGCATATATGACCCCGGATAGAACAGCACAGCCTGGACAGACGACGTTGCTCGCAATGATATATACTGGGTTTGTGAGGATCGGTTTCACTAAATCTTTAGCATGAACTTCCTTTAACTCCTCGCCATATTTTCTGACTCTAGAACACGTCGACCTGATGTTAATTGCCACAATGTCATTTTGTTTTATTTCTGCTATGACCTTGGTATTATGCTGGCACTTTTCAGATTTAACGATGTAGATGGTGACCATTAATTTGTCCCTTCTCCACTTAGTTTAGCTAATATGTGGTATCCGAATCGGTTTTTAGGTTATTGATTTTTAAACTGCTAGCTCTAGAACTGGCTGCAAAGATAGGCTGTATAGCTTTTGCATTCGACTTCACGGTCCCAGACAAAGGCTCATAGTAGTCAATAAAATAGCAGTTTAATGATTATGAAGATACCTTACGCGGCTATTGATCATAGAAGAGGAATCGAAAGAGCAAGTTCACGCCGTTCTAAAACGTGCCTAGGTGTTAAGCTCCAATGAACGTTATAACGCTCAAAGAGTTTGCGCTTAACCACAAGGACTTGATGAATCCAGGGTTTTCGAAGCAAAAGTAAGGAATGGGAGAGCTGAGAGAGCATGGGTACGTGATTCTCCAGGTACCTAGAAAGCGTTAAGGGAAAAACCTTGAGGAATTAACTATAAACTTTTCAAACTTCTTAGATGTAAAACTAGCAAAACTATGTGTTATTGAGAATAAATACGTAATTCATTGTTCAACAATCATAAAAAGGATAGACTTAAAAAGAGGCTGGACTTCATTGTGAGGGAAAAACTTATTAGATCCTGAAGATAGAACCCTTCGCTGGGTGAGAAATTGGGAAAGCTACCAAAGGAAATCGTGGATTTTCTCGATAACCCTCTGGTGACAAAAGTTTTGGCCACAGCGGATGAGACGGGAAATGTCCACGCAGCACCCATAGCAAGCTTGCGAGCAACACCAGACGGTTCAATGATCATATTCGCTCAAGTCTTCTCTTCAAAGACCCCTGAAAACCTCGTATGCATGAAAAGAGTAGGGAAGCAAGCAGTGATAGTTGCCCAGCTATTTAGCCCGCCAAAGATTGAGGGCTATATAATACGTTGCAACGTCGGTGAGCAATTAACTTCCGGCCCCATCTTTGAACAAGTCTCGGAAGGCCTAAAAAAGGCTCTTGGGCTGTCGACAAAAGCTGTATGGACACTCATACCAGTGGAGTATAAAGTGTGTACTCCAGGCCCAAACTTTGGAAGGATCATTAAGCTCTAATTAGCAACATAACAAAGTATTTTAAGGCCTCAAGTAATTCCCATAATTTTTATAAAAATCAAACGTTTTTGGTTGTTAAGCATGTTATTGTAAGACGCTCCTCAAACTTAAGAAGCTCTATGATATTTGTGTGAAATTTAGGTACAACATAATTGAAAAATAATGGAAGTCCTATGGTATACTTCTATAAATACATCTCGGAAAAGGCAATTCAATGTTCAAATATATGCATGAATTGGCTATATAATTGATCGTAAGCTTCTCAAAAAATAAAAGATCACCGTTAAGCCTAAAATAAAGGTAGATGGGCCGAGTAAGTGTACATCTAATTCTCCATCGTTAAATTTTGATTGCGCGAAGAATGCTGAGAATACCTCATAGAAAAATCAAGCCTACTTTGGATAAAAAGCGACAGCCAAAGGTGTAGCACTTGACAATTCATTAGCAACATAGCTTTAACGCCTTCTTCGCAATACTCTTGAACTATCTCATCACTTATTACGTTAATAGCCCTCATGACTATTGCTTTGTGCGTACATATGAAAGCCTTCATGTCTCTTACGTCCATTTGATGGTCTTCCCAAGGCGTGCATCACTCTTAGGATATATAGAATAGGCTTGGCATAAAAGTGCTTTTATATAATAAACGCTGACCGCTAAGAAAGAGAACCTCCAAGCATTGATAATGTTAATATTGCGGAGATCAGCTTCTCCCTGAGACTATCTATGTTATTCTTTGATAGTATTATAGGTGAACCTCCACTTGTACTTATTATAAGTCCCTTTTGCCCTTCTTTTTTGGTTATTTCTTTTAATATTCCTTTTAATAAATGCTCTATCTCTTTCTTCGTTAGATTTTCAAATTCGATATTTCCTGCTATACAAAACTTATCTCCTAACTCTCTTTTAGCCTTTAAGATGTCGATTGATGCACTTAAATGAATAATACACTTCCTCCCTGGCAGCTCACTGAGTTCCTTAAACATTGGCGAGGGATCTACGTCGAATTGAAGGATCGGGGTTATTCCTCGTGAAATGAGCCTTTCGATCATTGTCTTCGCTGGCTTCCAAGAGAACTCATAGAAATAACCTCCTAACACGTCAGGCGTAGAGTATGTGAATGTTATCCAAACTCTTGGTATGCCTATTTTGTTAGATATTTTAGTCACATAATCTGGTATTTCTTCTGCGATCGAGAAGCATGCGTCTATGACTTTCTCCCGACACTTCTTAACATCTTTTAGACATTCTGTTAACCCCCTATAGTAGGCAATGAAACCGAAAGGGGCTATGGTCAATGAGCTGCAGTAGACAGAAATCCCTACGTCCCTTTCCCACATGACCGCCCATTCCTTTATTTCTTCGACAGATTCATCGATTTTCTTCTCTAAATCTGGAATTAAATTGAATTCCTTGTGTTTTCTTGACGAGTAATTAACAACTCCTTCGTTTACAATCTCATCATATTCTCTAATATCTTTCATAACTGGTATGGCTTCTAACTGTCCTGCTTTACATGGAACGTAGATGTAGCCAGTGTAGAATGTTTTAGGGTGTAATAAGAAACCATCAATTTCGCATTTTTCTGTTAACTTCCTTAATAATTCGTTGAAGACAGTTATATCTTTCGAGCTAATTGTGAGCACGGGCGCTACGGGAATTCTGTCAACTTCCTCAAGTTTGATGGCCTTTTCTATCCTAATAACCTTAACCCCTGATGTCGAATCCTACCAAGGCTACGCCTAATTTTCTATGGCAAACGTCTACTCCTCTGCTTCTCAACCTTTCTAATAAGTATATAGTTGCAGGGCTCGAGGGCATGGCCTCAGTGACGTTACATACCCCAGCTACTCCTTCCAGCTCCTTCACGCTCATTGGCGGTATGAGCATGTATAAAGACCCAGATAAAGCTCTTTTCATGAAGTCCTGGAGCTTATCTTTATACACGACAAATGATGTTCCCAGCAATAACACGTCTTTTCTCCCTTTTAATTCTTCCAGCTTCTCTTTATCTCTGATTTCCTCTCCCACAACTTCACCGAGACATATCAGCTGGACCGTCTCGGGGGGGTACTCGTAATTCTCATCAATTAATAGCATTAACACCACATCTCTCTCCAAGACGCACCTTAGGCCTGCATTGTATTGCCTTATAAAACCTCGTGTGCTCATTTTTTCATTTTCAATTTCACGCCTAAGGACTTCTTCCCTTTCCTCACTCGTTAGCGTACAAACATACCTAACCCCTTTGATCCCCCTTAATATCTTCATAACTTCCTGAACTATCGCTTCTCCCATTTCGATGCCACCTTCACGAGTTTAAGCTAAAATATTGGTGAAGGTGTATGCGAACTCCAAAGCCTAAGTCTTAGCGTTTCTAAAGAGAAAGTGTCAGTGTCGTATAAATTTTTCCTGAGCATGGTAGCTTAAGTTCACCTCTCCTTACTTGTCGTAGTACAGCATGAGGAGGTTCATAAACGCTCTCAGCGTGGCGTAGGCCTCCTAAGCATTTCATTTTGATTGAGCGAATTTTGAGATTATGCTTATCGAAAATGCCAGCTCTAGCATTTTTAGCTCTAGCGGAACCTTGTTCCTCTCGAAGGCTGAGCTTTTTAGCTGGAGACCTTATGTCAAACGTGGTGTGAAGAACGAAGCCCAATAAGCCTCTGGATCTAATTTCTTGTTATGCCAGGCAAGAAATTTGTAAAAGAGCACCTTAACTTGAGCAATTTATCTGAAGGTCCAAACTTAATCGTCTCCTTCACGCGCAAAAGCACCTCCAAGCAAGCCATGTATAGTATACGAAAATGCACAGAGCTTCATGTTTAGCAACATTACGTTGTCCTTTAATTGAATCTCGATGTTAACAAAATTAACCGGGCCTAAAGACTTACTAAAGCAGACTGATGATCATCCTTAGGCCTAACAATTGATGCAAGCACAGTGATCAAAGTACATGGCAGAGAACATTGTCAAGGTCAAGACTTTTGCGAGGAGGTTCAAACATTATAACTTGGTCCTGAGCTTCTACTTGGCCAAAGCTGGCACGTCCGTCCCTAATAAGCTAAGACCCTGATGTCAAATAAACAACCTAAAAGTGAGGTGTCGTATATGAGCGGCGAAGTACAGTTTCAGGTGCGACACGACATACCCGTGCGCGGAAGAGTTAAATTTTCTGCGCGATACCCACTTAATTAAAAAAGGAGGAAAGCGTTGCTGTGTCGTTTGTGATATATGCGGCTCTTGGCTTGCTTGGACTCGCCACTGGACTAGCGATCCTAATATTCAGCAACTTCGGTATAATAAAAGAGAAGGAAGGTGCTCTTCTCAGCAATGCACAAGCGGCTTGGTTCCTTTGGGTCGCAGGTGTTGCAGAGTTAATTGCAAGCGCTTATTTCGCTGCACAAGCAGACTTCCTTGATGCTGCGACATTTGGTGGGTACGGTTTATTCTGGGTAGCGCTTGGCACGATGACTTACTGGAAAGGAGATGCGAGAGTTCTTGGCCCGATATCAATAGCCTACGCCGTATTCTCTCTCCCCTTAATGTTCGCTTATGCAACCGTAAGCTCGACGCTATTCTTAGTGGTACTAATGCTCTTCTTAATCTTCCTCGCTCTAATCCCAGCAGCGTGGGGGAAGGCGAGCGCGAAACTCCTTGGCACTTTGCAATTAATATGTCTCATATTCACAGTGCTCTCCATAATAGGCCTCGTATTTGCAGCGGTCCCCGCATTACAAGGCTATGCGTCGTGGTTCCTCTGGCCACGACTTATTTAAAAATACCTCCTCTTTTTTACTTCACTATTCTAACATGCAAAGCTAAGAATGTCTCCAGCTTTAACCTTGCCAAGGAGTCCACGAGTGAAGAAGTCGGAGGAGCTTTTTATCCCCTTTAACAGGGTCGTAAAAAGATGAAGATGAGCTACAAGATTATGAGAGTCTTGGGCTAGAGCACTTGGTAGAGAGCATTAGGGCCACGGTTCAGAAGTGGTGAGGTAAAACTGTAGAGTAAGAGGAAAAGAGGGGGGCCATCAGTATTTCTCTAAGAGTTCACGTAGGAAAAAGAGGGCCTCACGACTGCTTCTCGCGGCTGATGCCCATGAAAGTTGTAGTGGCCGTGGCTGATGAATGTCACGATTATCGCGATGACTAAGGACGACTAAAGTGCCCGTTTCACTGCTTTCCGCCTTACCAGTAGAGGATTTCTAGTTGCGGTCCCTCCGTTTACACATCTTCCCAGCTAAATTCGCTGAGTACCACTCAGAGCTTTAGTTATTCGTCAACACACAACATTCGCTTCAAGAGCTTTATGGCTACGAACTTTCTTATGGTGCATGCTTACAGCGTTTTTAAGCATGTCCGCTCGTTTATGGTCAGAGGCAAACGTGTCGTTCAAGACCATCCTTGTAGTCAGCCTTAGGCCTAGCTAGGAAAGCAATAAAAGCATAGTAACAAGTTCTTACTTACGATCATTAAGTTCACGAAAGTTCTGCTCAAGAAGCCCAAAGGGAAGGTTTAAATAAGTGAGTTCATCTCAGTAATAAAAAGGCTTATCCATGATGTGATGATATCAACCATAATCGAAACTTTGTTCTTTAATAGCTTTATTAAACCAGAACTTGACGGTTTAAAATATAAAGTTTTATAGATTCACGATTGCAGAACGATTACAAAGGGATCAAATATTAAATGATCAAAGTAATGAATATTATAAGGGTATCTAGAGAAGGTGAACACCTTTCAGCTGGCCAATTTAAATTGGAATTTTCGAGCATCTAAGAGCATTGAAGGTTGCTCACTTCGTGGTAATGTTAATCATTTAAACCTGGTGAACCTTTTTGTGTCATTCGTCTCTTGGCTCACGGGTCCTTTTAACATTTTCCTGCTGAATCCCCAAATATCCTATCTCTAATGATTGCTATAGGCCTAATACGCGAAGACTTGCCACGCATAAAACTTTTTAAGGGTCTAAAGCCTAAAAAAGAGAAGAGGGGGATAGGATGAGCGAAGAGCTCTCTCCAAAAGAGAGGGTGATCAATGCGCTCTTAGGTAAGCCGATCGACAGGATACCCGCGTCGTCCGTAGCTGGTTGCGGCGGGACGGTCTGTGTTGAAATGCAAGAGATAGCGGGCATCTATTGGCCTGAGGCCCATAGAGATGCCGAGAAGATGGCTAAACTTGCCATAAAGGCTCAAGAGCTCAGCGGTCTTGACAATGTTAGGGTTCCGTTCGATTTCGTGATAGAACCAGAAGCCTTAGGTTGCACTGTTAAATTCCCACCTCACAAGGACTCTGTCCCCATGGTCTACGAGCACCCCTATAAGAGCCCTGAGGACTTGAAGATGCCCGAAGACATTACGAAGCTAGGCAGAATTCCTGTGTTGTTGAAAGCCATCCAGCTCATAAAAAAAGAAGTAGGCGAGAGAGTGCCAGTTTCAAGTCTTGTGCTCGGCCCTATGACGCTTGCCGGCGAGCTAGTAGGCGTTGAAAAGTTAATGGTATGGTGTAGGAGAAAACCAGAATGGGTCTTCGACTTCGTCGACTTTTCAACGGAGTTTCTAATAAAACTAGCTGAAGCTGAGTGTGAGGCCGGGTCGGACATAATTCAAGTGGGCGACCCCACGGCTGGACCTAGCCTCATAAGCCCAGACATGTTTAGGAGATTTGCCATGCCAGCGCTCATTAAAATCGCTAAAAGCATTCCCTCCGACAAGCTAAAAGTCCTTCACATATGCGGTAATGCAACGTCGATTGTAGCAGACATGGCTAGGTGTGGATATCACGGCATTAGCATCGAGGAGTCTGTCGACATTGCGAAGGCTAAACCACAAGTGGGCGACGTGAAAATTTTAGGGAATGTATCATCAAAAAAGACGCTATTGTTCGGAACTCCGAATGAGGTGAAGGAGGAGTGCAGGAGGGCTATAGAGGCTGGCGTTGACCTCCTTGAACCAGGTTGCGGTTTTGCTCCTGGAACACCCCTCGCTAACATAAGAGCTATGGTAGAAGCAGCCAAAGAATACGGAAGAAAGCGCTAAGCCCGAAATTTTTAATCAACCTTGCTCCTACTTTCTTTTTTAAGAAGAGATTTAAAAATATATAAGATTATAGTGTGATGGTGAATAGTGCGGTGATTGTCTGAAGAGAAGCGTTAGTGATAAGCAGTTCATTACAAGGGTTTAAATATGTAGTACTTCTGTAAAGCTTTATGGTTGGATTATCCAACCATAAAGCTTTATAAGGTTTCAGTATACAATTTTTCTACTGGGTTCTACTGGGTTCTACTGGGGGGTGTGTTAAGTACTTGGTAAAGTTTAGGTACACCAGCATGGCGTACAAAGACCCCGACGAGATGGTCTTTGGCCACGCTAAATTTCCAGTAAGCGAGCATTGGGACATACAGTTTGGTGCTGGCTACGTTGTTCCCGAAGTCAAAGTAGCTCCAAGGCCTGGTACCGAGAAGGATCTTGAGACATTGAAGAAGGAGTGCGTCTCTATAGCCGAGCAGGCATGCGAGAGGGCTGTTGGTATAGGGATACCGTTCTTCATGTTAGAGCAGGAACATGTTTTCCAACAGACGTACAATCCGAAATGGGCTGGGGAGATAACTGCTGCCCAAGCTGCGGTGCTTGAAAAATACCACGAGGAGTACGGAATTAAAGTCGCCCTAAGACAGACAGTTGCCGATATAAGGGTTGAGGAGAAGAAGCCTGGCTTACGAGGGTCCGACTATGATAATAGAATTGCCGAAACAGTCGAGGCTTGCGCGGCAAATGGCGCTTCGGACATCGCTATGGAAACCATGGGCGGAAAGGCGGTATTAGATTACGGATGCATGAGGGGGGACATCAAGGCTATACTTTTCGGCATCGGAGTGCTCGGAAGCATCGATATGGAATACGTCTGGACGAGGAACGTTAAAATCTGCAAGAAATATGACTGCAGACCCGCTGGGGATACGAACTGCTCTGGTGCAAACACTCTAATGTTCGTGGCAGGTCTTTTGCTCGATAAAAACCTTCCGCATACACTTGCAGCTTTAGGCAGAGCGATAGCGGCTGCCAGGACCTTAGTCGCATACGAGTGTGGTGCAACTGGTCCAGGCAAGGACTGTGGATATGAGAACCCTATTGTTAAGGCGATAACAGGGCGACCGATGGCCGCAGAGGGAAAGGATGCTGTGTGCGCCCACCAAGATCTGATGGGTAACTTAGTAGCGGCAGTATGTGATGTATGGAGCAACGAATCGGTCTTTCATGACCAAGAGATGGGCGGATGGACTCCAGCTGTATGGCTAGGAGCGACTGCGAATGAATGCAACTTAATGAACGTTGCAATACAGGCTGGACAGCACAAGATTCTTAGAGATCTATACGTCTTGGCAGATAAATACAGAGACCCTCAAGCTCTAATACTCGCATATGACAATGCATGGAGAATTGGCAGGGCAATTGTTGAGTACGGTAAGGACATATACTTGAGAGCGAGGGCCGCAGCATTAGAGGCTGGTAGGATAATAAAGGAGGCTGTTGAAGCGAAGAAACTTGTTTTAACAAGGTTCGAGCGAGATGCGCTTGAGCACGCCATGAAGGTCCTCGAATCACTGCCAACAGAGAGCCATAGATTCATAGAGGAATGTGTTAGAGAATATAAGAGAAAAGTACCAACCTTCGATCCGAAGAGTTATGAGTTGTAAAGGGGGTGAAGGTATGGCATATGTCCAATTAGAGCCAAAAATTGACTGGAGCCGCGTAGCCATAAGGTACAACGTTGTCGTTGAAGGGCCGGCGATTAAACCTGAGGAGGATCCTGACGTTAAGAAAGTGCTACCTACCGAGGAGCCATTCCTCTCGGTCGCTATGGGGGTTCTCTACGGAGACATGGAGAAGACGAGTGAGGCAGTTAAAAAAGCTCTACAAGAGGTCGACCCGCTGGCTGTTATAGAAAAGGGCTTGGTAAAAGGCATGGATGGAGTCAGCATACTCTACGCTAAGGGGCTGTACTACCTGCCGGATGTCATGCTGTCGGCCGACGCAATGATGGAGGGCATCAGACTATGCGAAGAGAAGCTTGGAAAGCCGACAAAGAAGAAAGCGAAGGTCGTGTCCTTTGTTGCCGAGGGAGATCCTCACGACATAGGGAAGAACATGGTGGTCATGTTCTTGAGGGCGTCAGGCTATGAAGTAATAGATCTAGGCAGAGACGTCCCGACCGAGACTGTGATTAAGGCAGTCGAGGAGCACAGGCCCATATTCCTGACAGGGACAGCCCTCATGACCACTACCATGACTCAGTTCCCGAAGATAGTGGAGGAGCTCAAGAAGAGGGGAATATCGGTTCCGGCCTTCGGGTGTGGAGGCGGCGCTGTGAACAGAGAGTTCGTTGAAAGTTACGACATGAGCGTGTACGGCGTGAAAGCGCACCATGCACCAAAGCTTGCAGACGCCTTACTCGCAGGGAAAACATGGAAAGATCTAAGATACGAGTACATAAAAGTGGTAGGCGAATGGGTCGACGCCTACGCAGATAGGGCTAGATAGGGTACCATAGCTATAGCCACAAACGTTTTCTCTTTTCTTTTATATTTTCCTCAACAATTCTCTATATCTAAATACTCTTTGAGGGCAGCTTCTCTCGCATCGAAGACAAGCAGTTCCATCGCATAGCTCCGTTTTGATGATGATGGTTGGCCTTCCATTTAGTACTGTAATTGTCATAGCCTTCTCCGGGCAAGCTGAAACGCAATTTCCACATGCTGTGCATCCTTCGAAGTAGCCGATTAACGTTAAGCCAATATCTCTAATAACTCTTAACCCCTTTTCTCCTAGGACTGGAATATCCCTCGCAAATAACCTCTTAACCGTCGGGTTAGGATATTTTCTTGGAAGTTCTTGATAATTATATCTCCTGAGCCACATATTATACGTCGAGAGGGGCATGCCCTCCTGCCAGTAAGAGAGTTCAAGCGGATAAACTTTTTCAAATACCTTCGATGTAGCTAACATGACGTGTTTTCCTCTCATCTCTTTAGCTAGCCCTTTTAAGTGGTCGAATAACTCAGGGTTTAAGACTATATCCCTAGCCATTGCTAGCGAGGTGTTGCCTACTTGGTATACCTCTTTCACGCATGGGGGAATTTGGCCCACTTCCATGGACTTGTACGCATCTACGTAAAATCCCGATGCTCCGGCCATGTATACTGCATTTATTTCCTCAAGTGTTATACCACTCTCTTCGGCTAGAGCTATATATCCTGCTCTAAAAGCTCCAATGGCCTTTCCGGCTTCAATCACATCTTTAGTTGTAATGTAAATACCGTCCTGTAAATGGACCATCCTATCTTTTGTATCTATCCTGGGAAGTACTTTAATTAAGCGAGACCTTAGGGCCTCGCAAATAACCGCAATAACTCCCGTGCCTGTGATCCCCACTGCTTTCCCGTGCATTTCTCCCTTTTCAACAACCTCTCCAGTAAAAGGATCGACTAAGTCCCCTTCCCTCGCAATTAGCTCGCTGTCTAAGACGTAGCATTTCCATCGATTTTCGAATACGTTTACGTCAGAAATAGCACCAGGAGAGGCAAGCATACCCTTTTCTATTCTCTGCCCCTCAATGGCAGGTCCGGCGGCTGCTGAACACGTGTACACTTCTCCATCTATTGATAAGGCTATCTCGGCGTTGGTCCCAAAGTCCACTACTAGGTAGACCCCCCTCTTGTTGAGGACTCCCGTCTCCACGAGCATTGCTAAAGCATCTGCTCCGACTTCATGCTTAATAGCTGGCGGTATGTACACTTCAGCCTCTGGCCTTACTTTTAGGCCGAGTTTCCCAGCTTCAACTACGTCTCCTGCTCTGGGCGGGGCTTCGATCCCCTTTCTCTTTAAAAAGTCTTCTCCCCAATAAGCTAAATCCCTAATCTCAATACCTTGAAAGATGGATAATTGAGTTGGATTTCCGCTCACGGCTATTCTCTCGACTCTATTTAGATCCACTTCTAGACTGTGGAGAAGCCTGTTTATTGCATCTATTACTAATGAGTGAGCGAGGTCCATACTGGTTTCTATAACGAAATGTAGGTGGTCCATGACATTAGCGCCCGGTAGTGGATGACGCAGCGTTATCGCGGTTGAGATTATCTTACGTGACGTAAGGTCTATTGCTTGTGCTCTTATCCCGCTTGTACCTATGTCGATTGCTATTCCATAGCTCATAACATACCACTCGAGGTCTGGGACCACTGGGCTTTTAAGCATTTCGCCTTAAAAAAGATCCTAATGAGCTAGCTTATGCATATACTTGAAATGAATGAAAGGGACTCTACTGTCCAGGCCAGTCTTGGTGGTCAGCTTCTCCGTGCTCTCCTTCACGTTGAAGTAGACTTATGCGACTGCCGTGTTGGGTTTATGGCTACCTGGCGGGCTCACCCCTTCGTGTTTGAAGAATATCTTGGAGTGTGTCACACTTGCAGAAGTCTTCTTATTTCAACCCAAGAGGATCATCGATTTTTATTACGACGAATAATGATAGCAAAACTTATCGAAAACCGATTTTGGACAAGTGATGCTGAAAGAGTTCATGTATTCTTAAGTATGACACTGCCTCGAAGTGAAATAATAAAAAGCCATGGAATTACCTTCATGTCCATGTTTTATGCACCAAATCTCATCGGTCTCCCTAGCAGGTTTAGTAGTATTGGCATGACGTGCCTACCGCGTATACACCCTAGCCCACCCCTATAGGCGGCCCTCTCGTTATAGTTTGAAACCCCGTCTCTAACCATGTCTAGGCCGGCTATGGTTATTGGCGTGGGGTCAGCGACATGCTTTTTAAGCTTCACCGGAGTTGCGTGATCCGCGAGTAACACTATGCACGTCTCTTCTAAGTCGACTTTTTCTAAGATGGCGCCAACCATGAGGTCTATCTTCTTTATTATCGAGATCTTCCCAAGGAGGTCACCGTCGTGGCTCGCCTCGTCTGGTCCCTCGACGTGTATTAAGACGAGGTCGTGGTCTTTGAGGGCCTCTAAAGCGGCACTTGCCTTAGCCATAGTATCGGTATCGATTTCTCCTGTCGCTCCGGGAACGTCGATGACGTCCATGCCGCTGAGCCTGCAAATGCCCTTGATTAAGCTCACGGCCGCCACGCACGCCCCTCTAAGTCCATACCTCTCCTGGAGAGGGGCAAGGTTAGGCCTCGTGCCACTACCCCATGGGATTAAGACGTTAGCAGGCGGCTTTCCCCTGAACCTTCGCTCTTGATTAACAGGGTGGTCATTAAGTATTCGGTACGAGGCCCTAATGAACTCGTTAAGTATGTTAGCAGTCCTCTTAGCTTCCTTCGAATCGTCTAACGGTCTGATTAAGTCTGCTCGAAGACCCAACTTGGGCTTGTGTGCAGACACATTCGGGGAGAGCCCTTCTCCTCTAAGAACTAAAACCCCCTTGAACCCCAGCGTTTGCTTAAAAATTATCTCGACGTCTGAGGCTAACTTCAGCCTCAAATCCCGTATTTGGGCTGCGAGCTCGGGTATGCCCTCACGGACTCTACCAGCCCTCTCATCGATTACGACGAGGTCTTCATTTACAGTGGCAAAATCGCACCTAAAGGCTACGTCTCCGTCTCTCAGCTCAATCCCGGCGCCTACGGCTTCAAGGCCTCCTCTCCCGGTGTAGACTTTGTATGGGTCATAGCCCAGTATAGCTAAGGTGGCCACATCGCTTCCAGGGGCAACGCCAGGGGACAGTGAATACAACAGTCCTGAGACTCCCAAAGAAGCTACCCTGTCCATGTTTCTTGGTCTAGCAGCCTCTAGTGGAGTCAAATGATTAAGCTCTTTCAATTGCCGATCAGCCATTCCGTCGCCGATTATGATAACGGCTTTCACTCTCACCACCTAAGCAAAGGTTTATGATAAGTAGAGGCGTATTAGCATTATTGGAACATCGTAATGGTAAATCATGTAAGAAGTAAGAGCGGATCTTGAACAGCCTCGATAGAAGTTGCCTAGAGAGGTAATGAACGTAGCCCACCAAATAGCACTAGCCACACTTGGCTGGTCTATCTATCATATTCTTGTGATGAGTGCTTGACCCTTTAGGACGATAATTAAGACATTAATCCTACCTTCTTCCAGGAGGATGTTTGCGCATCTCTATACTGGTAATTATACTTAAATACTTTCATATGGACGAAACCTTTAAGGTCGAGGCAAGATCCCAGCTGGGAAAAGATCCAAAAGAAATCATGAGCGTCCTTGAAATTTTTATAGCGCGATGTAACAAAAGTTTTGGCTACGGCAAACAGATCAGAACCAAGGAATGTCAACGCATTACATTCTCGGGAAAAAAGGTTATATCTCCGTCTCCCCCAAAGGCTTGGGGGGCTAAGAAGTAAATAAGAGGGAGCGATGTATGCTTAGGCAGAGGCAAGAAAACCATGAGGACAAGGCCATGATAATATTTCAGCCCCACGGGAGGAGGGGTCTTTTCAAAAAAGAAACTACATTGCTTGAAGCTGCAAAAGTGCTTGGAGTTGACATTTCTTCTGTATGTGGAGGGAAGGGTTTGTGTGGAAAGTGCAAGGTCAAAGTGGTAAGGGGCATTGAGTACTTAAGCCCTTTGAGCTCTTCAGAGCTCAAATTCCTGACGAAAGAAGAGCTTGAGGCTAACTATAGGCTTGCCTGTGACGCCAAAATACTCACCCCCTCCGAAATTGTGGTATACATACCAGAGAGGAGCAGAGTTGGTAAGCAACGTCTTCAAACCGAAGGCTTTGAAGTTCCTGTATTGCATTTTAACCCCGCTGTGCGAAAGTACTACATCAAAATGAATCCACCTACATTGGAAAATGCTACGTTCGATGATGAGATGGTGCTAAATACGTTGGCTCAGCAACACGACCTTAGGGGTCTGGACTTTCACTACGAAGTTCTTCGCTTTCTTCCCAAAGTGCTTAGAGAGGCAAACTGGGAGATTACGGTAACGGTTTGGAAGGACACGATAATAGATGTAGAACCCGGCGATACAACAAAAAGATGCTTCGGCTTCGCTTGTGACATAGGTAGCACGAAACTTGCGGGTTTCTTGATGGACTTGAACTCAGGAAGAGTTCTCTCGGTAGCCGCGAGGATGAACCCTCAAGTATCCTACGGCGAGGATATATTGACAAGAGTGACTTACGTCATGCTCAATGGCTGGAAGGGCCTCGAAGACTTACAAAGAGCAGTTGTAAGTGCCATAAATGAAATGATAGAGGAGTGTTGTCAAAAAGCAGGCGTCAAGCCGGAAGAGATATACGAGGCTGTATTCGTCGGGAATACGGCAATGATGATGTTCTTCCTCAAGATATGGCCGGAGTACGTCGCTAAAGCACCATTTCAACCTCCTAGAATGAGAGGCGTTAACCTACCTGCCAGAGAAGTCGGGGTTAAGTGTCATCCGAGGGCTAACCTGTACTTCCTTGACACGATAGGCGGGTGGATAGGAGCAGATAACGTTGCAAACATGGTAGTCACTAAACTGTTCGATAGCGAGGAGTTGGGTATGTGCATCGACGTCGGGACGAACACCGAGATAGGAATTGGATGTAAGGCAGCGGGCGTGCTTTACAGCTCGTGTGCTTCAGGCCCTGCCTTTGAGGGGATGACGATCAAGTACGGGATGAGAGCGGCCGACGGAGCGATAGAAAGGGTGGCGATAGATCCCGAAACCCTTGAACCAACGTATAGAGTGATAGGCGATACCAGGCCCGTGGGGATCTGTGGTTCAGGGATCATCGACGTGGTGGCGGAGCTCTTCAAATCCGGGATCATAGACTGGACTGGGCGCTTCAACTATGAATTATCCAAGAAGACGAAGAGGGTAAGACTCGGACCTAATGGATGGGAATACGTTATTGCATGGAAGGAGGAGACAGCGTCAGGGGAACACGACATTGTATTTACGCAGAGAGACGTTAGGGAGATACAGAAGGCAAAAGCAGCGATTCACGCTGTGGCGGCGATTCTGTGCAAGTTACATAGCGTGACAGAGAGGGACATAAAGATCCTCTACATCGCAGGAGCCTTTGGCAACTACATAGATCCAGAGAATGCGAGGACAATAGGGATGTACCCTGAGATACCTCTAGAGAGGGTTAAATTCGTCGGGAACTCTGCCGGAACTGGAGCACGAATGGCGCTCATCTCAGTAGACGAGCGAGAGTACATAACCAAGGCTATAAGAGAAGGGAGAATAAGGCACTTCGAGATAGCTGCATATACGGGATTTCACGATGAATACATGGCCTCGATGTACTTCCCCCATAAGGACTTGAGAAGGTTCCCTGAAACTATCGAGTTGTTAATGAGGTTGGGGACGCATCCAGAAATAGAACAACAAATAAAACAACGAAAATGAGGCTAAGACATAGTTTTTTACATGAAGGGGGATAGCATATTCTTTTGACTTTAAAGTTTATGTGTCTATCTCGTACCTATTTTGTCTAACTCTCCTTACTTTTTATCACTAGGAGGGTTAAACTGACACTTACTCCCTAACCCTCCTTATACTCTATCACTACCCTCGACCGTTCCTTTAGTAGACTTTTGGCAATCGGTCCAGCTTCAGCCCAACAGGCATTTAAGATAACGCAGGGGACTACACAGGTCGCACTAAGACCACGTGCTAACGTGTAAAGAGGGTTGTCGGGTATGGGCTTCGCTATGTCCGTTATGTTGACCTCTTCTAGTTTTTCTGCATATTTTTGAACGTGAGGACATGTCGTTGTGATGTGAAGCCTTATTATGCTTTGAATAAGTTTTGCATCTACGCGAACTTCATGAGAACATAGCTCGATTTTTGCAAGATAAATAACCATGATCCTCACAAATCTTCACACTTACTATCCATTAAATGTCGGTGGTCAATTTCATAACGAATTAAACACAGTAATAATCCTGTCGCTGAACTACTTAAGACCGCCTCTCAATGTAATCGATGTCAATTTAATTCTTCATCACTCCAAATCAAACCCGATTAGTATAGACCCAAGAGGACCCTCTTCGCTGAGGCCTAGAAGTTTCTTTATGAAGATGTCAGCAGGGGGCGAGGGGCTACCAACAACTGCCCTCTGAGCGTGAGGAATTCTCTTGACCCAAGGAAGATCGAGAGGAGCAACGACTAATGTCGTTCCTCTAAACCCTCCTATCCTTCTAAACTTCTCGTATTTATCCTTGTATATCACAATGAAGTTCGCGAGGACTACATGACCCTCTCTCTTTAAGTTCTCCAGCTCTTCGTGATCCCTAACGTCTTCTCCCAGCTCTTCCCTGTCAATTACGATTTTAATTAGGCCCCTCTTTGGCCATTCAAATGCATTACTCGTTATAGCGGCTACTGTAAAGCTTCTAGACAATGTTTCTCTTACTCCTTGATTTATCCCCGGCATCAGGCCCATGAGGACTCTTTTCTCCGCTGACCCCTCTAGCTCCAACACAATCCTCTTTTCTGATTCGTTTAATAACTTAACCCTTAATACTCCTTTGATTGAAAGTATAAAGTCTAAAGCCTTCTTTACTTTCTCGTTCTCTTGAGACTCGTGATGGATTTTTGAGATCATAGACCTAAGATAACGTACCCGGGGAATTTTTAAATCTTAATCAACCTTTACACTATATCGTATAGATGATGTAAAAGATCATAAAAGGACGCGAAGTGAGTAAAGGTAGTGATGACTAATGAATGAAGTATAAGTTTTGAGGGAAAAAATTTTAATAAATTAAAGAGCTTGCCCTACTAAGTAAGGGGATACTAGATGACGCCTAGAGAAAGGGTGCTAAGCGCTCTTTTGGATGAGGAAAAGAAAGAGGTTGTGGCCTCCTGTGTGACGCAGGTCGGCACCGTGGAGGCGATGGAAAAATTGGGTATCTTTTGGCCAGAGGCGCACAAGGACCCCGAGAAGATGGTCGATTTGGGTGCTTCACTCTATAAGCTTACAGGGCTTGAGACCTGTAGGATACCCTTCTGTTTAACAGTACAAGCAGAAGCTCTTGGATGTGAAGTAGGCATGGGAACCAAGGATAGACAGCCATCGATAAAGGGACATTTACCATTCATTCCTGAAAGCTTGCCCCCGATTTTCTGGAGAGGGGAAGGATACCGATAATCATAAAGGCAACTGAGCTTATGAAGAGAAAGTATGAAGATCTCCCCAAGATCGTAGGGCTCGAAGCTGTCACGACGCTGACTGGACACATATTAGGTGTTGAAAATATGCTGAAGATGCTCATAAGACAGCGCGACGTTGTCGTTAAGGCCTTGGATTTATGTGTTAAGGCAAACATAGAGTACGCGAAGGCCCTCATAGATGCTGGCGCTGAAGTTATCGTCCCTTGTGACCCCACAGCATCCTCTGATGTCATAAGCCCAAGAGACTTCGCTACACTAATTAAACCAAGATTGAAGGGGCTTGCGGATGTGATAAGAAAGAAGGGAGCAGTAGGGGTGTTACATATATGTGGCAGGGCCCAAAGGATTATCAAAGACATGGCGGAAATAGGATTTCATGCCCTCAGCGTTGAAGAAATGGTCAACATTAAGGAGGCAAAGGCTATGATAGGCCCTAAACCAGTCCTAGTAGGCAACGTTTCACCGGCTAAGACCCTGCTCATGGGGACACCGGCTCAGGTAGAGGAAGAGGCGAGAGCTGCTATAGAGGCTGGAGTCGATGTGCTGGCGCCGGGGTGCGGAATAGCGCCACGCACCCCTCTAGTCAACATAAGGGCGCTTGTAGAAGCTACCAAGAGATATGGTCGAGGAAGTTAAGGTAGTAGAGTAATAGGGGGAAGCCTTGAAAGCCTGAAAATCAGCTACCAGGATGATCTCCTAGGTCGTTATAAAGCCAGTCGCAAGATGGAGATGACACTACGAGGACTCAATAGTTAGTTTGTTAAAACTTGCTGAGTTGTTAAGGAGGCCTCACGCTATAGTGAAGGAGCAAGGCCTCGACGATTGGGATGGAGAGGCTGGGGTCTACGATCAAACTTCAACACTAGCAACTATCGTGTGAGGGTGGAACTAGAAAAAAGATGAGAAGAACTGGGAGAAGTACTGCAAGTGGTCAACGAAATCGTCATGGTTGGAATAGAGTTGGGCTATTCGATCTCAAATTGCTTGGGATACGATGAAAGAAAAGTGGTAGACATGGTCTAAACCTGCCCTTAAGCGAATACAAAAGACACGAGTTGGAGACTCTCTTAGGGAAAAGTGCTGAACCCTAATGGTATTATGAATCCGGGGCCATGAGGCTCGATAAATTATCTCGATAAATTATGGGGGTAAGCAACGTGAGTATCTTGATTCTTTGAAAGGATTAAAGGATATGGAATGGACCATGAAAAAGACCTGTTCATATGCAATACATGCAGATGCGGATTTTGCAGAGATGACTGCCCATGGTTCAGGGTGACGAAGTTGAGACCACTTCAGTAAGAGGGATCCTTCAAGCGATTCAAGGCTATTTAGAGGGCTTCTTTAAGCCAAGCGTTGCTTTGAGAGAAAGATTAGAGAGTTGCTACATGTGTAAGTACTGCGTTCTGATCTCATAGAGAAGGGCTTTGCTTGCGAGAAGGTGGCCGATCTCCTGAACAACCTCAGGAGGGACCTCGGGAATGCGCACAATCCATGGAGGGTTGCCAGCAGGGAAGAAGACGTCGTGGGTGCAAGGGCTTTTAGCCAAAGCGGTGCACGAACAATGCCCCGAAGCCTTGTTCATTTGTTGTGCTTATTCATATGATGAGGCGTGCAGAGAATTGGCCAGAAAAGCTGTGATGTATTTCATTTCAATAAAATGGGCATGGGTTTCACGATATTGAGGAATGAACAGAGGTGCTATGGTGATATGGCTTTGAAACTTAGTGAGCGAGAACCATCCAAAGGGCTTGCCGAGGCAAATCCATCACTATTCGAAAAGTGCAAAATTGAAAAACTTAACAACTTTGTTGCCTCATGACTACAACACGCTTAAGAACGGCGAAATTTATCGAGGAGCAAAAATTAACGTCAGGCACTACGTCCACGTAATAGTCGAGGAAACAGGGAGGAAAGCTAAAGCCATCTCGTCGTATAGACAAAAAGCGACTTACCACGACCCGTGCTTCCTTGGGCGCTATAACAAGATTCATGGGGGCCGAGGAAGTGCTGGAATCCATTCCTAGAGATCACTCTAGTGGAGATGCCAAGAGGTAGTGAGATACAATTTCTGCTGTGGTGAGAGTAGCAGGAGAGTTCTAATAGAGAGAATTGCTCCTTATGAAAGGAGGCCGGTGACCGAGAGAGTTTAAAGAGGCCCTTGAGAGTCGGGGCAGAGATGATAGTCACTACTTGTCCCTTGTGCCGCATCAACTTTAAAGACGCCATAAAAGTCTTAGGGCTAGAGAACAAAATCCTCGCGAAGGACTTGATGGAACTTGTTTTAGAAGCCCTCTAGTTTTCTTTAGCTTTCGTAACACTTTTCCCCATTTTTATAATAGTTATCGATTCAAATCAATAATAATCAGAATTGAAAAGGAGGGATAAGTGCTGTGCTATATGGACAAACTAGAATGGACGCGTCAGACGTCTTGGAAATAGTCGAGGGATCGAACTCGTAAGCGAGTACGATTAGAGCTTTTCCTCTAGAGAGAACTCGGCAATGTCTAGGAGCCACCGCTTTAAGTCCTCTCTCAAGACTCTGTTACAAGAGCGAATTTTTATGCGCTTCTTGAAGATCGGCCCATTTATCACGAAAGTGTGGTATTCCCCGAATTCTCCACACAAATCGAAGTTATTTCTTTCTCTTAATCTCAACAAATCGTCTATGAAGACTTCGTCAACCTTCCTCCCAAGCCACTCAGCTCTGAAGAGGTCTGCCTTAGCGCTCACGACTATAGCTTCAAAGCCTAACCCCACGAACTCTTTAAGAATCTGAAGGCGGTCGAGGCGCCACAGGGGCTCCATGTAGAGGACGCCAACTTCATTGCAGACCCTAATGACCCAGTCTATGTGCTCTACTATGTCTATGTCGCCGAAGCCTATCCCGCC
>Ga0080004_1110320_pt1 | contig 30328 bp, 23 predicted proteins | sample WasSprMetagenome_FD_69207 | JGI IMG/M metagenome (GOLD analysis project Ga0080004, IMG submission 69207) | Sulfidic aquatic microbial communities from Washburn Spring, Yellowstone National Park, USA - WS (SPADES assembly) (version 2) | ecosystem: Environmental > Aquatic > Thermal springs > Hot... | reverse complement strand
GGCGGGAGGCAGCGACTGCGGGAGAAAGATCCCGACGCGAAAAGACGCCGGGTTGCGGAAGTGGTCGAGATTCTGCAGCTCGTCGATCCAGTAGCGGAAGGATCGAAATCCCCGCCTTTTTATTTTTAGTCAAAAATTTATCCAATAAAATACAATATTTTCTCGATCGGAATGGAATGCCTACTGCTCGACAACGATTATGCCGAAGAAGAAGGGTCGCCTTGCATTAGACTATATCTAAAACACAGCGGGGAAGCGCTTGTAGCCATAGATAAAAATTTCGATCCTTATTTTTACGTTGTATGCGAGGATATCGACCGCGTCCTAAAAATACTGTCTAAACTAGAGGCCGGTAATTCTAAGCCAAAGTCAGTTGAAGTGGTTGAGCGTACATTAAAGGGCCAAAAGTTGAAGGTGATTAAAGTCTCACTTTACCGCCAGGGGGACATGTCAACTTTAAGACACAGCATTAGAGAGTTACCAAACGTAAAAGATATTTTCGAATTCGATCTTCCCATTGCAAGGCGTTACCTCGTTGATCGAGGTCTAGTTCCGATGGGCGGCGTAGAGGTGAAGGGCGAGATCATAAAGCAAGGGGGCCTCAAAACTCTACTTTTGAGTTCGCCTCCGGCCCCAACTAGGCCCATTGACCAAGAGTTGAACATCATGAGCTTTGACATCGAGGTATACAATCCAACTGGGGCACCCAGACCGGAGAAAGACCCCATCCTCATGATAAGCCTTGCAGACAATCGCGGTTTTAGAAAGCTCATAACTTGGAAGGATTTTGGCGCTGGGTTGGATTACGTAGAGGTAGTCAAGGACGAACGCTCGACGATCGAACGCTTTGTTGAGCTAGTAAAGGAAAGGGATGTGGACATTTTGATGGGTTACAACACAGATCTTTTTGATTTCCCATATCTCCAGGAGCGCGCCAAGCAGCTCAAGGTCAAGCTAACCCTTGGGCGTGATGGTCAAGAGGTCATCGCTAGGAGGAGGAGATTTGCTACTGCGACAAGGATCAGGGGAAGAGTGCACGTTGATGTTTATTCTATGGTCAATTTTTTGGCGACAATAGGAAACATTAGGCTGATCCACTACAATTTGGAAAATGTTTATGAACATCTCACTGGAAAAAAGAAGCCGGATTTTGAGTTCACGGAAATCACCCACGCATGGGACAAGGGCGGGGAGGCAGGGAAGAGACTCCTGGAATACTCCATGTCAGACGCCGAAACGACATTGGAGATAGGGTTGGAACTCCTCCCCCTGTTCGTCGAGCTCTCCCGCATAGTCAAGCAGACCCTTTTCGATGTCAGCAGGATGACGCCAGGACAGCTTGTGGAGTGGCTTCTCATAGCCGAGGCGTATAAAAGGGGCGAGCTGGTTCCACCTAGACCCGTAGGCGAGGAATACGAGGAGAGGCTTGAGGAAACTTATGTGGGGGCTTACGTGATGGAGCCTGTGAAAGGGCTCCACGAAAATATTGTGGTTTTCGACTACAGATCTCTTTACCCCTCCATTATAATCTCCCACAACATAGATCCCTCCACCATAAATTGCAAGTGCTGTAAACAGGGGGAGGCAACAGTTGTCCCAGAGCTGGAATATCGCTTTTGCGTAAAGCAAATCGGTTTCATACCCGCCACGCTTGAGAGGATTGTAAAGGAGAGAATTCGCGTTAAACAGGAGATGAAAAAACAAAGGAGAGACAGCAAGGAGTACCGTTCACTGGACTCGCAGCAGATGGCGCTTAAGATAATCGCGAATTCTTTTTACGGCAGCCTTGGATATCCCCGCGCGAGGTGGTATTTTAAAGAGGGTGCGGAGAGCGTTACAAGCTTTGGTAGGCACTACATCCGCGAGACGATCAAAATGGCAAGAGATTTTGGGTTTAACGTGATTTACGGAGATACCGATTCGCTTTTCTGCAGGTTAAACGGCAGAAGTGCTGAAGATGCGATCCGCTTTTTAAAGAAAGTGAACGAAAGTCTCCCTGGCATAATGGAGCTTGAGCTTGAGGGCTTTTACCCGCGGGGGGTTTTCATAACAAAAAAGCGCTACGCAATGATAAGCGAGGAAGGGAGAATTGTGGTGAAAGGTCTTGAGTTCGTGAGGCGGGATTGGGCGGCGATTGCGAAGAAGACGCAGGAGGCCGTGTTGGCTGCAATTCTGCGGGATGGTTCGCCTGAGAAGGCCGCGGAAATCGTCAGGAAAATAACTAGGGACATTTTAGAGGGGCGCGTGAGCATAGAGGATTTGATCATTTACACTCAGCTGACCATGCCTATCGAAAAATACCGCGCCATTGGCCCTCACGTCGTGGCCGCGAAAAGACTTCTGGAAAAGGGCAGGGAGATTGAACCAGGCATGATAATTGCATACATAGAAGTTAAAGGTTCGGGGAGCATTAGCGATCGGGCAATCCCGGTTGAGGATTTTAAGGGCATGGAATACGATCCTGATTATTACATTGAGCATCAGGTTTTGCCAGCCGTCATGAGGATAATGGAGGTCCTAGGCTACAGGGAGGAGGATCTGCGTTTTGAGCGATCAAAGCAGGCAAGCTTGGCAGAATTTGTCAATCAGTAGACCAATAAGCCGCCATCTCTTGTCAGGACCAGTTCGATCCGCTCCCTCACGCTTCTTCCCTGCAACCTGTTTCCGGACGACTCTTTGATCTTAGCGATTATCTCCGGAGTGCTTAAGTTGACTTTTATCTTTGCCCCATCTGCAGCTTCAAAAATCATTTTAGGGGCGTCCATTATGTCGTCCCCAGGTTTCAGTTCTATGATTGCCGGCGCCCTTAGTTTTGCAGCGAACTTGACGGTACGCTCCGCTTTAGCAAGGTTTTCTCTCGCCCTCCTCTCTATGATGCATATGTTGGCCCTGGAGGTCTTAAGCTGGTCGGCTATTTGCGACTGTGTTAGCCCCCTGGCTCTTAGCTCTAGAATTTTTACCTGCATATCTGTTAGGAAGGTGTCTTTGGGCATAACATATAGTATTTATTCTCTTGGGCGTTATCAACCTATCTGTGGTGGCGTTATGTTGACCGAAGATGAGCTGGAGAAGTATAGGCGCGCAGGCAAGCTTTTATCTGAGGTTAGGGAGGAGGTACGGAAACTTGTCAAGCCTGGCGTGGCTCTATTAGATCTAGCGGAGACCGCAGAGGAGCTCATAAGGCAAAAGGGCGCAAAACCGGCGTTCCCATGTAACGTTTCTTTGAACCAGATAGCTGCGCATTACAGCCCGCCCGCCGGGGACACGACAGTGATCAAGGAGGGCGATATAGTAAAGGTCGATTTGGGGGCGCACGTTGATGGCTACATCGCCGATACCGCATTTACCGTCGCGACGGGTGAGAAGAAGGAAATCGTGGGCGCAGTCGAAAAAGCCCTTGAGGAGGCCATCAAAGTTGTGAGGCCGGGAATTAATGTGAGCGAGATAGGAAAGGCCGTCGAAGATGCTGCAAAGGCTTCCGGCTTCAAGCCGATCAGGAACCTTAGCGGCCACAGCCTGGGCAGGTGGACATTGCATTCTGGTTTGACAATCCCAAATTTTGATGAGAAGACGGACCAGAAAATTAAGGCGGGGGATGTATTGGCCATTGAGCCTTTCCTGACCGATGGAGCCGGATTGGTTGAAGATCAGCCCCAAGTTTACATCTATCGATACATGCGCGATCGCCCGGTGAGGTTGCGCATGGCAAAAAAACTTCTTCTCGACATAAAACGGATTTACGGCAGTCTACCTTTTGCCGAGAGATGGCTCACTAAAAACATGTCGAAACTCAGGATGGAGCTCAGCCTTAGGGAACTTATCGGCGCCGGAGCGATCTACCCCTATCATGTGCTGAAGGAGAGGGCCGGGGTGGTGGCGCAAGCTGAGCACACCGTAATCGTTACAGAAGAGGGTTGCGAGGTGACGACCAGATAAGCGATCTTTTTGAGATAAATTTTGGTAGCATGCATTCGGTCATGCTGCCGAGTAGGTTTCACAAGAATGTATTACTCAAAAATGAAAGCTAATCTGAGGAGGGAGACCCATAAACCCGCTTTTGATTTTGGGGCCCGTAGGGATGTTGTTGGTCGGGCTGCTGTCCATCGCGGTTTGGTGGTCAAAGAAGCGCGTTAAAATCAGCTACTTCCTTTTCGGGGGCCTGATATGGATTTCTGCGGTGATTCCAAAGTTGGTCATGGACATGACGATAACCTCCCCGCTCAGTTTTTGGGCGAACACGACGTTTGGTTTAACCGGCTTGCTCGCCATGATGGGTGTATACGTCGGCCTCAGAACGAGCGCTTTCGAGTGCGGATTTTCTTATTTGTTCTTTTCTAAAAGTAAGCCAAGGGAAATGTCATCGGATGAGGTGATTGCTTTCGGAATAGGGTTCGGCGCGTCTGAGGCTATCTTGTTGGCCATTCCTTCAATTGTTCAAATGGTCATGTTTATCCTTAACCCGTCCATTCTGGAAGCGTTGCCCCCTCAGATGAAGCAGGCCACCGAGGCGCAGCTCAATATGCCGACGTGGGTTGTCCTCGCTCCCGTGATGGAGAGGGCGTTCGTTTTGCTTGTGCACATATTCGCGTCCTTGTTGATATTCAGGTCGGTCAGCGATGGAAAATTGGCACCCTTCTTAGGGGCTTTTGTATACAAGGGCGTGCTTGATGGAGCTATTCCGTATTTGCAGTGGATTTTTAAGCCGAGCATATCGCCGGAGGGTGCGTATTTCGCAGAGGTGTGGGTGGCATTGATGGCAACGATAGCCCTGGCAGGAATAAGGAGAATAAAGATTCATTGAAATATGGCAAAAAAGAGTAATTTGGCGAAGGTTGTTTCAAGTCAGCTTAGCGCTTTTTTAAGGAAGGTTTTACATTTTTATTCGATTTGTTGGTGCACTTTTATCATTTCGTTTTTCTTGCCAACACCATTGCGTGGTCCATTTCATAGGGCTCCAAATTTTTGACGTCAATAATTTCTAGGTGTTTTTCAAGCTTTGAGATCTCCTCTGCGTAAATGTCTTTTGGTTCTTTGGTGACATCTATGCTCCTAGCCTTAAGGGCAAGGAGGGCATGGCCCCCTTCGCGAAGGAATACGTTTGCATTGGCGATGAGTATCTCGCTCTGCTCAGGCTGAGCAATGTCTTGGTAGATCACGTCCACCCCTTTGATCAACGAGCGGTAGCTCATAGGCTTTGACGCGTCAGCCAGCAATGGTATCATGTTCGGTCTTCTGTTGCACACCACTAGTAGGTCCCGCAACGGGCGTGAGGAGATCTCCACGCAATAAACCACACCACTCAGACCGACCAAATCCGAAACATGGGATGAGGTAGTCCCGCTGGCCGCCCCAAGGTAAAGAACCTTTGAACCTTCGGATATCGGCATGTATTTAATTCCCTTCAAAATCGCCGCTGCAAGCTTGCTTCTATACGGATCCCAGATTCTGAATTCTAAATCGCCTGATTTGATTAACCTCTCCCCGTACACCTGCGCACCCGGGGCGAGATTTAATGTGGCCGGTCTTTTAGTCCCGTCCTCAAGTTCGACCCAATAAACATTTTTAAAAGTCTCGTGTTTAGATACCCTCATCCTATCTATCCAAATGAACCATTGGGTCCCGATTATTAAAAAGCATGAGGGCACACTTCTGTGTCTCACGTAAGGGTCAAGAGCTCAAGACATTTGAATATGGCTTTTATAATAGGCCTCTTAGCCCCCTTTTTTTGGTTTTTGATATCTTGTCTGTATTTCCGCGATTCTCGCTTTTAGGTCCGCGGCCAATTTGTCCCCAACGTATTCCCCAGACATCGCGTCCACCCTTGCGGCTATCGCGATCTTTCCGGCTATGGCCCTTGCTATTTTTCCGCGTTGCCACTTGGGTGACCCCCTGATGTCGGGATATTGGTAAATTACTCCGTGTTTTGGGGGTTTAGCCTTTGTGCGGAGCGCCCTGAAGAGGGCCTTCTCCGCCCCTAGGACTTGGATGGTGCTTGCAGGAAGTTTGCTCAGGTCTTCTAGCCCTCCCGCCAACGAGATTAATCTTGCCCCGATGGAGCCGCCTATCACCGCCCTCAAGTTTGGCGCGACCTGCGCCATGAGGCCATCTATGTATTCCGCGACTTTTTCTCTGACCTCCGTTAGATCCAGGACCTCCTGCGCGCAGTTTCTTATAGCCTTGATATCGAGCTCGTCAAATGGCGCCCCAAGCGAGTTCTCTGCCGCGTGCGATATCTCAGAGGCCTCTTTATCAGATAGCCCAATAGATTTGATCGATTCAAAGGTGAAATTCTTCCTCGTGCCGAGAGACAGGATTAGCTTGAGATAAGTTTCGTGGCTTATGACAAGCTTGTTAAGCTCGGGAAAATGTAGGGAATACCACTCCCGGATTCTCCCATTTATAGTGTTTATCGATTTATCAAGCTCGTCGAGCATGTTTATCGCTTGAATGATGAGCTTGTCCCTTTGAGCTGCCTCCTTCCGAAGCTTTTCCCTTGTTAGGAGAAGATTGACGTCGTGAACGAGCTTGTCCACTTCTTCCACCCCAATCTGGGCCGCGACCTCGTTAAGGGAACTTCTTAAAACTTCCCCAGCCTTATTCGGCATTAGGGTTTCGAACTTGCCTTGTTTGAATTCGTCCTGCAGTTTTGAGGCGAGTCCATCAGACTCAAGCAAAAATTTTTTGTGCCTTTTTCTGATGAGCTCCGCGATCAGCTCGCGATGCTCTTGGGTTGGCATCTCCATTTGAATGCTGATCAGCCTCCCAGCAATCGCGGCAACGTCGAGGGGGAAAAGCTTGTACGCTAATAATTTCTTATTCTCGTCGAAGGCAAAAACGCCCAATACGCACTCTGAGATGTGAGCTACCATTTCAACCCATTATCTTATAAATCAGTCCATGCTTAAAGCAATTCTCTCGATCATCAATCGGGTGTCCGACTGGGCCAGCCCCTGTGTGATATCCTGGTCGGCAGTGGGTCCGTACTCCCAGTCAGGCTTATCTCCCCCGTTTAAACGGGGACCTGATAGATGCATCGTTTTTGGATTAGAGAGGAGGTCTATTTCCCAACTTTGGTTCTAACTCTTGGTGCTATGATCAGCAGCAAGGCGATGATTATCGCAGCTATCGCTACCGCGATTATCGTGATCTCTAGAGTTGGTGGGGCGGCCGGAGGCGGGGGAGGAGGCGGAGGCGGGGATGGCGGGGGTGCTGCCTTTACCGTGAAGCTTGCCCTCAGGCCGTCAATCTCTACAAGGTAAGTGCCCTCGGTAAACTTGGTTATGACGAACGAAATAGTGCGCGTCTCGCCGGGTGCGAGCAAGGACGATTGTGCCCCCTCAACGGCGTTGTTTATCTTTAGCGTTACAGTGCAGCTCCCGGAGGCGTTTCCGGTGTTCTTTACATCTGCCGAGATGACAACCCTTTGCCCGGGCTCGACCTTGGTCGGCGTAACGCTGAGGTTAGTTACCGTAAACTCCGCCACCGTCACGAGTTTAGAGCCAGAGGTAGCGAACACGGATAAACCAGGCGAGCGCGAGCGGAAGTACACATAGCTGGCATCTTCCCTGACCCTTTCGGTGGGAAGCCTTGTCCACTCGCCAGCGCTGTAGCGGTAGAGCGCTATAGTTGACTCATCTATGCCCTCAGATACTATCCAAGATTTCTCGACTCTGAATCCTATCCACACATAATCTATGTCCGCGCCGGTTATGTTCTCGGTTATTATGTTCAGGTATGCGTAAGTTGCACCTGGGGCGCCTATCGCGATCTCCGCAGGCATAGCGGTGGATTGTTGCACGGTTATGCTCACGTTTTCAACCACGTTTTTCACGCTAATTTCAAGGTCGGTGATGGGCACGTTTTGCACATCAACTCTCGCCGGGGCTACTGGGGTTATGTTTTCAATTCTGACGGTTGTCTCGCTAACCACCGCCGCGGGCGGTATGGTCACCGGAGGCGGAGAAGGTGACGATGTCCTGAACGTGCGTCCCGTTGAAACATTTTCCATATTCAAAATGTCCGCCGACCTGACCCTGAAGTAATAAGTCGTTCCAGCGGATAGCCCGGTTAAATTCATCGAGTGATTTCTAACTTTGGCGTTGTCGCTGACGGTTAAACCATACGCGGCCGTGGTACCGTACTCAACGACGCTAGTTGCATTTCTGTCGGTTTGCCACACTATTGTCGCGGAACTTGTGGTTATGCTCGTAACGATTATATTTTCTATCCGCGGCGGTTCGCCCGTGTATGGAGCGTCTAACCATGGCTCGTAGTCGACGTTATCGCTCACGTTGTCCCCCAAGCCCGAGGGGTTGGTCGTCGGGTGGTAAGGACCGCTGACATCCCCCCACCAGTTATACGTGGCGTCAAGCACTTCTTCGGCATCGCCATTGTAAACACCGTAGCTCGACCCGTTGCTTGAGTTTCCATAGATGTTGTTGTAGTTCACCGTTATCCCTGAGGCACCAACTCCAGGTTGGATATGGATCCCTGAGTCTGCTGCAAACACGTTGTTGGTGATGCGGTTGAAGCGAATGATCGCGGATGTGACACTTACCTCTATGTAGATGCCATGGCCATTGTTGCCGATGCAGTTGTTCTCGATGAAGTTTCTGGAAGAATCGTAGAGGTGGATGCCGTTCCCAGAGTTGCCCTCGCAGGTGTTCTTGGAGAGGATGACATTTTCAAGGGATTGTAGGTAGATGCCCTCGGAGTTGTTGTTGCACGTGTTGTTCTCTAGGGTGGAGTTGTCCGAATGCTCCAAGTAGATTCCGTAGCCGCTGGAGTTGTTCGAGCACACATTGTTCCTGAGTGTGGCGTTGGACAGGTCTGAATTGTACTCTAGGTAGATGCCGTCTGAGTTGTTTCCCTCGCAGGTGTTGTTCTCGACGGTGGCGCTCTCCGCGGACCCGCCCGAACGTATGTATATGCCTTGGCCGGAGTTGCTGGAGCACGTGTTGTTCCTGAGTGTGGCGCTTAGCAGGGTGGCTGAGGAGTAATCTATGTAGATGCCGTGCCCGGAGTTGCCCTCGCAGGTGTTGTTCTCGAGCGTGACATCGCCATCAGATTCAGAATATATGTAAATACCGTCGCCGGCGGTGTTGTTTGAGCAAGTGTTGTTGATCAGGTTATCGTAGGAAGAGGAGTACAGGTAGATTCCGTAGGAGTTGTTATCGCATATGTTGTTCTCGATCTTTCCATTGACCACGTTGTCCAAGTAGATTCCGTAGTAAGAAGCTCCGCCGTTCTCGACCAGGCAGTTCCGGATGACAAAATATGCGGACGCGTCCTCTATCCAGATCCCGTGGTAGTTGGAGGCATCGATTACCCAATTCTCTATGATGAATGGGTCATTTTCTGTGCCAGAACCGCCTCCGTTTACGCCTTTTGCGGGCGTGAAGTTTTCATCGCCCACGATGTGAATCGTCTGGGTGTCGATTGAGAAACTATCGTTCTCGGTGTAAGGCTGCTGAGTGTTACCGTTGTCGTCCCTTGCACCCGTGATGGTGATGTCCACCCCCATAATTTTGGCGTTGACGTCTGCTACGTCGTAGGTGGCTCGGAAGTTGAGGTTGTCTATCCAAAGATTTTCCACATTCTCCAGAGTGGAGTAAACTTCAGTAGGCGTGAAAGTTATTGTTGGGTATACCCCTTCATCCATATTCTCGTCGAAGGTTACGGTAACTGTGAACTTCTCAGTCCCGACATCATCGACTGTGATCAGGGCTGGGCTGGGCACGATCGAGACTATCGTCGGGTTCTTCGTGTCTATGTCGAATAGGTTTTCCGCAGTTGTGGGATTTGGAGACTGGAGGTTTCCGGCGAGATCCCTCGCACCGCTCACGCTAACGTCAACGCCTGCATTCTCCACATTTGCATCGACGATCGTGAAGTTCTCACAATAGGTTGTGTTGTCCGCGCTCCACCAGTTCTCAGCAGTGGGTGTAAGGGTATCGAGTGTAACGTTTGGGGCGAAGGAGATGGTTGGGGTTACGGCGGCATTCATCGCTTCACCAAATACTACTGTGACCCTAAACTTTTGACCCGCGTTGTCGCTTATTATAAGCGGGTGGGTCACGGTTACTGAGGAGACTGTCGGGGGGTCACGTCAACCGTGAGAATTCGCACCTCTGAGAAAGGACCCCAGCCGTCCGCATTCTCCGCCTGAACCTTCCAATACCATGTGCCCTCCGGTAACGCATTTTCTGTATGCGTATCAAAATTGTCCCAATTATCTATGAGATCCCGATTATCGTAGAAGTTCTCCCCATCCGCAAAGTTCATGTCATTGTCGATGACCAGGCGAAAACCGGTTATGTTTTCTGTCGATATGTTTTCCCAAGCGAAGAATGGGGTATTATCATTTGTCCTAGCATTGTTCTCGGGCGATAGAAGATTGGGCGCCGAGGGCTGGGCCTGAACCACAGAAAAAGATGTGAGGACCGAAATAATGATGAGAGAAATTCCCGCTAGAATTAAAATTTTAAGCTTAATTGTCTAACCTCAAGTGTTATTCGCTAATTGTAGTTATAAATGTTTCCTAAAACATTATTTTCTATAGATATGCCTTCAACGCAAAAGCCATGGGTTCCCTATCCTTACCTTCTGGAGCCCCTCTTTTTTGCAGATCTCCAAAAATCTCTCCGCATCCTCCCCCCTGGTGTATGGCATGTCCTCCATGTAGTAAAGGGGATGAAAAGCGAGCAGTGAGTAGGGAATCGAAGGGTCTATGTCGGCGATAAAGGATGCGATTTTACGAATTTCTTCGTCGTCAATATACCCCGGCACGAGCAAGGTGCTAGCTCTGGCGAAAGGCACCTCCGGCCTCTCGCGATGGATTTTTCCTATAAGGCGAAAATTCTCATATGCTCTCCTGTGCTCCACACCTGACAGAGCGTAAAGTATCTCGGACGACCAGCATTTTAGGTCAGCCTTGATCCCGCCCCCGCTTTCCAATGAGATTTTCGCAAATTTTTTTAGGTCTTCGGAATTCATGCTCAGGTTTGTCTCCAAGCATACCCTAAGTATTCTCCCCTCCCCCTCGGCCCTATTTCTTGCAATTTTCGCCGACTCTATGACAAAGGGCATTTGGCTAGAAGGGTCGCCTCCGAAATAGCAAATGCATCCGACCCTTTCATCGGCTTTCTCCGCCAGTTGGGAAGCGCTCATCAGTGGCTTTCCGCTCAAGGTCAGGTCCCTGAAACTGTAGTTCTGGCAGAAAAGGCAGTTGTAAGTGCAGCTCCCTAGGAACACTGAGAGGTTATACCACCCTATGTCTCCCTTAGGGGTACGGCACCATTTTGGATAACCGGCCCCAGATGATCCAGCGCAGAAATCCGCGGGAACGCAATTCGTGGGGAGGGGGTCATAGTACCATGTTAAGAGGCCCCTTTCAGGCGTCCCGAATTTTCGCACGAGTTTTCCGTCAACGTTAATCACCGCCCCGCAGAGCCCTACTTCGCCATCAGTTATTTTGCACTCGTTGCCGCACTCCTCACATTTAACGCCCTGCCCCGCCAGGTGGGCCCTCGGGGGCAAGCCATACCTCTTTCTTATTCTGGCGTGGGCGGCATCTATTAAAGGCCTTGCTTCCTCAAATCTCTCCCTTATGCATTTCGCACAGACCCCAAGCTCCCCAGATATTTCTGGGGATTCCCGCCCACAAATTTCGCATTTTGACCTTATCCCCTTTTCTGCCCTAAAAAGTAACATATCATATGTAAGTTTGGCGGTACAAGTTAATTATTGTGCGGTGGTTGAATGCCTGATTTCCTAACGGAGGGGAGGACTAAGCTCGAGGTACCTGAGCTATCAAAGTTTAGGACCCCTTCCGGGGACTATGCTCCGTCCTTAACCTCAGTTTTTTACAACCCGCACATGGAGTTCTCTAGGGACATCTCGATCTCAGTCGCTCAGGTTCTGGCGAGAGAAAATCCGAAATTAAGAATATGCGATCCTCTGGCGGGGGTAGGGGCCAGGGGTTTGAGGTACGCTAAGGAAGTTAAAGGCGTTTCTAAGGTGGTGGTCAACGACCGCTCGCCAGAGGCGGTGGAGTTCATAAGGAGGAACGTTGAGCACAACGACCTCACGGAAATTGTCGAGATTCATGAAGGTGACGCAAGCGTATTGCTCCAAAGTTATAGGCCAGGATTTCACTTGGTGGATGTCGATCCCTTCGGTTCGCCGGCTCCATTCGTTGGCCCTGCATGCTCCGCTTTAGCTAGACGGGGCGCCCTCTTTGCCACCGCCACTGACGTCGCCCCGCTTTGCGGGGTATACCCGAAGGCATGCGTTCGGAGATACGGGGCGAAACCAGTTAAGACTGAATACGCGCACGAGATAGGGATAAGGATCCTCATAGGTTTTTGCCAGCGCCAAGGGGCAGTTTTAGGGGTGGCCCTTTTGCCAATAATGACGCACAGCACCAGACATTATTTTAGGGTGTATTTCAGGGCAAAGAGGAGCGTTAGCGCGATCAACGAGGTGCTTAGCCAACATGGATATATCTCACATTGTCGATACTGCACGAGCCGATTTTTGACATTTGGCTTGGCCGGCGAACTACCCGTCATTTGCCAGTGTGGTGGAAAATTTGAACACGCCGGTCCTCTGTGGCTTGGCAGGCTCATGGATAAAGATTTCCTCTCTAAAGTGCGGGAGGATCTGGCCGAGAGGGGTTTTAGGCTAAGCCATTTTGAACTCGAGCTGCTGGGCAGATGCATAGAGGAAGCTGACGGACCTCCAACTTTTTACGATGTGCACTGGCTCGCGAAGCTGGCTAAAGCTCCGCCAAAAAAAATCTTGAAGATTATCTCAGGGCTCAGGGAGAGGGGTTACTTTGCGTCCCGGACACATTTCTCCCCTATCGGCATCCGCACTGATGCCCCTCTGGCGGAAATACTCAACTCTTTTTAGTGGGCTTTAAATCTCCAAGCTGGTCATCTATCCTTTGCGCGTAATGTCTTTGCAAATTCGCCGCGTGTGGTTCGCGAGCTTTAACACCCGCACATTAGCCGGAGCACGCATTCAGAGGAGCTAAACGTCCATCAGCGGTGGTCTTTTTTTGAAGTATATTTCATTAATATTCGGGAGAGTTTCATGGCGTTGTTAAGGGTAAGGCCTTCCACGCTTGAGGGGGAGATAACCGCCCCCCCATCGAAGAGCTATACTCATCGAGCTTTTTCAATCGCGCTACTCGCCGATGGCTGGAGCAAGATCTCAGATCCTCTGATAAGTCTAGACACAGAATCGACGATCAACGCGGTAAAAATTTTTGGCGGAAAGGTTTTTAGCGATGGGACATGGCGGGTTAAAGGAACCTCAGGTGAGATAAGGCCATCCACTAACTTGATAGATGTCCGCAATTCCGGGACGACCTTACGCATAATGAGCGCGATTGCCGCGCTTTCTCCAAACCAGGTGCGTTTAACAGGTGATTCATCCATTCTGGCTAGACCAATGGCCCCGCTCATAGAGGCTCTTTCAAAGCTTGGGGCAAAGGCGAGGTGCGAGGGACCCAAGGGTAGGCCACCCGTTATAGTTGGGGGAGGGCTGAAGGGGGGAGAGGCGGAACTCACCGGAGCCGTAAGCTCGCAGTTTGTATCTGCACTTCTGATTGCCTGCCCATACGCCCAGGAGGACGTTTTTTTGACCATAACTGAAGAGCTCAGATCGCGACCCTATGTGGAGATAACCCTTGAAGTTTTGGGCGCTGCGGGTGCAAAAATCAAAAAAAGCTCAGATCTCATGGAGTTCAGCATCCCCGGAAGACAAATTTTCAGGCCCATTGAGTTCAGCATCCCCGGCGATTTTTCCTCCGCGGCTTTTATCCTGGGCGGGGCGGCGATAGCGGGAGGATGCGTCAAGGTTAAAAATCTTGACATGCGTGGAGCGCAGGGGGATAAAAGGGTAGTAGACTTTCTCAGGCAGTTTGGCGCAGATATCAAAGTGAGGGGAAAAAGTATAGAGGTGTTGGGCACCGGGGATCTTACCGGCATAGAGGCAGATTGCGGCGACAACCCTGATTTGGTCCCTGTGCTCGCCGTTTTGGGCTGCGTTGCGGATGGCCGCACCATTCTGACAAACATCCCCCACCTCCGATACAAAGAGACGGATCGCTTGCGAGCGCTGACGATTGAGCTCAGGAAAATGGGCGCGGATGTTGAGGAGTCGCCAGATGAGCTCCGTATACAAGGGGTGAAGCAACTTAAAGGCGCAAGTTTAAACTCCTACGGGGATCACAGGATGGCGATGGCGCTGACGCTTGCTGGCCTCATAGCTAGAGGAGAAACCCTAATAGATGGTGCTGAGAGCATTAAAGTGTCGTATCCCGGTTTTATTTCTGATATTATAAAGTTAGGCGCCAAAGTTGAGGTGATATGATGTCGGGCAGTACCTTCGGCGAGAGGTTTAGGGTCACCACCTACGGCGAATCCCACGGGAAGGCAATTGGCGTGGTCATCGACGGGGTTCCGGCAGGACTGCCTTTGTCCGAAGAAGATATTCAGAAGGAGCTTGACAGGCGAAGGCCGGGCCAATCCATAGTCGCCTCCCCAAGGGCAGAGCGCGATCGCGTAGAAATCCTCTCGGGAGTATTTGAGGGAAAAACCTTGGGGACGCCGATTTGCATGATTGTCCGCAATTTAGACGTGGATTCTAGACCATATGAGGAGATAAAAACTAAACCCAGGCCGGGGCACGCCGACCTTACATATTGGTTGAAGTACGGTCACGTCGACTACCGCGGAGGGGGGCGAGCCGCAGCTAGGGAAACGGTCGGCAGGGTCGCCGCGGGCGCAGTGGCCAAAAAGCTTCTCGCTGCCTCTGGCATAGAAATTTTGGGGCATACTGTGGAGGCCGCCGGGGTGGCTCTTGAGAGGGAGGTTACGTTAGAGGAGATCCGCACCAATGTGGAAAAAAATCCAATGAGGTGTGCAGATCTAAAGATCGCCGAGCAAATGGTCAGGCGCATTCTGGAGGTCAGCGCCAGAGGAGATAGCACAGGAGGCATAGTAGAAGTTATCGCGTTGAACGTTCCAAGTGGGATAGGGGAGCCAGTTTTCGATAAATTAGACGCTGAGATAGCTCGCGCCTTAATGTCCATAGGATCTGTGAAGGGGGTGGAGATAGGTGCAGGCTTTAAGGCTGCGAGGATGCTCGGTTCGGAGATGAACGATCCCATAGTGCTTGACAGAGGAAAAATAGTAACCAAAACTAACATGGCCGGGGGCATAATTGGAGGGATCAGCACCGGGATGCCCATAGTGGCGAGAATAGCTGTGAAGCCCACCCCTTCCATAACGAAACCCCAAAAAACGGTAGACCTCTCACTTAACAGGGAGGTGACGCTTGAGCTGAAGGGGCGTTTTGACCCGAACATTTGCCCCAGAATAGTCCCAGTTGCTGAGGCTATGCTTGCCATAGTTATAGCTGATCACATGATCCGATCGGGCAAGATAAATCCGGATAGATTTGAGGGAGAAGTTTGAGGGGTGTTGCCTCAGCCTGCGCTTCGGCCACGGTGATCAACGCATTCGCCACCGGGAAGGGGGCCGCGTTCGCAATAGATCTGCGGGTTCGAGCTGAGGTCAGGCTAGACGGCACTAGAAAAATAATTGGCAAGATAATTGGCGAGCCCAATGAAAGCCCAAAATTAATAGAGATATGTGTGAGAAAGGTCCTTGAGGAATTTAAACTCGATCAAACCTATGGGGCAAGGGTTGAGACGACTTCGGACATACCCATAGCTGTGGGTCTTTCTAGCAGCAGCGCGGCGGCCAACGCGTCGGTCCTAGCCACTTACGCCGCGCTGGGGGAAAAGCCGAACTTTAGGAGGGCTCTTGAAATTGCGATAGATGCCGCGTTTGAGGCAGGCGTGACGATCACGGGGGCATTCGACGATGCCTCTGCCTCCATGCTAGGTGGAGGGGTGATAACCGACAACCTAAAGTTGCGCATCATTAAGAGGTTCAGGATCAACCCGGGGCTTGCGGTGCTGGTTTACGTTCCGCCGAAAAAATCCTACACCGCGCAGATCGACGTTAGCAAAACTAAGCCTGTCGCCAAACTTGTGGAGATAGCGTACAAGGAGGCTCTGAGGGGGAATGTCTTGGGTGCCCTGACCCTAAACGGGATCATTTATTCTTCCGCCCTTGGATACGACTCGATTTTAGCTTTAAAGGCGTTAAATGAGGGCGCGCTTGCGGCTGGCCTCACGGGGAAAGGTCCTGCGGTCGTGGCGGTGGTTAAGCCGGAGAATGCTGAGAGAGTAAGGAGAGCCTGGGAGGGAGGAGAGGGGAAGGTGATTTCAACAAAGCCATCTATTAGGGGTGGAGTGATAGAGGCGATGGGTTGACCGAGGAGAAGTTGAAGGCCCTTAGAGATGAGATAGATCGAATCGATGAGCAGTTGCTCTTGCTTTTATCACAGAGGTTGAGAGTGGCTGATGAAATCGCGAAACTCAAGAAAAAATTGGGCATGGGAATAAGAGATGAGGCGAGGGAGCAGATCGTAATCGAGAGGGCAAAAAAGCGCGCTCAAGAGCTTGGCCTTGACCCCTCTTTTGTTGAAAGCATAATGCGATTGGCAATTTCCCATGCGGTTGCCGTGGAGGCAAGGCGGGTGGCGGTGCCGGGAATTTGGGCTGAAGTTGCAAAAGCCTTTGAGAGACACCCGGCCCAGCTCAAAGTCGTCCGCTTGCTTTTTAAGTATGGGCTCAGGGTCAGGGAGGACGGCGAGATCGCCTGCGGGAGCATCCGTATACCATCTGTTCAGATTGCGCGCGAGGCCGGAGTCGACCGCCGGGTGGTGGATGCGACGGCGAGGAGGATATTAGGTGATGAGAAGTTGATCAGCATCTTTGGAAACCTAGAGCCTTTGGCGTATTTGAAAGGTGTTGCCCACAGGCTTGGGCTGGGAGTTATAGAAATCCTGCCGAAGGATGCGGCGAAGCCAGGGATAATAAGCGAGGTCACCGGAGTCATTTCTAGGTTTGGGATAAGCATCAGGCAGGCTGTCGCCGATGACCCATTTTTTACTCCTCAACCTAAATTGACTATAATCACTGATGAGCCAGTGCCCGGGAAGGTTATTGATGAATTGAGAAAGTTACCTACTGTGAGAAGCGTTATAGTTTATTAGATAATTTTGTTAACATCACCCGGCGTTTCTCCACTAGCATCTTGGGCTAAGTGTTGAGTAGTCGTCTAAATCTATTGCTTCATTATAGAGTGCCAGAAATCTTTCAATAAGAAAAGCCAAGCGTACGCTGTTCTAAGAGCCGGATGATTAGTCTTTTTAGCGCTCAGGGACTCAATAATCGTCATCACAGCTCAGCAGGCAAAACTCTTCATCGCGCATAGAAACTTTATGCACGCGCATTTAAAAGCTTCTATTTGAAATCATCCTGTTGTAAGCTACTCGATAACCCCTTTTAACGCCATGCCCGCTTTTCAAAAGAAATTCCATTTTCAAAGGTCAAGGTCAGGATGGGTAGCTGTCATGCAGGCCTGCTAGCCTAGCTATTCCCATTCTATCGTCGCCGGAGGTTTGTGGGTGATGTCGTAAACCACTCTCGTAACTTGCGGTATTTCGTTCGTTATTCTAGTTGAGATTTTTTCCAAAATTTCATATGGAATTCTTGCGAACTTCGCGGTCATCGCTTCCCTGCTTTCGACCGCCCTGATTGCGATCGTATAACCATAAGACCTAGAATCGCCCTTTACCCCCGTGCTTCTAGTATTAGTCAGGACAGCGAAATATTGCCAGAGCCCCCTCGCTAATCCAGCTTTTTCTATTTCCTCCGTCACTATTTTGTCAGCCTTTTTCACAACTTCAACCTTCTCTTTAGTTACCTCTCCGCATATCCTAACGGCAAGGCCAGGCCCAGGGAATGGCTGCCTCCAAGTGATCTCATCCTTCAGCCCCAGCTCGCTAGCCACTTTTCTGACTTCGTCCTTATACAGATCCTTCAAAGGCTCGATTATGCTTTTGAATTTTAGCTTGGTTGGAAGGCCGCCGACGTTGTGGTGCGTCTTTATTTTTTCCGAGCGCCTTCTAAAGCCGGATTCTATTCGATCAGGGTAAATGGTCCCCTGCACCAGATGTTTTGCCTTCACCTTCCTTGAGACCTCCTCGAAGACCCTGATGAACTCTCTCCCTATGATTTTCCTCTTGCGCTCAGGATCTTTGATCCCCTTCAAACTCTTCAGAAATCTCTCCCTGGAGTTTACGATTATCAACCTCATGGGGAACTCCTTGAACGCGTTTTTGACGAACTCCGGCTCGCCCTCCCGCATGAAACCATGGTCGACGAAGACTGCAACTAGATTTTTTCCTATTGCATTGGATGCTAGGATTGCTGCGGTACTTGAATCCACCCCTCCGCTTAGGGCTATTATGCACCTCTCATTTCCAGCGACTCTTCTTATCTCGTCAACGGCATTTTTTACAAAGCTTTGCATAGTCCAGTTTGGTCTGCAGCCGCATATCTTAAAAACAAAGTTCTTGAAGATCTGCATGCCGTTCTCCGTGTGTACTACCTCGGGGTGCCACTGTATGCCAAAAATCGGTTTAGTCGAGTGTTTGAAGGCTGCGATGGGTGAATTTTCGGTATGGGCAAGTATCTCCCATCCTTTGGGAAGTTTGACGACGGAGTCGGAGTGGCTCATCCAAACCCTTTCCACCTCGCCTAACCCCTCGAGGAGGCCAACGGGTTTATCGATGAATGCCGCGGTCGCACCGAACTCTTTAGCGCCGGCAGGTCTTACCTTCCCTCCAAAAATATGAGCTATTAGCTGATGTCCATAGCATATCCCAAGCACCGGGACCCCGAGTTCGAAAATACTGCTGTCGCATTTTGGAGCATCCTTTTGATAGACGCTTGATGGGCCACCTGAGAGGATTATCCCTTTAACCCAAACTCTTTCGCTCAATTGCTTTGTCTCCAAAGGGGAAACGTCGTGCGGGACAACCTCAGAGTAAACTCCGCATTCCCTGACCCTTCTCGCAATTAGGTGGCAGTACTGTCCACCGAAATCAAGCACCAGAATTGTGTCAAATTTTTCCATGTTCTCACTATTTACTTGTAAAACGTATGCCATTCTTATAAAAGTCCATAGGTGATTTGTCCCATCGGAAAGCCTTTAAATAAGGGGTAAAGATTGATAACTCTATAAGAGAAAAATAAATAAAGATACCAGTTGTGGGAGGCGGTATTATGGAAATAATTTTCGGGTCTGAGCGTTTGAAACGCGGGTTCGCTAAAATGCAAAAGGGAGGCGTAATAATGGATGTCACCAACCCTGAGCAGGCAATAATCGCGGAGGAAGCGGGGGCGGTTGCGGTCATGGCCTTGCAGGCAGTTCCCGCGGACATCCGTGCGGCTGGTGGCGTGGCGAGGATGGCAGACCCAGCGATTATAGAGTCCATAATGGATGCGGTCACCATCCCCGTTATGGCGAAGTGCAGGATCGGTCATTTCGCCGAGGCGCAAGTGCTTGAGGCATTGGGGGTGGACATGATAGACGAAAGTGAAGTCCTAACTGTTGCAGACGAAGAAGCGCACATAGATAAGCGCAAGTTTAAGGTTCCTTTCGTCTGTGGGTCCCGTGACCTCGGCGAGGCGTTGCGGAGGATAAATGAGGGCGCAGCGATGATCCGCACAAAGGGAGAAGCAGGTACGGGCAACATCGTTGAGGCGGTCAGGCACATAAAGCTGACTAAGAGGCAGATAGCGGAGCTTGCGGTTTTAGACAAAGACGGACTTGAGGCAAAGGCGAGGGAATATAGAGTTCCTGTCGATCTCGTTGAAGAGGTGAAAAAACTCCAGCGTTTGCCCGTTGTCTGGTTCTGCGCTGGCGGAATTGCTACGCCAGCCGATAGCGCTCTTGTAATGCAGATGGGCGTTGACGGTGTCTTCGTGGGCTCGGGCATATTCAAGTCTAAAGATCCGGAGAGGATGGCCAGAGCGATAGTTGAGGCCACAAGATATTACGACGATCCGCAGGTTTTGCTGGAGGTCAGCAAAGGATTGCCGGAGCCTATGAGGGGCATTGACGTAAGAACGCTTAAGGAAACCGAAAAATTGCAGGTTAGGGGCATTTAGAGCCCTTTATTTCCCAGCAAAAATTGCCCCGGCGTTATCCAGAGAAATTGGGGTGCCAGGATGAGAATAGGCGTCGTTGGGCTGCAGGGCGATGTCAGCGAGCATCTAGATGCTTTGACGCGCGCAATGCAGAGGATGGGGATTCATGGAGAGGCGATCTGGGTGAACAGGGCTTGGCAAACCGATAATCTCGACGGAGTGATCATCCCAGGGGGAGAAAGCACAACAATAGGTAAACTGATGGAGGCGACAGGGATTTTCGAAAAAGTAAGGGAAAGGGCTAAAAATGGCATGCCGATCATGGGTACGTGTGCGGGTCTTATATTGCTTGCAAAGAAGGGTGATGAGCAGGTTGAACGCACCGGGCAGCCATTGCTCGGCTTAATGGACATCAAGGTCGTCAGAAATGCCTTCGGGAGGCAGCGGGAATCTTTTGAGGTATATTTAGACATCCCTGAATTTGGCGAGGAGCCATTCGAGTGCGTTTTCATACGTGCGCCGGCAATCGAAGAAGTTTGGGGCGACGTTAAAGTCCTGGCGAAATTTAACAATGAGATAGTTGCCGCTAGGCAGAGGAATTTTCTTGCCTTGGCCTTCCACCCTGAATTGACGGGCGACACAAGAGCGCACGAGTATTTTCTGAAGATGTGTCTAGAAGCTAAGAAATAAATTCGTAAAAATTTTATCTCCCGAAATTTTTCCAGAATAATGGTGGTCGGATGGAGGAGATCAAAGAAGTGCCAACCGCGCTCAGGGAATGGGAGAGGGTTTCAGCTCATTCCCACATAACTGGGCTTGGGCTAGATGGCCTTAAGGCTAGGCCAATTGGCGCGGGTATGGTCGGGCAAACTGAGGCGAGAGAAGCGGCAGGCATAATCGTTGAAATGGTGAAGAAAGGGAAGTTTGCGGGCAGAGCGATATTGATAGCCGGACCGCCAGGTACGGGGAAAACTGCCTTGGCAGTTGCAATAGCTAAAGAGCTGGGAAGGGACGTTCCTTTCATGCCAGTAGCGGCATCGGAGATTTTTTCAGCCGAGATTAAAAAGACGGAATTTCTTACCCAGGCGCTTAGGAAGGCCATCGGCATTAGGATACATGAAATGAGGAGGGTTTACGAGGGCAAAGTTGAAGAGCTGAACATAAGGCAGGAGCCGCATCCATATAATCCTTATACAAAAATTCCCGTTGGGGGGACGATTAAACTTTCAACAACTGACGCCACCCAAAAGCTTAGCATGGATCAATCATTTGCAATTTCGTTGTTGAGACAGGGTGTCGAGACCGGGGATGTTGTACAGATAGATGTGGATTCGGGCAGGGTTGTTAAGCTCGGCAAATCGAAGGAGGCTGCGGAAAAGGAGAAGCTTGATCTAACGACCGTTCAGGTGGTTGACATCCCCAGCGGCCCGGTGCTCAAGCACAAGGAATTTGTTTACACCTTGACTCTCCACGACATAGACGTGACGCAGTCAAGGGCAGGGGTAAGTATGTTCAGCCTTTTATTCGGCGGGGAGGAACGCAAGGAGATATCTGCTGAAACTAGGGCTAGCGTGGATGAGCTTGTCAGACAGTGGGTTCAGGAGGGTCGCGCCGAGATTTTGCCAGGCGTGGTCTTCATTGACGAGTGCTCCATGCTTGACATTGAAGCTTTTTCCTTCTTGAACAGAGCGATGGAGCAGGAGCTTGCGCCAATAGTTATATTCGCCACGAACAGGGGGATTACGCTGGTTAGGGGAACCGACTTGAGGTCTCCCCACGGTTTGCCCTTAGACCTTCTCGATAGGCTTTTGATTATTAACACTCGCCCGTACTCTCGAAGCGAAATTCTCGAGATACTGAAGATAAGGAGCAGGACCGAAAAAATCTCGCTGACGGATGAGGCTCTAAATTATCTGGCGGACATAGGTGAGCAGACATCGCTTAGATATTCCGTTCAACTCCTTGCCCCAGCTTCAGAGATTGCCGCGAGGGAAAATGCGAAAAAGGTGTCCAAACAGCATGTTGAGCGAGCGAGACAAATGTTCGTTGATGTTAGCAGGTCGGTAAAGCATTTGCAGGAGTTCGAGGAGAAAATGCTGAAGTAGCTTTAAAGCCTTACCTCAATTCCTTTTTTCGCCAGATATTTTTTTACATCTATTATGCTGTAGGTCCCATAGTGAAAAATGCTCGCCGCCAAGGCGGCGCTAGCTTGGGTCTCCTTGAATACCTCATACATGTGCTCAGGGTTTCCGCATCCCCCTGAGGCTATGACTGGTATGCTCAATTTTTCGGCTATCGCTTTCGTCAATGGAATATCGTAACCATAAGTGGTGCCGTCCCTGTCCATGCTCGTCAGGAGGATCTCACCTGCCCCCCTCTCCTCCGCTTCGATTGCCCACTTTATCGCGTCCATGCCCACGAATTTCCTCCCCCCATAGATCGAGCATTCAAACCAGCAAAATCCTTCGGGGGTTTTTACAGTTATTTTATCCTTCACGGCGTCTTTGGAGGCGATGAACCTTCTTTTCGCGTCTATCGCCACGACGCAGGCTTGGCTCCCGAAGTGTTTAGCTATGTCATTAATCAGCTGAGGATTTTCAATCGCAGCCGTGTTTATTGCAACTTTATCGGCGCCAGCATTGAATACCTTCCTAGCATCTTCGATGTTGCGGATTCCGCCCCCGACCGTCAATGGCACAAAAACATTTTCTGACGTTTTTTCTATCACGTGGATCATGGTCTCCCTCCTCTCGTGGCTTGCCGTTATGTCCAAGAAAACTATTTCGTCCGCCCCCTCCTCATAATACTTTTTCGCCAGCTCCCAAGGGATGCCAGCATATCTGATTTGTTTGAATTCTATCCCCTTGACGACTCTTCCGCTCGGGACGGCCAGATCGCAATCTAAGCACGGGATTATCCTTTTGCTCAACATTTTACAGCCTCATAAAATTTTTTAAAATTTTTAATCCATAGGCCCCGCTTTTTTCCGGGTGAAATTGCGTGCCGAAAATATTTTCGTCCCAGATAGCCGCGGTTACCTTTTCCCCATAATCCGTGGTCGCTGCAACCACATCTACTTTCGGCCAGGCGTGGTACGAGTGAACGAAGTACGCATAACCTTCACCAATGCCTTTAAAAAGAGGGCAGGACTTCTTTTGTACATTTAAAAAATTCCAGCCCATGTGGGGCAATTTAAGTTTTGTCCTTATCTTGATTATTTCGCCTTTTATCGCCCCGATCCCCCTCACGTCAGGGGATTCCTCAGATTTTTCAAAAAGCATGTGCAAACCCAGACATATGCCGAGTACGGGCGCACCGGATGAGATGGCCTCACTTATTTTTGGCACAAATTGGGTAAAATTTTTCATCCCGTCACCAAATGCCCCGACGCCCGGTATTATAATTTTGCCATCATTGAGTTCGTCTGGCGAGCTAACTAGAATTGGCTCCCCTCCCAGAAATTTTATCGCATTGTAGACGCTCCTGAGATTTCCCATCCCGTAATCCACTATTGTGATTTTGATAAGACCCCCCCTTCAATCTTTCTCAATAGTTAATTAGTCTTTTATCACGTTTTCCCGTAAGCTTTCTTCGTGTTACAAAAAGCGTAACGCTTATAAACTTATTTTCAAATCTAAAATCGGAGGAAGCCCGCAAAGAGAGCTGAATCCCCGCTTGGCGGGGAGGAGCTGCGGAAAAACCCGGCGTTCGGGGAAGGCCTCAGATAGGCGCTCGCCGAAGCTCGATTGCGGGAAAAAGACCGCGTAACGAAAAGCACGGAAAGGGTTGACCGAACCGTCGCGGAGTAGTTTCGCGGTCGAATCCTTTTTCGCATAAATTCTTGTTTAAAAAATGTTTGCTCAAGCTCAAGTTCAACGGAAAGCAGGCAGCAACTTGGACTTCAGTTATAATGTGACGGTGAAATCCTCCTTTACAGTATTTAAAACGACATGCGTGACGCTTCTCTCAACGTAAGGGTTTGAGAGAACATTTTTAATAAACTTGTTTAAATCCGACCTGCTTCTAAATCTAGCTATTATCACCGCATCATAATCTCCCGTAACGTCGTAGACGCAGCAAACTTCCTTTAACTTTGAGATTTCCTGCTCAACCTCAACAAGGTGCCCCCCAGCCACCCTCAACCCTATTACCGCCGAGAGGTCGAGTCCCAATTTCGAAGGGTCCACCTTAACCGAGTATCCTTTTATAATGCCCTCTTCCTGCATGCGCTTCACCCTGTTGTATACAGTGGCCTCTGAGATTTTGAGTTCTTTAGCGATCTCCCTGAATGAGGTTCTGGCGTCCCTCTCCAACATCTCAATTATTTTTAGATCGACTTCATCGACATTAGATTTCATGTTCAACATTCCCACCCCTATTTTTTTTAGTTTAACAAGTGTATAAAAATCTTTCTATATTTTTTAGAAATCCTTAAAAATAGGCAAAATTTATATATAATGTTCAGAAATTAGAATGAAATTTATAACGGGTGAACATAATGGAAAAAAACCCTGAGGAAATCATAGCGGAAGCAGAAGAGAAGAATGTTGAATTCGTCTGGCTAGAATTTATAGACATGAACGGGAGGCCCAAGCGCGTCACAATCCATGCAAGTCAATTGGGCGAGGTTTTAGATGAGGGAATAGGATTTGACGGCTCTTCAGTGCCAAGCTATGCAAAAATTGAGAGGAGCGACTTCGTCCTTCTTCCAGATCTAAAGACATTTGACGTGATTCCATGGACTCACCGTGACAAAAGAATAGCAAGACTTTTCTGCAATGTGTGTTTCCCAGACGGAAGTCCGCACGAATGTGATCCGAGGTATATTTTGGATAGGACGACCTCTGCTGCAAGGAGGCAGGGTTATGAATTTTATGTTGGCTCTGAGCTGGAGTTCTATCTTTTTAAGAAAAATGGCGGAAGATTGGAGCCCCTCGACGATGGCAGGTATTTTGATTACCCGCCTCATGACAAGGGGGAGGAGATAAGAATGGATCTCGCGATCATGCTCCAGAAACTCGGCTTCATAATTGAGAAAATTCACCACGAAGTGAATCCCGGGCAGAATGAGGTTGATTTTAGGTTTGCGGATGCCCTAACAACCGCAGATAATGTTGTGACTTGCAGACAAACATTAGAGGCGCTTGCTGAAGAGCGAGGACTTAAGGTAAGCTACGACCCCAAGCCAATCCCCAATGGGATGGGGAACGGTCTTCACTGCCATTTGAGCCTTTCAAATTTGAAAGGTGAGAACCTTTTCTTCAATCAGAATGGGGAATACCATATGTCGGATACTGCTCGAAAATTTTTGGGCGGGCTGATCGAGCACGCGCCGGCACTTACCGCACTTGCGGCGTCGTCACCCCAGTCCTACAAAAGGCTGGTTCCGGGCTTTGAAGCCCCGGTTTATGTATGTTGGGGTGGCCCCAACCGCTCGGTGATGATAAGGGTGCCGGGTTTTGAGCTTAGGAGGGGGAAAGGTGTTAGATTTGAATACAGGGTGCCGGATCCAGTTTGCAACCCCTATTTGTTGTTTGCCGGACTTTTGGAAGCAGGATTGGATGGAATAAACAGAAAGATTGACCCCGGACCGCCTGTTCTGGAGAATGTCTACAAGATGAGCGAGGATGAGAGAAGAAGGAGAAGAATAAAAACACTTCCAGCTACTTTAGACGAAGCCCTCGATGCTTTAGAAAGCGATGAGGTTGTTAAAAGAGCTCTGGGCAGAGCCGCGGTCGAGGCATACGTCCGCGTTAAAAGAGAAGAAGCGGCAGAGCATGAGGAGTCAAAGAGCTAGACTATCAATTTTAGCCCGAAATATGATGAGGTAAATATGGTGATGGCAAGAACCAAGGTTTTTGCAACGGTTCCCCAGAATTCAACTTTGTCATTTCCCGCCCTGATAATTGCAATGTAGCGAGAAAAAATTATTGACAGGGTTATGGTCATCAACCCCATTATTAACTTTAGAAATGCCAATTCCTTTTCGCCAAATGAAGGTGCCAAAAATGGTATGCTGGATATCCCAATTTCTATCGCGTTGTGCGAGATTGATAAAGAGATCCCAGACATTAACTCTATCACCCACACCGACATAGCACAAGTCACGGGCAGCAATATTGCAGCAACTAACCACAAATTGCCTAACGCCTCATCCATTCTATCGCGGAATCTCCCCTCCACAGTTCTCAGCATTTCCAAGAAATCTGCCGCCAGCATACATGCCCTGCCCGCAGTTGTTTCACTTCCCCGTCTTATTTGACTTATTATAGTCATGAAGCTTGAGATGAGTGGGTTCCAAATTCGCCTAACGAATCCGAATTCCGTCAGTACGGAGCCCATGTCCGTCGAGAGCTTCTCCACTGAAACGCCAATTTTTCTCAACTGATCTGAGACATCAGTGTTTGGCATGAGTTCTGCGGTTTCTAAAATAGCGCGATGCATTGATTTCCCATCTATGACCCTTGAGCCGATGGTGTTTAGAGCGACTTCCCAATCCGCGTTTGTTTTTCGTTCTTCCGCACGAATTTTGGCTCGCTCGCGAGAGTAAAGATACGCGTAAACGGATATCGCAGCGCAAGTTGCCCAGATAATCCAGAAGGTGTTCAGTTCATGAGCGAAAGGGCAAAACATTGCGAGTTCATGGTCCGCGTAATAGGCGAAGGCGGGGAATGAGAGGATGGTGAAAAGAAGCAACGATGGCAGCCAGGGGGGCATGCGGTTGATAATCCCGTTTCTGCGGGCCGACAAGCGGGGATCATCCCAATCTATTTCTGCATGCGGAAAAATAACCGGGCGTCGCTTGCTCAAATAAAATGTTGCGGTTAAAAAGCCCAACACTATGGATAATGCGACTAAAATGTAGAATCTTAAGTCCATCAAATGAAGACCGATGACGCTGAAAAGCGGGGAAAGGCCAATTGCTGCCACTATGATCAGAGAACTGAAGACTACGAAAGCCATTGTTGGCAACACCAATGAATTTAATCGCGCCATCAGCTGGGCTTCGTTGCTTTCGAGTAAACGCTTAGGAGCTTGGATTAGGTCGTGCACGCGCGCCGATTCCTCTTTCTGTCCGGTGGATCGGAGAATATCAAAAATTGCGGTCCTAAGCCCCTCATCGATTTCTCCCCATTCATGCGCTAAAGTCGTCAGCAAATGGCGAACGCTCTCATACTTTCTTTTGTTGTCAAGTTCAATCAGCCCTTTGCGAAGGTCATCTGCGAGGCGCCCTTTTTCCATATCGGCCGCAAAGACAACTGCCCCCCTTAAATCTGGTTTTTGGTGCAGAAAGAAAGAAATGAGCATGATGGTGTATATCGCACGGCTCTGCGTCTCTATTCGTCCCGCCTCTGCTAATGAAATCGGATATAAATAAAAAAAGGAGCCACACAGAATCCCTATAACCAAGCCGAGCAGCGGAGTGTACCAAAGGGCCAGCAAGTCCATGTTTGGGCTAAGAAGGAGCCAAAGTAGCAGGGCGATTGTAACCGGGGCAAGCACAGATAGAAAAAATCCAGCCAGCCATGCGCTTGAGCTCAAATGGATCTCCGCCATCTGCAAAATTTTTGATGTTTCATCTGAAATTTTCATGTTGCGGGTAAGCGGTCCTAAGATCTTTTCCGAAAATCTGCAAAACAATTCGTAAATATGGCGGGGTTTGGACTGTCTTCTCTTGCGAAAGAAATTTCTAAATTCCTCTGTGAAAAGGTCCTCAAGGTTTATTGATTTTTCATCCAAGCCCGCCACTCCCCCCTTACTCGTTTATAATCAGGCGCGTACCGCTTTACCATAGAAAAATAAGCGCTGTATGCCCTGCTTACGAAAGGCAGCTCCAGATAATCTCCTTTTTCCCCCTTATTACTGTAAAATAGTATGTCAGATTTCATCATGGCTTCCGAGATGATTTGAGCGAGCATGTCTTGTGGCTCAATCGCTAGCCTTTTGCATGCAAGTTGGATATACTGGCTGCCCCCCTCCTCCGCTGGAGTTAGACTGACTTTTTTAGTTATTTGATTGAAGTTTAGGGTCGTCAGGTCATAAGAATTCAATTTTCTGAGGAGGCGTTTATCACCGGACAGAAAATTTTTGTGCTTTAAAATGTCATGCTTTCTATCATCCGTGAAAAGGTCGATATATTTGGGCTGATTGTCCCACTCCTTGAGGATCTCGGCAACCTCAACGATTCTGCGGATGCTTCCGTAAGAGGTCTGAAAGTGAGCAGTGCTTATTACAAGATCTATATATTTGTACACCGTAGGATGAAAGCCCATAATGTGGCAGATGAGATCAAACATCTCATTCTTGTCCCTAGCATGGAAGCTCGCCACAAGCGGCTGGCTGCCCTGACGTGCAGCCGCACCTAAAGTAGCCTTCACAGCGTCCGAAGACCTAACTTCTGTAATCAACCAGTGAGCTTGCCCTCCCCTCAAAAATGCATCTATCTGGCGTTGCAGATGTTCGGGATTGGTAACGCGGACGTTTTCAAGCTTATAACCGTGCAAAACAAAATCTTCAAAATGGAGCTCTTCGGTGTCTTGAAAACAAATTATGCGCTGGTTTTTGCCTATCTCCGGTACCAGCGTCTCTATCTGGCTGGTCTTTGCGGAGCCTTTCTCACCTATTACGAATGCGGAGGCCCCCAGGCGGATGAGGTTGCTCACGATGGATGAAGCCAAAGGCGTAAGCGTTCTTCTCTCCAAGAAGAGAGGCTGGGTCCATGGTTTTCGTCTCCTCTTTCTTACAGCGATGGCGACGCTGTTTTGCCAAATAGCTGGATGGCGGGAGAGGAACAAACGCATTCCAAGTTCAGAAATTTCTGCATCGAGCTGTGGCCGAACTTCATCGAATGATGTGCCAAGTCTGGAGGCTAGAATCTCCCCTAGCCCGAGTAGATCTGGAGTGGTCCAGAATATGCCGCTTTCGCATGTTCCCCATCTTTCGTGAACTACATAAATGGGCAGGCTTTCGGGCGGTGCAGAGATGTAAATGTCCGTCAGGTTTTCATCGTGACTGAGTGGCTCTAAAATTCTGTATGCTAGCCAGTTGGACATACATTCTGCGAGCTCTTGGATCTTGTCTGCCGGAATTTTTAAGATTGAGCTGCCCCTTAAGGCGTGGAGCAACATGCTGTACCATTCCGAGGAAAAATCGGGCGTTCTGGTCGGGTACGCAAATTTTGCATGTTCGGGAACCCCGCTTATCTCCGCCCGAAAGGCGGCATCTAGGAGCTGAAGATGTTCTGCCGGCAGTTTAAACTCCGGCAAATCGATTTCATAAAACAGGACATCTCGCTCCCTCTGTTCATAAATTCTAACCATGCCCCTGTTTCTTTCTAAACGATAGCAGTCAATCATTTTCGTTTTATTTTTTGGGGGGCGCCAGATCCCGCTTATAAAAAACGGTTGGATGCTCGCGTTAAAGAGTTCGTCGAAGTTTTTGCGGGCAAGGCGATTTGCAAGACCGAGGCTTAGCAAGCCGGACTTAATGGATTCTAATAGCGGAAGGAAATTTTTCTTGGTGCACTCAATGCATTTTTTCTCAATACGATTAAGTTTCTCGATCATTTTATCAACGGCTTCGGCGGAATGTGGATTTTCAAGGATTGAGGGCCAAACTTCTAGAAGTGCACGCGTTCTTTCATCGACACACTCCTTGCATCTTTTTTCCTCTGGATAGGGTGGACGGTAGTCTAACACCTTTCTCTTCAGTTTTGCGAGGGAATGAGATATTTCAGAGAGCTCACCAGTTGAATATATCGTGCGATAAACTCTCTTGAGTACAACTTGATCAACATGCTCGACTTGGGAGAGCAGTTTAAGTACACAACCACGGCAATTTTTATCAAGCAACGTGCCTAGGTTATCACATCCGTGGCAGTCAATTTCTGCGATCTCCAAAGGACCGGAGGATCGAATTTTGATTGAGGGCATTTTCAACCTTTCCTGCCGTGGCCTGCCTTCGTGGATCCCTTCACTTGCATATCTCTAGCGACCGTTAGCTCGAGGGCAGCCACACGTCTTTCAAGATCCTCGACCCTGCATCTTAGCTCTGTTATGAGAGAGGCAACTAAATCTGAAACTTCTCCCGATATACATTTCACCTCTCTTTTTGAGATAGTGCCTAACTCAAATTAAAACTTTGCTTTAAGCGGGGGTTTGTCGAATTAATCAAAAAACAAATAAAAAATTCCTCTTTATTCTGCGCGCGGACGCGCATCAGGGTTCTCAGGTTGTGGGCGACAAC
>Ga0080004_1190586_pt1 | contig 30359 bp, 26 predicted proteins | sample WasSprMetagenome_FD_69207 | JGI IMG/M metagenome (GOLD analysis project Ga0080004, IMG submission 69207) | Sulfidic aquatic microbial communities from Washburn Spring, Yellowstone National Park, USA - WS (SPADES assembly) (version 2) | ecosystem: Environmental > Aquatic > Thermal springs > Hot... | reverse complement strand
TCATAATCGTCAAGGAAGTCTAGGCTAAGCAGGAGTTCACCACGCCTAATAAGCCTCTCATCAACAGCACTCCAATCCATAAAAGAAAGCTAAGCAAAGAAATTAATTAAGCCACAAAGTATTTTTATCAAAAAGCTATCATAAATTTTGGGCGTATTAAGAATAGTTGCCTTTAGAACGAAATTATAATCGATTTGGGAATTATCTTAAATGTTTAAACTCCAAACCATACTCATTTTTCAGAAATTCCTCAAATTTTTTAAACACAGGACTCGAAACCATGCCTATCTTTATCCTTTTTCTTAAATCATAATATACACAGTTCTCGGTCATTCTAGGGTCTGCCTTAAGAACTTCATATAATTCTTCTTCAAAGCCTCCAATTGAAATAAAAGCTATATAAGTTGCGTTCTTAACCTCCCAGAAATCACCCTTGCGTAATGAAAATTTTCGTAGATATGTCATAGATTTAAGGGTTGGAATTGTCATGGATTTAGACCAAATGAATACATGATAAGAACCGTCAATCTTGAACCATTGACCACTCTTTTCAGCCTCCCACTCATCTCTGCAATACTCTTTGAAGGCTTTGAGTGCCTTCTTAACTTCTAGAGTTGCCAATTCCTTATCTAACAATAAAGGAAAGGATTGATTTAAGATTTATCAAAATGTTGCTTTGTTGCAGAAAACATTAAAGCCTATTGCTTCAGCATACTTTCATAAATGCGGAGAGTTTGCCTAGCTACTTTATCCCATGTAAAGTAGTTTAATACTCTCCTTCTCCCATTCTTTCCCCATCTCTTTGCCAATTCTTTATCTTTTAATACTTCTTTTATACCCCATGCTATATCATTAGGATCATAACCATTAATATGAATACCATTCTGATCAGGACCTGATGGTATTACTTGCTCTACAAAGCCAACTATCCCTCTTGCTCCAACTACTACTGGCTTCTCCATGGCCATGGCTTCTAAACCAACTATTCCAAATGGTTCATATAAAGATGGGAATACACAAAGATCCGATGCTGCATAGTGTAATATTCTCTCTTCTTCAGGAACGAATTCAAATCTAAAAATAACCTTATCTCTTATTTGTAAACGATCTACTAATTCGATAAGGTTCCACTGATCTTCACCTCTACCAAGTATTACTAGCTTAGATTTTGGAAAATCTTTCAAAATAAAAGAGAAGGCTTGTATCAAGTTTCTAACTCCCTTCACCCACGTCAGCCTTCCAACGAACAGGATAAAGTTTTCATCTGCTTTGATTCCGTACTTATCACGAAGTTTTTGGATTTCTTCTTCGCTAATCCTATTTGGATCGTATCTTTCTGGATCTATTCCATTCCAGACGACTTCTATTTTGTTCTCTGGCCAACCATGACGGGCTAGATCTTGTTTCATCACATTGCTAACAGTTATTATACGATCTGCGCTATCTGCTGTAACCCTCTCAAAATGACTTACAACCTCTGACCCGGTGTCTCCACTTCTCCCCCACTCTGTAGAATGAACATGAAAGACCATGGGCATATGCTTAAGCTCTTCTTTAATGATGAGCCCAGCCATGCTGCTCAACCAATCGTGAATACTTACCAAATCAAATTTATAATGATCCTTTCGAATTAATTCATTAACAAACTTTGTGGCTGATAGGATATTGTAGATAAAAACATCGCTAAAGAATTTCAAGTTAGTTCCCCATCTCCTAAGATCTTCGGTAACCAAAATAGGGAAGACCTTCATGGCGTTTGCAATCATGGGTCTATGAACTTCTACACCCTCTATTATCTCCCTAACCGGCAAGTCTCCTGGGTTAAGAGTAAAGACTGAAACATCATGATCTAGGTCCACAAACTTTCTTGTAATATTTTCTGCATAAGTACCTAATCCTCCTACGAGAATAGGAGGATATTCCCAAGTAAAGAAAGCTATTCTCAAAGGTTTTCACCCAAAAAGAAAACTGAATAAATGATCATAAAACTGTCCATATTCATTAGCAATCTTGGTATTTTTAGAATAATCGATTTTTTTCTGAAGAGTCCTTCTACCAAATTATATCTTGCCTTTTAATATTTAACACATTTATTAATACCATTTTGTTATCTGATTTTGTGCCCTTCCTCATCTATCTCTTTATTTCTGATTCTAGTTGATGAAACTGGCAATTTATCATCCGCTAAGACTGTATCAATTAATATTATCTTCAGAGGCTCAAATCCTTTTATTCTTCTCAACTCATTAGCCTGCTTTGCTCTACTCAAGGTTTCTTCACTAACTACTATGGCATCTATATCCTCATCATCTATAATAGGTCCAAAGTAATCCTCTAATGAATGGATCTCGTATCTTCTATTAGGAAAGTTGGAATTCAAGAAATCCTTTAATCTTTCAACTCTAACGGTAAATTCTTGTACAATATCTTTGCCTAGTTTCTTTGCAAAAGCATCAGAAGATACCCCTATTACTACAGATTCGCCATATTCAAAAGCAGTTCTTAACAAGGCTTTATGCCCAATATGGAAATGGTCGAATGTCCCCCCTACTGCAACTTTTTTACATTTAAGGCTCATGATGTATAAACAAATTTAATAAAGAATCTAATAAATATAATTAATTCGGGTAATGAGTTTGAGCATTCCTCAAGAATACTTCAAGGCAGGAAAGATAGCATCAAAAGTCTGTGAGGAGATGGCTAAAAGCATCTCAATAGGAGATAGAGTTTTTGACATATGCAATAAAGTTGAGAGCATGATAAAGAGTTTAGGAGGGGAGCCAGCTTTTCCTTGTAATGTTGGCATAAACAGCATCACAGCCCATTATACTGCTGAGATAGATGATGAGAGTATAATAAGAAACGGAGACGTTGTAAAGATAGACATAGGGGTTCATATCAATGGATACATAATAGATACTGCCTTTACATTATCTTTCAACCCTGATTATGATTCGATGGTAAAAGCCACAAAGGATGTATTAGATGAAGCCATTAGCATAGTAAAAAATGGTGTTAGGGCGGGGGAAATAGGGCGTGTGATTGAGAATGGTGCAAGTAAAAGAGGCTTTAAGCCTATATCGAACCTTAGCGGCCATCTTTTACAGCAATACAGAATTCATGGAGGAGTATCCATACCTAATGTATGGATGGCAAGCACTCCCCCATTAAAAGCCAATGAAGTCTATGCTATAGAGCCTTTTTTAACAACTTTAGATGGGTCAGGCTTTGTTGTAGATGATAATAGAAGAAACATTTATGCACTAATTGGAAGAAAGAGAATAAGGGATAAGAAATTAGATTTTCTGGTTGAGGAGATATGGAAGCGCTTCAAGACTTTACCTTTTACTACAAGATGGCTAATAGATATTTTTAACAAAAAAGAGATTAAGAAAATGTTGGATAAACTCGTTCAAATGAAGATATTACGTGCATACCCTGTTCTTGTAGAAGCATCAGGAAAAGTTGTTGCCCAATTTGAGCATACTTTAATCCCAACAGAAAGCGGTGCAATAGTTCTAGCTTAATTGAACAAACAAGAATATAAATGTAGAAAAAATTTTAATTTATAGGAATTAAAGCATAGAAAAGGGGCCGGTCGTCTAGCCTGGTAGTGATGCCTCTTTGGCATAGAGGAGGTCGTGGGTTCGAATCCCACCCGGTCCACTTGTAATTATTTTCTATTCCAATTCAAAAAATGATTTTAATCACTTTATCAGATCAAAAGATTTTAGTAAACTGTGACTTTTAGAATCAATCTTTAACTTTCTCCTTATTCCTCCTATGCTTCTAAGAGTAGATACTCCACACTTGTAACTCTTGTCAATTAGATAGGAAACATCTCTTGTACAGAGTCTGATTAAAGGCATTACTATTTTGCTCAAAGTAGTAAAAACCAATTCTCCTTCATTTCCTAGTGATAAGGGCTCTTTTGTTTTTTACATCCACTGTCTCATAATAAAAATCAGCTTCATTAATATGAAGACCGTTTTTGATAAAAACATTTAATGGCATTGGCCATGCCTGCTTCCATAGTTCCATAATGATCTAAAGCCTTATAGTCCCATGCTTTCTTAATTTCTTCTCTAATAGATTCTGTGGAGGGATAAAACTTACAACCTTTGCTTTTCCAAGATCCTATTTTGAACTTAAGGCTCTCGAGAACTGTTCAAAGTTAGGGATAGGTGATATAATACGCTTTGCCAATAAATGGGTTCCAACAGTGTTTACTTTCAGCCTTTAAGTTATTTTAGCAGATACCCTGTCATACTAATAATGAAGACAGACTTATTTTGCCCAACATTCTCAAAACTATAGAGACCCAATGTTCATTGTGATGCTAGGAACTACTTTGTTGTTTTGGAGAACGGTAAACCGTTGCCACTTACTAGCAACATTTCCTGCTCGTCTTGTGACATAGAAGACATATCAAAGAAGACTTATGATGCCATTATTACGTGGATATGAGCCAAGAACTTAGATGGATTTAATCGAAAGGATGTCCAAGAATTACCTTACGATTTTAATTATAACTTTTCAAGATGTATGTGATGCAGAATTATGATAGGGTTGTTACTCCTGACAAGAAACTTATACCCTTCTGTCTATTTAACATTACAAGCATGGATGGAAAGCCTCTTTATAGAGAAAAGGCTCTTTCAAAAAACTGACAAAAAATCAACCTAAATTATTGGGAATAGCAAAGACTCTTGAGAAAATAATCGATTAAAGTTTTAATACTTGGAAGAAGTTTTTGAGTACCTTATCATAGTGGGGACAAATTTTGAATAAAATCAAAATAGGCATTATTGGAGCAGGAAACATGGGAGAAGCTTTGATTGCAGGCTTCCTTAAATCGAAGGTATTTACTCCTCAGGACGTTTACGCTTCAGAGATAATAGAAAAGCGCCGCAAATACATCATTGATAATTATCACATAGAGTGCTTTGACGATGCAAGAAAATTGGTAGAGCGTAGCGATTTGATAATAATAGCTGTCAAGCCTTACAATGTAAAGGATGTTCTTGAGAGTATAGGGAATAAGATAACTCGTGAGAAGATTCTTGTGAGCATCGCTGCAGGCATAAGATTGGATTTTATGAGAAAGTATCTGCCAGAAGATGTTCCAATAATAAGAGTTATGCCAAATATTGCATGCTTCGTAAGAGAGGGTATGATGGTCATCTGCTCTTCAGACAATACTCCAAAAGAGAAACTAGAAGTTGTAAAAGAAGTGTTCAGCCTTTTAGGAAAAACGATGATTCTTGACGAAAAATACTTCGATGCAGTAACTGGCTTGGTAGGAAGCGGACCAGCTTATATATATTTAATAGTAGAAGCACTGAGTGATGCTGGGGTTAGACTAGGTTTGCCTAGGGATGTTGCCATAACTCTTAGTGCTCAAACTACTCTAGGAGCAGGAAAGATGGTTGTGGAAACTGGAGAACATCCTGCAAAACTCAAGGATATGGTTGTGACGCCAGGAGGAACTACGATAGAAGGATTGATTGAGCTTGAAAGAGGAAGAGTTAGAGCATCTCTTATAGACTCTGTAATAAGAGCGAGTGAAAGAGCGAAAGAATTAAGTAAGGCTTAACCTGAGGTTAGGCGATTAGAATGGTATTTGAGAACGAGCTTACATGGTTCAAGGCTTCAAACTCTGGCAAGGCTGAAGAGTTCCATAGGAATTATGAAGAGGCTTTGGAGAAGGTTAAGAAGGAGCTTGGTAAAAAATATCCGAATATAATAGATGGTGAAGAGGTTTACTCTAAAGAAGGAGAATTTGTCAAGATAAGCCCATCTGATACAAGGATAGTTTTAGGATACTTCCAAAAAGGGACAAAGGAAGACGTGAAGAAAGCCATAGAGGCTGCGAAGAAAGCTTTCCCACTTTGGAGCTCAATTTCTTACCATGAGAGATTAAAGATATTTAGAAAGGCTGCAGACTTGTCTTCTCAAAGAAAATATGAACTAGCCGCAATCATAAGTCTGGAGAATGGAAAGAATAGATTCGAGGCAATAGCAGATGTGGATGAAGGCATAGATTTGATGAGATATTATTGTGAGGAGATGGAAGTAAATAAAGGCTACGAAAAAAAGATGGGTAAAGCTTTTCCTAACGAAGAGACAAAAAGTATTATGAAGCCCTATGGAGTATGGGGAGTAATCTCACCCTTTAACTTCCCTTTTGCCATAGCTATTGGCATGAGTTCAGGAGCATTGATCACAGGCAATACTGTTGTATTCAAGCCTTCTAGTGATACTCCTTTAACAGGCTTTAAGATTTACGAGATTCTTAATGAAGCAGGACTACCAAAAGGAGTCTTTAACTATGTAACTGGTTCTGGGGATATAGTAGGAGCAGAATTAGTAAGCAACGAGGATGTGCAAGGAATAGTCTTCACAGGGTCTAAAGATGTGGGCGTAAATTCGTATAGAATTTTTAGTGAAAAACGCCCAAGACCCTTTATAGCTGAGATGGGTGGCAAGAACCCAGTTATAGTTACATCAAAAGCAGATTTGGATAAAGCTGTAGAAGGAGTAGTAAGGGCAGCTTTTGGTTATAGTGGCCAAAAATGTAGCGCTTGTTCTCGTGTTTATGTAGATAGGAGGGTAAAGAAGGAGTTTGTGGAAAGGCTTGTAAAGAGGACAAAAGAACTCGTGATAGATGATCCAACGCTAAAAGACAGCTTTATAAGCCCTTTGATCAACCAAAGAGCCTATAAGAATTATCAAAATTACATAGAAATTGCAAAGAAAGATGGCAAGATTCTGACAGGAGGCAGAGTTCTGACTGATGAAAAGCATAAGCATGGCTATTTCGTTGAGCCTACTATAGTTGATGGTCTTCCAAAGGATCATAAATTCTTTAAGGATGAGCTTTTTGTGCCAATACTTTGCATTGCTGAGGTTGATTCTCTTGAAGAGGCAATAAAGCTGTCCAATGATGTGGACTATGGTTTAACAGCCGGTATATTTACTGAGGATGAGAAAGAGATAGAAAAATTCTTTAACGAGATTCAAGCAGGAGTGATATACGCTAATAGGAAGGTAGGAGCTACAACAGGAGCCATGGTAGGAGCACAGCCATTTGTAGGGTGGAAGCTTAGCGGATCTAGCGGAAAAGGAGCAGGAGGGCCCTACTATCTACAACAATTTCTAAGGGAGCAGAGCCAGACTATAGCTCATTAATGCTTTATTATTCAATAACAAAACCTATTTTATTCACCTATTTTAAGATTTCTTCATGAATATTGAACATGTCGAAGAATCTCTTTTTGACATATCGAAGGAACTCGATGAAACTGAGAAAAAGCGTGAGAAAATACTGCGTGAATCTAGAGATGTAATATCTCTATCTGCCAAAGCGATAACTAACATTCACTTAATGAACTTGGATGAAGCAAGCTCTAAACTTCGTTCTGCTAAAGAGATCTTGGCAGATTTGAGGAAAGTTAGTACTGGTGATTTACACAGATACCTTATAGCACCTGAAGTAGAATATGTTGAAGCTTCTATCCTTTATTCCATAATCATGAAGAAATCGATACCATCTTATAAAGAGCTTGAAGTAACAAACGTATCCTATCTTCTTGGTTTGCTAGATGTGATAGGGGAGATAAAAAGGTGTGTATATGATGAGATCAGGAGAGGAAAAAGTAACGAAGCTTCTACACTCTTCACCATAATGGAACGCTTATACATTCTTCTACTACCATTTGCAGTCTATGATCATTTGGCTCAAGGAATAAGGAGGAAGTTAGACATAGCAAGAATGCTTATAGAAGATACTAGATCCGCGGTTACTGAGGAGATGAGAAGGTCCAAGCTAATGAGGTCCATAGAGAAGCTTTCAAAAAGACTCTCATCAAAAAGTATATAAACTATAAGGAAAGCGACTATCAGTATGAGAGAAAGCGAGCAGATAAAGAAAATTCTGCTAATATTAGATAAAGCAAAAACTCCAGTGCCTTTAGGTTATATATCTCTTCATACAGGAATCGAAGAACCTCTTGAGATTCTTGAAAAGATGAGAGAAAATAACTTGGTTAATATAAGTCCGCCTTCATGCTGGTCCTGCTGCATGGGTCCTATGTATGAGATAACACCTAAGGCGCAGAGAGAACTATATAATATATTGGTGAGATCATGACAGAACGAGTTTTGAGGAATTCGTCTTATCTAAATGGAAAATCTACAGTTGGGACGACAACAAGAGTTAAGGATGTAAGCCCTACAAGTGGCATGTGCCCAATTTGCATCAGAAACTGTCCTATCCTATGTGAGATAAGCCTTTCGGCGTTTAGGGGTCGAGAAGCTCTTTATCCCGACCCGTCTCAGTATGGAACTAGTACTGCTGGAGCACTAAAAGATTTTGGGCTTGATTGGTCAGACTTCAACATCCAATCTGACCTATTAAGCGTTGAAGGAATTGCAGCCGACTCTGATGTGGCTTTGTTTCCCAATGTTAACATCGAGACTACTGTTGGAGGAATTCCTCTCAAAATGCCAGTAGTAATAGGGGCTTACGGGTCAACCGATGTAGCAAGGCTAAATTGGGAGGGGCTTGCGATAGGTGCAGCACTAACTGGGATTATAATAACCATCGGAGAGAACGTGGTTGGGATGGATCCAGAAGCCCAGTTTGAGAAAGGAAAAGTGATCATGTCCAAAGAATTAAAAAGACGTATAGATGCATTCAGAGAGTTTTGGGATGGGAAGTATGGCGAGGTAGCTGTCCAAACTAATGTCGAAGATCAAAGGCTAGGAGTCGATTTATATGCTATCTCGAATCTTAATGTCAACATTATTGAGAGAAAATGGGGACAAGGAGCTAAAGCGATAGGAGGGGAGACCAGGATCAACGATCTGAGTAAGGCAATAATGCTAAAGAAAAGAGGATACCTAGTTATCCCTGATCCAGAGGATAAATCAGTCCAAGAAGCCTTTAAAGATAAACTCTTCCATAGCTTTGAGAGACATAGCAGAGTTGGAATACCTAATGAGAAAAGTTTCATTGAGGATGTAGAGTGGCTCAGGGAGCAAGGAGCCAAGAAAGTTTTCCTAAAGACTGGAGCTTACAGACCTTCAGTTGTAGCTTTTACTATGAAAGTTGCTTCAGAAGCGCGTATCGATGCTGTAACGTTTGACGGAGCAGGAGGAGGAACGGGAATGAGCCCAGTCCCAATGATGGACGAGATGAGTACACCGACTGTCTACCTACAAGCACAGGTGCTAAAATGTGCTGAAATTTTGAGAAAAAAGGGCAGATACATACCTGACATAATAATGGCTGGTGGCTTCATAAGCGAGACCCAAATATTCAAGTCTATAGCTATGAGTAACTTTGGCGATGGTCCTTATGTGAAAGCAATACTAATGGCAAGAGCTCCTCTCACGGCAGTTATGAAGTCTTCCTATTTTGTTGAACTATCTGAGAAAGGCCAGCTACCTAAGGCTTTCGTTGATCGATACGGTTCAAAGCCTGAGAATTTCTTCGCTTCTACAATGGAGTTGAAAATGAAAAATGGAGAAAGGTTCAAGCGAATACCATGGACTGCAGTAGGACTCTACGGTTTTCTTCACGATAGAGTAGGCGTGGGCTTGCAGCAGTTAATGGCTGGTGCAAGGAAGTGGAAACTGAGCTTGCTAAACAGGAGCGACTTAGTTTCCCTTACAGAGAGGGCAAAGAGGGTCACTGGTATTCCTTTGGTCGATGAAGCGGAAGCAGACATAATGGAGAGAATGCTTGATTAAATACATTTCGCTCATATATGGTTGATGTTAGGTCATTTTTTCTCTCAATTAACCTACTGAGCCCCGCTAACTACTGTTATCCAGATATGAGCGATACATTTTTTAATTTTTTAAGTGGTGAAGAAAAAATCTGTGGTATAGTAGGTCTTTGGCTTCTTGAGAATACTGAAATTGGAAAGTTATTAGTAAATATGATGAATGCCCTTCAACATCGCGGAAGGGATTCTGCTGGCGTGGCAATATATAACAAAAACCATTCTATCGATAATGAGTACATACTAAGAATCGTTACCCAAGACATCATAGGTGCTGCCAGCAAGGTAGCAACAGCAATATCTAAAGCAGGTGGAGACATTAGAAGCATTCAGCTAAATCCCATAAATGGTTCTGGATTTGATAAATATATTATTAGGGCTAAAAGAGAGCATTTGGAAAGAATTGTTCATGAGATCAATTCAACAAAAGTTTCACGAGTTCTTAGCATAGGGCACTCTATGGAGATAATAAAGGATGTTTGCACTGTAGAAGAATTAGATAAACGGTTTAGAATATCCGATCTAAGTGGGACACATGGAATAGGACATGTGCGCTTCTCTACCGAGAGTAAAGTAGATTTATTTCATGCCCATCCATTTCAATCCTTCAACTACCCAGATATAGCAGTAGTTCATAACGGGCAGATTACAAACTATTATAAAATTAGAGAAAAGCTTGAGAGAAAAGGGCACAGATTTGAGACGGATAATGATTCAGAGCTAATAGTCCATTACATAGCTGATAAGGTCGGAAATGGCTTAGACCTTGAAGAGGCTCTAATTTCGACTGTAAAAGACCTTGATGGACCCTTCTCTTACATCATTTCTATGCCAGATGCTATAGGTGTAGCCAAAGACAAGCTAGGATTAAGACCAGCCCTAGTACTGGAGAGTGATGAAATTTTTGCTATTGCATCTGAAGAGGTCGCTTTAAGAGCTTTTGATCATATCGGAACTATTCGCAACCTAAGGCCAGGGGAGGTAATGACATGGAGAATGTGATACATTCAAAAATAAAAGAGACTAATCTTAAGTAAAAGCTATCAATATAAAGAATTTTATGAGAACTGACAAGGCAACGCTGAGCTTACTTGATAAAATACAAGAGATAGTAGCAAAAGTGCATCAACTCGAACCTTTAGGTGAAGATCAAATCAACAATGTTTGTGGAGTGGATGTATCTTATAATAAAAAAGCTGCATCTGTTGCAGTACTATGGAGTTGCTCCGAAAGGAAAGTGATAGAGGTAGCAGAATATGTAGGCAAACCTTTTTTCCCTTACATATCAGGTTATCTTTTTATGAGAGAAGCGCCTCTTGTAATCTCAGCGGTTAAGGCGATTAAGGAAAAGATAGATTTAGTTTTAGTAGATGGGCATGGTATAGCTCATCCTAGGAGGGCAGGACTCGCTGTATTCGTAGGGCTCACTTTAGACATCCCTACTCTTGGTATTGCTAAGTCTCTTTTAGTTGGGAAGATAGGACCCTTCGAAGGTATTATCGCTCCAATTCTATTGAATGATTCTGTCATTGGAATAGCTTTCAGAGTTCCTGAGACAGGAAAGATTTATTTTGCGAGTCCTGGGCATAAGTTGACTGTTTATGACTCAATAAAAATAGTTAAGAATGAATATACAAACCTCATAAAAGCCCTTGAGTTAGCGCATCGCTCATCAAGATTTCTTTTAAAGGAAAGTAAATAAGCTTCAGGATAGAATGATAAATAGTTTGAAGGATGAACATAAGAACATAAATCGAACATGGGAATTAAAGATAGCGCATATTCCCATACTTATTGAGCTTTTATTGCTAGGAGCAAAAGATAAACCGATAAAGATTTCAACGGTTGAAATATCAAAGAGAATTGGCAAGTCTCAACAGCTTGCCTCTAAACATCTTTTAGAATTGGAGAGCGAAGGCTATGTTGAGAGGTTCAAGAGCGATAGACAATATAGCATAAAGTTGACTGAAAAGGGTTTAGACCAACTCATGAAGCTCTACTTAGCCTTAAAAGAAGCTCTTGAAGCTCATCCATCAGCTATAGAAATTGAGGGTGAATTATTTTCAGGTATTGGAGAAGGATCTTATTATGTATCTTTAGAGGGTTATAGGAGGCAATTCATTGATAAACTTGGCTTTGATCCGTATCTTGGAACATTGAATCTAAGACTTACATCACAAAAGGATAGGAAATTAAGGCATGAATTAGAACATTATCCAGGCATAAAGATAGATAGTTTCAAGGATGAACATAGAACCTATGGTGGAGCAAAGTGTTTTATGGCAGTTGTTAACGATCAAATCGAAGGGGCTGTAGGAATCTTTGAGAGATCACACTACGATGACTCAGTCCTTGAGGTAATATCACCAATAAATCTTCGGGAGAAGCTAGGTCTAAAAGACGGAGATAAGGTAAGGGTCAAGGTTTTCCTTTAGAGTTTATTAAAGCCTAAAATTCATCGATGATTTCTTTTTTATCTTCAATTATCTTAGAAGTCTTAATATTTGGCATCTTTGTCTCAAGCCTTACAATTCTTATAGATAGCCCATGCTTTTTAGCTTCTTTTTCCAATTCGAATTCATCATGCTTTTGATCATAGCCTAATGCAATTATATCAGGCTTTACTTTTATAACACTTTCAAATATATTAGCCTCACTACCCAACATAGCAGCATCTACAAACTTTAACGATTTAACCAGCTCTAGCCTTTGTTCTTCACTATTAAAAGGGCTGCGCCCTTTATTCTTTAAAACTGTCTTATCCCTTGCTATTATTACTACTAAAACATCACCAAGATTCTTTGCAGAAGATAGAGCAAAGACATGACCAGGGTGTATTATATCGAAAACTCCTCCAGTAAATACTACTTTGATCTTCGATCTTCCTATGCTAGTAAGCCTGAACTCATCATTTGACTCTGAAATTAAGCCTTGTTCTTTCATTGAATCACATAGCTCTCTTACATAATTCTCTGTTAGATGTAAATCCTCTGCCAATGCTTTTGTGGTATTTTTCTTTTTGAGTAATGAGTTTGAATAAATCTTTGAGAGTAATTGCTTATATGGATCTTGCATTTCTATCCTCAATTCCTATTATAAATCTCTATAAACAGTATGCTAAAATTTTATTCATCACCACTCTATCTCAAGTTTTTTGATGAATCTAAGAGAATCCAAAAGACCTTCCGCATAACCTATGCTCAGTATAGCTAATTCGAACTTACCCATATTTAGAAATCTCTCTGCATCAGAAATGTAGCATTCGATGTTTTCGAAAAGATCATCAAAGTTCTTCTTTTCAGCTTCGCTTCTTTCCCTAGCTTTATATAAAGCCTTTCTGGTGTTCATCACATATCTTTTTACCATGTTCATAGCTAAGCTTTTTGCTTTGGAAGAATTATCAGTAATTTGATCCTCATCTATACCCAATAAAGTTTTCAAAGCATCTATTTCTGTGAAATGAAGTTTTCCTGGCACTATTATAGCATGAGGAGGCTCACCATAATCTTTATCAATCAAACTTCTTATTTTTCCACCAGATAAAATTTGAGAATCACTACCTATTCTTGATGCTATTATCACAAAAGTTTCATCATCGATTATGCCTTGTTTAAAATCTTTTTCCATATTCAATAAGGAATTTAATGCTTCATTAGGCTTTAGGAAGAAGCCAGTAGAATGATCGTATTCTAAAAGTATTATAGTATGAAGGCTTCGCGTTAAATTCTCATGGATGACTTCATAAACTGTAGAGCTTGAGGTTAATCCCCTCATCAATGTTACTGTTCTGCCAAAGTTATAGGCATGAAGACCTGTTTCACCAGGCAAAGCACAAAGAATTGATGAATTATGTATTACATGAGTTTTTATGCCATATTTTTCAGCTCTTAGCCTCAAATCCATATGAGTAGTTGCCACCATAGGATCCCCTGATGTTATTAAAACTACATTCTTCTGCCTTGCCTGATTTATGATTTCACGCCCATCTTCAATGAAATCTCTACCAACTATTACTATTTCTTTACCTATCAAGCCTTTAAGGGAAATTATCTCATCTTGGGTAATAGGGCTTGTGTAAACATCTAGATAGACTTTTTCAGCCTTTTTCGCAACATCTAAGCCTATCAATGGTATTCCTTTTGCTCCAAGCAACCCTAAGCCTATGAAAAACAGCATTCTACCTCCATTTAATCATCAACCAAGATACCTATAAACATCGTGAAAAGTGTTTTATAGTAATTTTAAATAAGAGATTTTTCTTTTTGAAGGTGGGCCTGTGGCTCAGCCAGGTAGAGAGTTATCCTATAACGGCTGGCTCTTAACCAGACAAGAGTTAATGGGTGAATAGGTCGTGGGTTCAAATCCCACCAGGCCCGCTCCTAATTTCCTCCAACTTGCTTTTTAGGATTAGCTTCTTTTCTTCTTCGATAACTTCTTCAACAGTTTTTAGGCTTATTTTGTACTCTCCATTTCTTGACGTAATATCAGCTGAGTTCAAAAATAGTTTGAACAAATACCTAGCGTTTCCATCACATTCATTAGCAACGAAATCGCAAAGCGTAGATAGAGCCTCTTCGCTAATTACAAGCTTCCCATAAGCCTGCCTAATCCTTTGCTCGGCTATCTCATAGAGCCTATCTGCATCGTAAGGCCTAAACTCACAGTACTCTGGCCTCAATCTTGAAAAGAGCCTCCTTCCAACTAAGCCTCTAATTTCAGCCTCGCTTGTTGATATCAAAATTAAGCCAACTCTTGAGAAGTTCTCCATAAGGTTGTTTATATTCCAGAGAAAGCCTTCAACCCCATTCATCTTATCGAAATTATCCAGAGTTATAGCGATAGTGTAATTTCTCTTCTTGAGAAGCTTCCTACCAATTTCTCTAATCATTAAAGGCGAAGGCAGCCTCCTCTTTTCTTCACCGCAAATAGCTCCATAAACCTCTTTTAAAGCTAGATTTGGAGTTAAGTGCGATGCACTTAGATAAATTGAGCAAGCATTTTCAAGCTCATCAAACTGATTCAAAACATGCTTTGTTACAACAGTCTTTCCAACTCAAGAAATAAGAAATATAGAATACCCATTTTGCAAAAAAGATACTGTAAAAGCAATTTATTATCCTCCTGTGCTCCAGATGAAAAAGTCTAGATCTGCAGCAGCTGGTACGAAAACAAAATTCTATCATACTAAGGAAAAGTGGGAAATCATTTCTGGTTGCCCAAATTGTGGTAAGAGAAGAAGAGATTGTAAAAGGTTTGAAGGAGAAAAAATTGATTTAAAGAATTGAAAGAGGGATTTCCAACCCTTATAACATGTTAAACTACTTAAAGAGCATATTGGATTGAATGTAAAAAGTTAAAATATTTATCTTGTACAGATATGCTGACCAAGTAAGCAAAGTAGGCTTATTTCCCCTCTTTCTTGCCAAATTGTTCGAATACATCAACTTCTTTAAAATCCTTAAGCGTCTTCATGACCGCAATAAAGTTGCCAAATGTTTCCTTTGACTCCTTTCGTGATTTAAGAAATTTATCAAGCTCTTTTAAACTGTTCTCAAAAAACCTATCAGCTTCTGGAGAATTTGTAATATAGATCCATAATTTATTTTCAGCACGAATATCTGCTAATTTCATCCAGCTTCCATGCGGTCTCCACCACGAGTCAACTTCTACCGCCAATCTTATCTTTCCGTACGCCCTTTCTTTCCTATTTATGAAGTCTATTCCATATCGCTTAGACCATGGATCATACTCCATTAGCCCTTCAAGCATGTCGGTAATTTTTTCATGTGCCAGCAATACGCTCTTCTTGGTTACGCCCTTTTTCTTAAAATCCTCATCCTCAAGGACAACTGTTTTTATTTCATTTATTATCCTTTCAAGCCACTCCTCTCTTTTCATAGTCACCACTTATTATTTTTCCTCCGTCATATAAATTATTATACTATGAGAGTTCTTTGCATTGCCAATTTAGAAATCGGAAGAGGACATATACTACATCAACTTCATATTTGGATAAATTTGTTACCAATATAATCATTAGATTTTGAAAGTATACGCGAGTATTTTTCCATCCTTATTAGCTTTCCTTCAGGCTGAGTAAGCCAAGTCATCCAACATGCTAAGGCTTGCACCCCTGAAGTGTTAAAGGATAGAATTCTGAATATTTTCCAGTAATCATAACAACCATTATTTGCTCACCACAGGAGTTGGATACGCCTCCTATAAAAACAAATTCAGCGGTTAGTAAAGACTTTATTTTTATCCATTTTTCAATTAATTATCGTACATCCAAGGGTTTATTATGAATGCTGAAAGCGTAGTTTACAAAGCAGACCTCCAAAGGGTAGGCTCCTTAATAAATGAAAGTTTTGTAGTACTTGCAGAATATGATAAGGTAAAGGATTGGCAACAAGTTAAGGAAAAAGTAATTTCTCAAAACCTTCTGGATAAACAATCCAGCCAAACTATTCAAGGAATCCTTGTGGCAATTCATAAGAGGTTTTTCAGGAATCACAAATTCTTGCCTTCAGCTGAATTGTTAGCTAAAGCCATTACAAAAAATATTCCTAGAAATGCCAAAATACAGCTGCTTTATCCGTATATTTGTGAATCAGACCATTTAATAAAGAATATAGTATCAAATTTCATTGCTAATAAAATAAGTCAGTCACAACTTATTTTGACAAAAAATGACATTCTGGAATTTCTGGAGAAAGAAGAGGAAACACATCCAGAGCTCAAAAAATGGTCTGATTATCTTAAAGGCAGATGGATCAGAGGCTTTCTGGCCTTTCTAAGGGATTTTAATATTATGGAAAAAGCACCAAGTAATAGATTGATTAAGCCTTCTTTAAGAATAGAAACTTTCACCTTTTTTATGCTGGGTTTACTTGATAAGAAATTGAATACACAAGAGGTACTAAAAAATGAAATTTGGCATCTTTACTTCCTTAATAATGCTGAAATAGAGAATTATTTGGTTGAGGCACAAGCTCGTGGATGGATTTATTATTTAAGAGCTGGAGAGATATCAGAATTGCGATCAAAGTATAATTTAGGAGAGTGGTTAAATGGGTTGGGATAGTTCACAATTTGATACTCTTGAAACGAGAATAAGGGAGAGCGTGGCTGGAAAAAGGCATGTTATCGATGTTCCTTACTATATTTATTTGTATGATCCTGAGTTAGAAGTTGAATGTTTAAAGCATATTAAAGCTTTAGCCTCACGTCTTAGAAGAGACAGTATTTCTGTCGAGATAATTTCATTGTCTTCATTAATGGTTGATGCACTCCAAAGTTTTGGGTGTCTTGATACTTCAGTTTTAAAAAACGAAGAGAAAATAAGAGAAAAACTTGTAAAAGATTTAGAAAGAGAATTGCTAAAAGAAATTGCAAAAAGATTAAAAGAGAAATTAAAAGATAAGGATATCTCATATTGCGCTATTTTAACACGTGCTGGAAGCCTTTTTCCCTTTGTTCATATCTCAAGCTTGCTAACCCAATTAGAAGGAACTGTTCGCTGCACTCTAGTTATGCTATATCCTGGAAATAAAGAAGGAAATATGTTAAATTATCGATGGGAAAATATCAGAACATATTATAGAGGGGAAATTATATGAAGCCCTTATTGTTAGTAAAGGATATACTTGAAAAAGATCCAGCTAGACAAATTGAGCGAGTAATAAAGGTCGATGAACGCGACCCTAGAATTGTTGGGTCTGAACTTGAAGAGTACGTCGTTACAGAGGAAATCAGGCAGTATCTCGAAGATATTATAGATAGGTTTATTGAAAGTAGACATAGAACCCCTGAAAGCGTCTGCACGTGGATCTCAGGCTTCTTTGGCTCTGGCAAGAGTCATTTCCTTAAAGTTTTGGGTTATGTACTTTCAAACCAAAAAGTAAAATTAGAAGACGGACGCGAAGTTGGGGCTGCTTCATACTTTTGCAAAAAGCATTCCTTGCCAGGTGCCATAATTCTTGAAAAGGAACTCAATACTAAAGCCATTTTTGTCAACATGCTTAACTTTCCTCGTGATAGCCCAGAAGCCCCCTCTATCAGCAAAATAGTATATACTGCTTTCCTTGAAGAACTCGGATTTTCAGATGTTTTTTGGATTGCTGAAATAGAAAAGATGCTTAAAGAAAGAGGATTATGGGAAAATTTTCTAGAGTACATAGAGAGAGAAACAGGAAGAACATGGCAACAAGTGAGAAGAATGACCGCCATGGTAGGTCCCGTTCTTGCAAAAGCCCTTCATAACATTGACCCGAAGACATTTTACAAAATAGAAGAGGCTGAAAAAAGTATTGAAGATGTTAAAAAAAGTTTTGAGTTAACTCCTAGAAAGCTTGTTGAGGCTTTGGTCGCTGAGGCAGAAAAACTTGGAAAAGAAAATGGGAGAATTATACTTTTATTGGACGAGGTAGGCCTTTACATAGGAACAAATACTGACAGGCTTACAGACCTTGGAATTTTAGCCGAGCATATAGAAAGGATAGGAAAAGGTAAAGTTTGGTTATTCGTGACAGCGCAGGAGGCTTTAGAAGAAGTCATACCAAGAGTAGAGGCATATAGACCTGAGCTCGAAAAAATCAAAGATAGATTCCAAATCAGAGTTACTTTAACTCCAGAAAATATAGACATGATTGTAAAGAAACGATTACTTTCAAAAGTTTCAGACTTAACTAAACTAAAACACCTTGAAGAATTATACAACAAATTCTCTGGAAGCCTTGCCACTTTTGCGTTAATTAAAAATCCTGCAAGAGAATATGGTGGTCTACTAACAAGAATAGATAAAGGTAAGTTCATTGAGTCCTATCCTTTGATGCCATACCATGTGCTCCTAATGCAACACATTTTCGGCTCGCTAAGATTAAGAGGAAGAGCGGTTCCTGAATTAACTGGCAGAGAAAGAGCTATTCTTAGTGTTGTTCGCGCCTTACTTACTGGACCAAAAACTGATGTGAAGGGTTTGGCATACTCGGAGATAGGGTCCCTTGCTACATTTGATGCAGTATATGATGCGATTCATCTCGAAGTAAGGGGAGAATATCAATCAATCATAGAGGATGCAAGCAGGCTTGGTGATAAAGAGGGGTTAAAAATAGGTTCTGTTGCAAAGGCACTTTTCTTACTACAGCAAGTTGGAGAATGGATTCCGTGCACCGTTGACAACATTACAGCTGTTCTTTATTCATACTTGGGAGAAGATGGTGTTTCACTAAGAAACAAGGTTAAGATGTGTTTGGAAGAATTACATAAAAATAAATGGATCGTTGAGGAAGACGGAAAATGGCGATTTCTCACGACCATTGAAAGAACATTCGAACAAGAAGTTGCAAGTAAGTTTACATCAGCAATCGAGAAAAAAGAATTGGCAGTGAAAATTGCAAAAAATGTTGTTAACGAACTTAAGACGTATAATTATGGTGGAATAAGAGTTTTTGACGTACATTTATTTGTCGATAATAAAGAAATAACTTCTAAAGGTCAGGTGATTATAAAGTTCTACTCTCCTCTTGCCACAGCAGAAAAGGATTTGATTAAAACATTGCTTGCTAAAAGCCTTGCATCTAAAGATACAATCTATATATTATCTGATTACGATAAGAAATTCGAGCAGTTGCTTGAGAAGGTAATATGTACTGAAAAGGCGATTAAAGATCGTGAAGCAAAACCATTAACACCAGAAGAGGAAAACACTCTCTCTAAATACAGAAAAGATATCGAGCTACTTAAAAGTGATGAACTACCTAAACTTTTTAAAAATGCATGCGAAAATGGCATCTTGCTAATCCAAGGAAAAGAGATAAAGCTTGATGGAAAAAAGCCTCTTCAAGAAGTTGTTAAAAAATATGTTAAAGACATAATCGACGATTTATTTACCCAATTCCAATTGGCTGCTTTCAAAGTAGAGAGGGATGAACATATTGGAACAATTCTTACCTGGCAGAAGGGAAGACTTCCATCTATTTATAAAGAGTTGCAGCTTGTTGATGACAAGGGTAACATCCTGATAGATAGGCCAGTACCCTCCAGAACTCTTCAGGAAATAAGGAGAAGGTATAAGGAAGGTGAAGACTGTAGTGGTGCAAGCTTGACTGAACACTTCGGTTCACAACCATATGGTTGGGATCCAAAAGTGGTTAGATTAACGCTTGCCACTTTATTCAAAAGCGGAGCGATAGCAGTTAACTTAGATGGTAAGGATTATGTTTCAGCAATAGAGACAGGGTCACATGAGGCTTTTACAAATACAAGAGCTTTCAATAGAGCAAGATTTTATCCAGGAGTTGAAGTTGCACCTGAGCAACGAAATAAGGCCTGGGAGCTAATGTCTTCTGTTTTAGGTTTAAGAGCTGATAATACAATTGAAGATATAGACAAGAAGTTAGTTGAACATTTGTCGAAGAAAAGAGAACAGATAATAGGGTTAAAAGCTACAGCGATGGCCTTTGAATTACCAGTAGCTCAACGGATCAATTCCTTACAAGATGTCATAAATGAAATAATAAACGCACCCAGTATTACAAAAAGAATTTTGAATTTTATTGATGAGTCAAGAATAAGGATCTTAAAAGATATTTCGCTCATCGATGAGTTAAGAAAGTTCGAAGAAAAGGGTAATTTAAAAGAATACAAAAGAATTGTTAGGTTCATAAGAGAATGTGGTCAGAGGTTAGTTAAACTTGGAGAGGAGAGCGAAGCTACGCTTAAAGAACTTGAGGATTGCATTAAAAGCGAGAATTTCATTAAGCTATGGCCAGATATAATTTCTAGGTATGAAAGTGTCAAAGCTAAGTATGAGAAGTTATATTCTGAATGGCACAAGGGAAGAAATGACTTACTTTCTAAAGCCATAGAATCACTTAATTCACATCCAGCAGCTAAGAAGTTAGAGAAAGAAGAGCTAGAAAAAATCATCCAACCATTGAAGGAAATGTTCTGCCCTTCTGAAAAGCTAGAATTCGATGAAAACTTTGTATGTTGTGTTTGTAAGTCTTCGATCGATGAACTCAGCTTTAATATAAGAGAGGGAATAGAAAGTAAAAGGCATAGAATAAAAGATGAACTGGATAAAAAGTTAATGGAAATCGAGCCTGAAGCTGAGGAAATTATAGGTTTTAAGGAAGAGATAAAGTCTCACAAGGATATTGAGGAAGTTTCAAGTAAACTGAGAAAAGTTTGTGAGCGAGCATTGAAAGAGAAGAAAATTGTAAGAGTGGATGTGAGCGTTGAATGATGGATAAGGAGAAAAGGAACAATCTAAGGAGAGTGATAAATCAGTGTAGAAAAATTCTAGAGGAGGATGTTGAGAGAGGGCTTGCATATTACGGAATCTTGACCGATGGAACCTTTTTGGAATTGGATAAATTGGAGCACTTAAATGCTGAAGAGATTGAGATTCGTAAGAAAATAGAGCTAGCAATCGAAAAAGAGCTAGTAGGAGGTTTAGATAAAAAGGAAGCTGTTTATCGGTACATTAGACATACGGCATTCACTTTTTTAAACAGGATTGCTGCATTGCGCGCAATGGAAGTTCGCAGTCTAATTAAAGAAACAATAATCCAGAGGAGTGAATATGGAGGAAGAAGTTTAAGAGAAAGAGAAATTGCGGAAGCAAATCCTTCACTTTCTCCATATGAAATTTTGAAATCTACATTAATTCAGGCATTTAAAGAAGTAAGCCAAGAAATAAAGATATTATTCGATGTAAATAGTGAGTATAGCATAGTTTTTCCAAGCGAAAAAGCATGTAGAGATGTAATTAAGTTATTAACAGAAGATGTTACAGAAAACGATTGGAAAGAAGATGATATAATTGGATGGATATATCAATACTTTAACGATGAAGCTAGAAAAGAATATAGGAAGGCGAAAAGAAAACCTAAGCCTGACGACATCCCTGTTATTAATCAATTTTATACTCCGCACTGGATAGTAAAAGCTCTTGTCGATAATACTTTAGGGCGCTTATGGCTAGAAATGCATCCAGAATCAAAGCTAGGCGAATTTTGCACTTATATGGTCCCATTAAAAAATGGGCAAAATAAAAGAGAGGTTAAAAGGGTTAGAGAAATTAAAGTTCTGGACCCTGCATGTGGAAGCGGCCATTTTCTTGTCTATGCCTTTGACGTTCTGTATAGAATGTATAAAGAAGATGAGCCTAATATCCCGGAATCTGAAATACCTTTATTAATCTTAGAAAATAACCTATTTGGAATAGATATAGACCTTTTCTCAACTCAATTAGCAGCTTTATCTCTTTATCTAAAAGCAAAGACATACAATCCCAACCTCAAGATTAGGAAAATGAATATTGTTTGTGCGGATATTCGGATATCAGACGGTAAAAAAAGGATTGAATTTCTCCAAAGATTTAGGGATGATCCAGATTTACAAGAAATTTTCGCCAAACTTTTTGACGATCTAAGCTACACGTACGAAATTGGCAGTCTTCTAAAGATTCGTGAACCATTTGAAAGGTTATTTAGAGAAAGAAGGAAAGGACCTAAGCAAGCAAGATTCGCTCTCCATGGGCAAACTCAATTAGGCAAAGAGGGGATAGTGGGTCAAGCAAAGTTTCTTGTTGAGCCGTCAAAAGACTCACTAAATTCTATTCTGGTTATTCCAAAGGAAAGAACCATTGAGGAAATGATTGAGGAGCTTCGCAAGTTTGAGAAGGAGGCTATTAAAGCTCAAGATATGGGTAGCCTTCTTTTTGCAACAGAGGCTGAAAAATCTGTAGGCCTACTTGCTTTACTCTCAGAAAAATATGATGTTATATTAATGAATCCGCCGTATGGTGATATGCCAACTAAAACTAAAGAGTATCTTCTGAAATACTATCCAAAAACTCATTTTGACTATTATGCAGCATTTATTGAACAGGCAATAGATTTAACTCAAGATGGGGGATGTGTAGGTGCTATTACTGGTAGGACATTTATGTTTCTTAAGTCATACCAGTGGTTAAGAGAAGTTCTCCTTAAGGTAAAGACTTGGCCGCAAGTTGTTTTAGATCTTGGTTTTGGTGTTTTAGATGTGGCTATGGCTAGATGGGCAGCTTTTACATTAAGAAAAGCCATCGATGAGGGAGAAAAAAGCGAAAAAAGAGTAATTTTCCTCCGACTAACTGAAGTTATCGATGAAAAAGAAAAAATAAACTTGCTGAAGGAGGCAATAGGTACACTTAAAGTAAATAAACAGCATCCAATTGTATACAAAATGACATTAAAAGAATTATCGATAATTCCTAATATGCCTTATTCATATTGGACGGTTCCTACACTGAGGGCATTATTCCAGTATTATCCACCCTTAGATAAAGACGTTGCTGGAAAACCCGCTTATCCAAAAATTGCAAATGTAACTGTAGGCCTTACAACGAGAGATGATGCACAATTTATTCGCTGGTTTTTCGAAGTTGATAGAAAAAATATAGGAAAAAAGTGGGTCCCAAGGGCCAGTAGCGGTAGTGCATTTTATGCAGATGTTAGTATGGTAGTTTACTGGGAGGGTGATGGAAAAAGTCTTAAAGAATTTGGAGCAGCTTTTAATGGGAAATCTTTTTATTTTCAAGAGGGAATTTGTTGGCCAAAAATTGTCAGTTCCCCAATAATTAACATGTACTTGTTGCCTAGAGGCTGCGTTTTTAGTAATACAGCTTATGGTCTATTTCCCATTAATGGAAGATACCGATTTAACATATGTGCATGGGGCAACTCTTCTTTGTGTGCCTACCTTTTCCTATTATTGGACCCGACATTGCATGGCCGTTATACTGGTTATATTGGAAGTCTGCCTATAGCTCTAGATGTGCTCAAGTCAGAAGAACTTGAGATTTTCGCACACGAGTCCTATGATTTACTCAAAGAATGGGATACAGGAAATGAAATATCTACCCATTTTATTAAACCTTGGATTCTTCAAGTGCTTCATGGCTTTGATCCAATTGAAAAACCTATCACTCAACATCCATTAGCAGAGCAATTTGAATTGTCTAATTGGCCTAGTGCTCGAAAAATACGTTCGATTAAAGGATCACCTGTCATGTGTTTAACGGAATTAGCTAACTTATGCGTAAAGCGACAAGAGATGCTAAACGAAAGAATAGAAGAAATCCAAAAGGAAATTGATGAAGAGGTTTATCGAATTTATAGGATATCTGATGAAGATAGAGCTTTAATTGAGCAGGAACTTGCACTTCGACAAGGTGCTTTGGGAAGTGAAGAAAAAGTAGATGAGGAGGTTGAAGAAGTTTCGAAAGACGTTATTTCTACTAAAGAACATGTTGAAAGACTTATCTCATTTTATATTAAAAAAGCCTTGGAATCCGATGAAGACGGCATAGTTCCTCTTGATGAAATGTTTTCAGACAATCTATTTAACAGGGTTCGTGAGTTCATAGCTCAAGATTTCGGTAAGGATAGAGTTGATAAAATCGAGTTAGAAATTTCTGAGATTTTTGGCAAGACTCTTAAGAAATGGATAGAAGAAGATTATTTCGACTTTCACGTATCATTGTATAGAAGAAGACCAATTTTTTGGCAATTAACATCCTCTAGACTTGGAAAAAGCAAACTTCCAGGAATTTTCTCCTGCTTCTTATATTACCATAAACTTGATAGAGATACCATACCAAAGATTTTGTCATTCTACCTTAATCCGATTAAAGAAAGACTTTACAGAGAAAGAGAAAGAATTTTTAAGGATTTAGAAAAAGCTAGAGCTACAGGAGATAGAAAAAGAATAAATGAGTTATCTAAAGCTTACGAGGAGTCCCTTAACAAAATTAATGAGATTGAAAACATGGAAAAAGCGCTGAATTTACTGCATAACCCAAGAAAAGATAAAACAAAACTTAAGCCTAGTGCTAAATGGGTTGAGAAAGCTATAGCCGAAGTTAGAGATAATGGCTGGAATCCAATAATAGATTATGGGGTAAGAGTAAACATCGAACCGTTAAAAGAACTAAAGATTTTACATCCAGCAGCTGACAGGGTGAAATAGATGGTAAATCAGCTCCAAGAAAAGATTAAGCAGATAATATTAGATGAGCTTAGAGATTATCCAATCTTAATATGGTATGATGAGGACGCCAGTTTACAAGACATAATATTTGAGGCAATACCAGCAAACGTAAACTTCATCCCTTTTGAAGGAAGCTACCTAGCTATAAGAGCGCGAATAGAAAGAGAAGACCCAGATTTTGAAAGAAGGTGGTTTATTTATATTCCAAGTAAGCCTTTTGAACCGAGCTGGATTAGAGATTACGAACTTTTTGGCAAAAAATTAGAAATGAGCCTTGAGAAGCTTTTAACAAATTATTTTGGTCTTGAATCTGACCTTGAACTGAAAGCTTTGCTTGTAGGAGAACGAAGCAGACTACTCGCGAAAAAATGGGAAGAAGTGATGCCATACGCAAAAGCGCCATTGCGAAAAAGCCAAATAATTAACGCGCTTCTTTCGGCAGTTTTTAATTTAGGAGCAAGCTTTAGCCTTGGAAGGGCAATACTTGAATACGTTACATTTTCAACACCTAAACAGGAACTCATAAAATTAGGATTACATGACATATTTATCGATAAAGTAAAATCTGAATTAAATCTTAATGTTGAAGTTGATTCTGAAAATTTTCAAGAAGCTTTAGCATCGACATTACTTTTTTCTGAGCTTGTTTATTATTCCAAAGGTTTGGGTAAGCAAAAATTTAGCAAACTCTTACCAAGCGATGATAAGATTGAAGTATGGGCGAACTTAGCAAGAGAGTGGCTTGAGCATGTTTCGTTGAAGCACGGCTTCATTGATTGGTCCGAGAAACTTTCTAAAAAGTACGATCTGAAGAGTGAGCTTCACGGAATTGAAAGTCTCTTAAACGTTTTAAGCTTTAAAGAAGTAGACGAAGTATTGCTAGAGGAGTTAAAAGCGAGAATAGGCATGGGACCAGAAGGTTTTGAAAAAAATCTTGAAGTCATAGAAAAAATTGCAGAAGCAAGAAAGAAAAGTCCCTGGGCAATTAAAGGAAAAATTAACGTATGGAAGTTAATCGGCGAATCTTCAAGCCTTTATAGAAAGTGCAAGGAATCTACATCTTTACTGGAAAAAAGCTTCTATGACGTAGAATTCTTAGCCAATTTATACATACAAAATGAAGGCTTGTGGAAAATCGATTCCATATACAGAAAACTTTATTCAAGCTTAAAGAATGTAGAAGAAGAATTTTTCAGAACTTTTCTTAAACCAAGCTTTAACGCATATTCCTTTTGGCTAAGAATTTTTACTGAACGTTTTTCTAATACTGTAGAAAAACTCAGCGAATGGAGAATTAAAGGACTAATCAATCAACATAAATTTTGGGAGGAAATAGTCGAAAAGGAGAGCAAACCATTAGCTATTTTCTTTGTAGACGCGTTAAGATACGAGCTAGGAAAAGAATTAGAAAGCATGCTTAAAAGCAAAGGCTATGATGTAAAATTAATCCCTATTCTTTCATCCCTTCCTTCAATCACTGAAGTTGGAATGGCATCGCTACTACCTCATAAATCACTTTTTGCTAAAGTTGAAAATGGAAAGTTAAAAATCTTAATAGATGAAACCACTCCGATAGGAGTAAAAGAAACGAGAGTCAACGCCTTAAAAGAGAAATTTAGAGATAGACTAACTATAATTGAGTTGAGTGAAATAATAAAATTATCGCCATCCTCGCTAAAAACAAGAATCGAAGGATATGATTATATAATAATCACTGACAGAGATATAGACATAGCCGGAACTTATCTCTTAGAAATCTCCGTAAGCTTATTTGATGAACTTGTAGAAAGGCTTTCAGAAGCAATTGATAAGCTTCATAAAGCAGGAATTAGAACAGTGATAACGACAACGGACCACGGCTTCTTATTAATTCCAAAAGATTTCACTCTCAATATTATAGAAGGGATAAAATCAGAAGCTGATGTTGACAAAAAGAGAAGATATGTAATTGGAAAGCCACCTTATAACCCTTCACTACTCACTTTTAACTTTGAACAAACATGGTTAAAAGGAGATGGCATAGTTGCGTTTCCTCGGGGATTATCATGCTTAAACGTACCTGGTGAACAACAGATGTTCTTACATGGTGGTATAAGCCCACAGGAGAACTGCATTTCTACAATGATTTCAAAAGCAAAAATTGAAATTGGAAAGGTAAAGATTGAAGCTGAAATACCAGAGGAAATTACCACAGCTATTTGTCTCATAAATATAATTCCTTTGATTTCTCCAGAGGCCAATAAGCCAAGATCTGTAAAAGTTGAAATATATAGCGATGAAAGAAAAATAGCAGAATCTGACACAATAGAGTTATACCAAGAGGCAAAGAAAGCAAGAATTATACTTAGAGAGATACCTCCTCAAGCCGAAGTTAAAATTATTGATGCTGATACCCTTGAGCTTTTAAAGAGTAAAAAAGTAAAAGTATCTATAGTTGGGTATGCAGAAGAAATTTAGGTGATATTATGGAGCTCGACGAGCTTGATAAAAAAGTACTTTCGCTCTTCTCAGGTAAAGTAGTAAGAAAAGATCTGCTCGGACCTTTAAGGAAACATCTGAATGTTCCAGCTTACGTTGTTGAATACCTTTTAGGAAAATATTGCTCTTCAGCTGATGTTGATGTTATTGCTGAAGGGATTAAAGAAGTTAAAAGAATTTTAACAGAGAATTACGTGCACCCAGACCAAGCAGAGGTTCTGAAATCCAAGGTAAAGGAACTTGGGAGATACAGAGTTATTGATAAAGTGAAGGTTAAACTTCACGAAGCTGAGGATAAATATTGGGCTGAGCTTGTAAACCTTCAACTAAATTATGTCAATATAAGCGAAGATTTGATAAGACGTTACGAGAGACTTCTTGGTGGAGGATTATGGGGAATAATAGACCTTTCCTATAACCCAGAAATCATACATAAAGGCGTAATATGTCCGTTTGTTATAGAACAATTCCGCCCAATTCAACTTGAAATCACTGCTTTAGAAGACGTGAAAGAGAAACGTTCCCGATTTACAAAAGATGAATGGATCGACTTCTTAATACGTAGCATAGGTTTAGAGCCAAGTAAGCTTGATTATAGGCTTAAAATGTTGAACCTATGTAGGTTAATCCCTTTTGTGGAAAATAACTATAATCTAGTGGAATTGGGTCCTCGAGGAACAGGTAAAAGTTACGTCTACAGAGAACTTTCGCCTTACAGCATACTTGTTTCAGGCGGTGAAACGACTGTTGCAGGGCTATTTATCGATATGAGAGGGAGAGGAAGAATGGGACTGGTAATGCTTTGGGATGTTGTAGCTTTTGATGAAGTCGCAGGCTTAAGAAGGCTTAAAGATGCTCAGGCAGTACAAATATTGAAAGATTACATGGAAACAGGAGGTTTTGCAAGAATCAGAGAGGAGTTTAAGGGTACTGCCTCATTGGTTTTCATAGGCAACATAGATTATGATATCCCAGAGTTACTCAGTATTGCGCATCTTTTTGTACCGTTTCCTCCAGAAATGCAAGATGCAGCTTTCTTCGATAGGTTTCACGCATACATTCCAGGATGGGAAATAGCAAGAATGAGGTCGGAAATATTAACTAACCATTATGGTTTTGTAGTTGATTATTCTGCATGGGTGCTTCGAGAATTACGTCGCTTAACCTTTGCTACAGCTATAGACGAGTATTTTGAGTTTGGCAAGGCTCTTGACCAGAGGGATAGAGATGCTGTGCGAAAAACAGTTTCAGGATTAATTAAATTAATTCATCCCGATGGAAATTATACCAAAGAAGACGTTGAAGAGTACTTGTGCCTGGCATTAGAATTAAGAAGACGTGTGAAAGAGCAATTAAAGAAAATGAAAATCGAATACTGGGATACAAACTTTTCTTATATCGATAAGGAAACATCTAAAGAAGTTTTTGTTCCAGTTCCAGAACAAAGAGCACCAATCGAGTTACCGTCTGAACCCAGAGTTGGGGAAGTAATAGGCTTGGCTCTTTTGAAAGTCTACGGTGGTGGTGCTATACAACGGTTTGAAATAATTGCTAATAAAGGAGAAGGAAAATTAAATGCACTAGGTTCAATGATGAGGGTGATGAAGGAATCTCTCAAGGCTGCCTATGAGTACATAAGCTATAACCAAAAGGCTCTTGGAATAGATGTTGACTTCAAAAAAGACTACGATATGACTGTCTTGGCAACACAAATGGGTGTACCAAAAGAGGGGGCATCTGCTGGAATTACGATTTTGACAGGGCTTGTGTCAGCATTAACTAAAAAACCCGTCAGAAATGATGTAGCAATGACAGGAGAAATAACGGTTCTAGGTAAAATATTGTCTGTGGAAGGAATCCACGAAAAGATAGTTGCTGCTGCTGATGCTGGAATAAAAACTGTCTATATTCCTGCAGGAAATGAAAAGGATGTGCAAATGCTTCCCCCTGATATTAAGAAGAAAGTGGAAATAAAACTGGTTTCAAGGGTCGAAGAAGTACTTAACGATGCGTTAATTGGATATAAGGTGCCGATAAAGTAAAGCTGCTAAAGGTATTGAAAGAGAGTAATGAAGTAACTTAAGAATACGTTCTATCTTTTCTACTTTCTCCACTTTCACCCACCTTTCCTTATCAATATCTTTTGTGAAGGCAGCACGCTAACAAACTGCCAGCCCTCTGCTAAATAACTTTCCAACTCATTTTCGCTAACTATTCTATGAGGATTGCTTCTTCCTTCCCTAAGCTTCTTAAGCTCATTCTCGAAAAGCTCAAGTTCTTCATCTTTAGTTAACTCTTTTCTCAACTCTTTTTCCTTAGCAACTTTAACTTCAAGCAAATCAATTCCAAGCAAACTCTTTGCTATGCTCTTTAAAGCCTCAATCATAGCCTCTTTAATTATGCTTGTTTGCTCTAAGGGTTGAGATACTGTGCTTAGGAAAGGTTCGCATTCCTTGTAGCATTTTCTCATATCCTCGATCATATCAGGAGGCAAAACTCCTTTGTTTGTCGAATACCTTGCCTCTATATCACCCTTATGTCCCATCAAAAACTGCAAGTATGGATGGCTTATCTTCCCCTTTGATTCGGCTATTATCATGTTTGTATCGAAATAAGCTCTTAGAACATATGGCCTCTTGTAAACTCCAGCCTTACGCATGCACTGTATTATAAAATGCGTTAACTTTCTTGTCATCACAAACGGCTTTTCAGCAGCCTCCTTCCTCTCATGAGCTATCAAAGGGCTTTCTGGCTTAAGCTCCTCACCACTTCTAATCCTCTGTTCAAGGTACTCCTTCAAGTATTTGCATCCTTCGCTTCCAAGGAAAGTGAAGTACTTATGCCTTGCTTTGCTTAATGTTGACCTAACAACAACCATAGTCGGTACTTTCTCAAAAACAACCTCATTGCCTTCTATTTTTAAATTCGGGTAACTTTGTGGCTTAATTCTTTTTTGGTTGGGGTTCCTCTCCTAGTTTTTATCCGCCCGCTTTCATTTAGTTTTGTAGGTTTATTAGCATGTTGTATATGTATGCTTTAGCTGATAATTCT
>Ga0080004_1091337_pt1 | contig 30384 bp, 26 predicted proteins | sample WasSprMetagenome_FD_69207 | JGI IMG/M metagenome (GOLD analysis project Ga0080004, IMG submission 69207) | Sulfidic aquatic microbial communities from Washburn Spring, Yellowstone National Park, USA - WS (SPADES assembly) (version 2) | ecosystem: Environmental > Aquatic > Thermal springs > Hot... | reverse complement strand
AGGGAGGGAGTTGAAAACTTTCACCAGGGGTAGCAGCTTCGAGGCCATCTCCTCGCCCACAGCCTTTCTCAGCAGGGCGTAGTCCACTCTTTCCTCGCTGAGCACGCTGCGAACCACGGAGACAGCGCTCTTGTCGATGCCGAGCGCTCTGAGGGCGTCAGCCCCCTCTTTGCTCACTCGGAGTGTGACATACAGTGAGATCGTTCTCAAGAGGATGTCCTCCAGCTGGGGTAGCTTCCTCCTCACGTTCTCTACCGCGCGGAGGGCGTTTTCCAGGGCCTCCCCGCGCGAAACCCTCTCGAACTCTATCGCGTCGCGTAGTGCTGAGGCCACATCCATGAGCGCCTCCAAGGCCTCCTTCCTGACTCTGAGCTCCTCCTCCTCCAGCCTGCTCCTAACCTCGCTGAAGCTGCCAGAGAACCACTGGGGGAGGTCTAACCGCATGCAGTGAGCTCTTTTGATCTCCTCTACACGGTCTGCTATAGCCGCAGGGTACGTGAGCAGGAGTACGCGGTCCCCGGTTGAGAGCCTCAGCTCCCAGACAGCACAGCCTGCCCTGAGGAACTCGCCCGCGGCCCTGCCTGCACGCTCCTCCGAGACTAATGCCACGTCTATTACGCTGCCGTAGAGCTCCTTGCGAAGGGAGCTTGGAGGCACGCCCCTGGCCTCGAGCTCGTCCAGGAGGGCCCGGTACACCTGAAGTCTCTCGTACTCCGCGAACTTTTCCTCGATCCTCCGCAGAAGGGGGTCGTCGGCCCTGAGAACCCTCCGCGCGACGGAGAGCGCCTCCTCCATGTCGAGCGTGGTCGGCGTAACCTTGCCCTCGAGAACCTCAACAAGGAGCTCTGGCAGAGCCTCTTCCTCCCGGAAGGGTTCCTCGAGGTGCACGTCCGCGATTGCGTAAAGTGCTGAGAGCAGCTCGCCTTCGTGCTCTGAGGGTACGACTATCCTGAAGCGTGCGAGCTTTTCGGGGGTAAGCGCCATCTACCTCGAGGGGGAGTGCACCGGCCTGGCAATATTAAGCTTGCTTCATATTCTCCCTCGGAGCTTGAGGAAGGAGGTGATGTAGCTCTCGTACGCTCCAACCCTGATGAGGTGCTGGGCGTACCGGTACAGGGCGCCGAGAGCTCTTACAGCCCTCTCAGGAGTCGGGTACGCGGGGACCCCCCCTCGCTCGAACTCCCTCCTCTCAAGGATGGCTGCCTCGCTCCAGCCCGTGTCCACGGCGAGCACGGGCTTCGTGTACCTGGAGGCGACCCTTGCCAGCTCTCTAGCTAGCTCGACCGGGTCTGGCACGCCTGGCACCTGGTGGAGCGCCAGTACCACCACGGCGTCCAGCTCCTCGCTGCTGAGCATTATCTCGAGGGCTTCAACGAACATCTCCGTGGTTGCGGAGCCCGTGAGGTCCACGGGGTTTGAGACCTGGGCGAAGGCCGGTATCTCTCCTTTCCTCCTCAGCTCCTCGAGCCTCTCATAGGCTTCTCCCTCGAGAACCGGTACCACCAGTCCTACCTCCTCCGCCTTGTCAGCAGCCATGACTCCCGCGCCACCACCATCCGTCAAAATGCCGACGCGCGGCCCCCGTGGCGGCGGCTGGTAGACGAACGCCTTCGCGAAGTCGAAGAGCTCCTCCAAGTCCATAGCCCTGATGATGCCACATCTCTCGAAGGCTGCGTTGTACACTTCATCCACCCCAGCTAGCGCGGCTGTGTGCGAGGCAGCAGCCCTGCGACCAGCGGAGGTACGCCCAGCCTTAAGCGCGATGATAGGCTTTCTCTTGGAGACCTCGCTCGCCGCTTTCACAAACTCTCTCCCTCGGTTCACATTCTCTACGTAGAGCAGGATCACCCTGGTGAGCTCGTCCTCGGCGAGAAGCCGGAGAATCTCCACTTCGTCTACATCCGCCTTGTTACCTACGCTTATGAAGTGGGAGAGACCTATGCCCTCCCCAGCCATGTAGTCCAGCGCGGCTGTACCCACGGCACCGCTCTGCGACACCAGGGCAACGTGACCCGGCGGCGGTCGAGGGGTGCTTACCACGGTTCTGCCGTCTTTGAGGACCTTCTCGTATGGGAGGAACAGCGTGTCCAAGCCGCTCCACGGGGAGAAGACACCCACGCAGTTGGGACCCAACACCCTCACACCCTTCTCCCTAGCGACCTTTACAACCTCCATTTCCAGGTCTCTGTTACCAACCTCGCTGAAGCCAGCGGAGATGATGATAGCAGCTCTGACCCCACGCGAGCCAAGCTCGCTGATAGCTGCTGGGACAAGCTTCGCGGGAACAACGACCACGCCCAGGTCGGCGTCCGGTGGGACCTCGGCGATGCTCTTGTAGACTTTCTCCCCCAGAATGCTCTCGGCATTGGGGTTCACGGCGTAGACATTCGCTTCGAGAAGGCCCCTCCTCTTGTTCTCCAGGAGGATCCGGAAGATCACGTGGCCCGGCTTGCTAGGGTCTCTCGAAGCCCCTACCACGACGATGCCCTTGGGCCAGAGAAAGCTCTTCAGCTCGCTCATACGTAGTAAAGATGCTGTAAACAGTGCTATTAAACTTTCATTATTTCCCTTGAGGGCTCTCTCCAAGTGAAGCTCCTCACTATTTTTACAGCGTGTCAGAATCCCTAGGGAAGCTGTACTTATTGCTAAAATAGCTCTAAGGAAGTTCCCTCAGGCGGTGAGATTTTTGTGTTTTTGATAATTTTTCAGGGAGAGTAGTTATAAAAAACAGAGAAGTTCACTTTCGCCTGAGAGTATGCCTCCGACATATAGCTCTCGAAGAGACCTCAGGGTAGGTGTCTGTCGGCATGCAAGTGGTGACGGACAAGGAGCAGAGCCTCTCGCTAGTTCAAAGACTTGAGAAGGAGTACATTTCGGATATCGATTGGGAGAAGAGGGAGAATGCAAATCACACTGTAAGCTATAGTAACTTCCGCAACTACCTTTTTGAGAAGCTTGTTAAGAGGAAGGAGGTTCTGGCGGGCTATTTACCGCCCGCGGCTGTCGAGGCCCACTTTAACGGTGACATACACATACACAAGCTGCCTGACAGCCTGTGGATCCCCTACTGCGCAGGCTGGAGTTTCAGGCGTATCCTCGAGAAGGGGTTGAAGACGCCAACTGTCACCTCCGCGCCGGCTAAGCACCTGGACACGGCTGTAGCACACCTCGTCAACTTCTTCTTCATGGGAGCACAGGAATGGACGGGTGCCCAGGCGATCAGCGCCTTCGACCTGTACACAGCGCCGTTCGTCCACGCGGACAGGCTTGGCTACGAGCAGGTAAAGCAGATCCTGCAGGGGATGCTCTTCGAGCTGAACTACCCTGCCAGATCAGGGTACCAGAGCCCCTTCACCAACATCACTCTGGTCATGGATACGAGCAGGGACATGCTGGAGGGCGATGCGGTTGTTGGTGGTGTTAGGGTTGGCTCTCTTGGGGATTTTGTTGGTGAGGCGTTGGTGGTTGGGCGTGCGCTCTTCGAGCTCTACTCTGCTGGCGACGCGGTGGGCCAGCCCTTCACCTTCCCCATCCCCACCCTCATGCTCACGAGGAACTTCGACTGGAGTGGTAGGAGGTGGGGCGAGCTCACAGACCTCATCTTCGAGGCAGTAGCCAGGAAGGGCACAGCCTACTTCCTCAACGGCTACGCAAGCAACGTCGAAGCCCTCTACGCCATGTGCTGCAGGCTCACAATAGACGTCTCCAAGCTGGAGCTCAGGCTGAAGCCCGAGCTGGAGGAGGTGGGCGCGGCGGGCACCCGGGGGATCTGGGCCATCCCCGACGGGACAGGGAGCATAGGGGTTGTCACAGTGAACCTTCCGAGGATAGCCTTCCGCAGCAGGGGGGAGTGGGCCTCCTTCGAGGAGGGGGTCGAGAGGGCTCTCTCCCTCGCGAGGAGCGTGCTCGCCGTGTGGAGGAGGCGCTACGAGAAGATGCTTAGAGCTGGGCTCATGCCGCTGACCAGGCTCTACCTCGGCCACCTCCGCAACCACTACGGAACCTTCGGCATCATCGGCCTGCCCGAGGCCGCGGCGAACTTCCTGCGCAGCCCCAGGCTGTGGCTTGAAGGATCCCAGAGGGAGATGCTGGAGGCCGTCAGCACCGAGAAGAAGATGGTCGAGTGTGTGGTCAAAAGAGTCAAGGAGTTCGAGGAGCTCGACGGTGTGCTGTACAACGTGGAGGAGGTGCCAGGTGAGAGTGCGGGCTACAGGCTAGCCCTTGCTGACAGCAGCCTTTTCAGGGAGAGCGCTGAGAGAGGGGAGCTGTGCACCCCCTCTGATGGCTCCGCGGTGTTCTACAGTAACAGTGTGGTGCCCTACTACGCTGACGTGCCGCTGCACGTGAGGGCCTTGTGGGAGGGTGAGGTGCAGCAGCTCTTCACGGGCGGTGTGATGATGCACGTGTTCCTCGGCGAGCAGCCAGACCCCGAGGCCCTCAGGAAGCTCGTCCACAGGCTCGCCACCACCACGAAGCTCGTCTACTTCAGCATCACACCCACCCTCACCACCTGCACCAGGTGCGGGAGAACCACCACAGGCTACCACAAAGCCTGCCCACACTGCGGAAACCCCAACCCCGACCACTGGAGCAGAATCGTCGGCTACTACAGACCAGTCAAGAACTGGAACCCAGGCAAAAAAGCAGAATTCAAGATGAGAAAGCAGTACGGGATAGAAAGCTTGAAATAGAGTTGCTGTTGCTCATGCCCAGTGGCTTGCAGAAGCGGTGTTAAGTGAGGATGTTACGCTGAACCCTCCTGTTAAGCAAGGCATGGGCAAGGGTTCGTGGGCGAACCTCTGAAAAAGCCTGTTGCAGGGAAACCCTATCCGCGTTATCGGGCTAAAAACTTATATATCACCTTGCGGTTTTTGCTGACGTGAAGAGGATAGAAGCCAAAAACAAAAGGTTTCTCACATTGCTAGAGCACATGCTCACAGCCGAGAAGCTGGCGACCTCCGAGCTGGCGCAGCTGCTGAACCAGAAGCTGAACCTGGCGCCTAACACTGCCAAGGCTTACTCCTCCCAGCTCCTCGCAGACCTGGCGGCGGAGGGGATACTGGAGAGGAAGGGCAGGTCCTACACGCTCACGCCTAAGGGCTGGGCGCTGCTCTTCACGTTCATCGACAGGACACCCTTCTCCGAGAAGTACTTCGACATGTTCTTCGAGAGGCTCACCAGGAACCTCCCAGCAGCGAGCACCTACAAGGAGATCGTGAAGACCCTGAGAAGGATATACTTCAAGATCGCGGGCGAGCCCGAGAAGCTCCCCGCGGAGATGGACCTGCTGGAGCTCTTCGGCCTCTTCCTCAAGCTCTCCGGAGCCCCAGCCCGCGAGATAACCACGTGGGAGGACGCGCTGAGCGTAGCGGTCCCAGACCTCGGGGCACTGAGAGACAGGAACATCTTCTACAGCATGCTCAGGGAGGAGCTCAGGCAGGCCGACGAGCTGACACGGTCGGCAGCGAAGGACCTGCTTAGCAGGCTCGCAGACAGCCTGAGGAGCGAGACGAGGAGCCTGGAGCGGGAGATGGAGCGCAGAAGGAGCGTTGCCAACGAGCTAGAAGAGCTCGCGAAGCAGCTCTAGCCAGGCCCCCTGCTCGGCGAAATATTATTTTTTCCTTCAACAGCCTTATATCCCGCGTTCTGAAAGCGGACGCTACGTGAAGACTGTTAGGTTGAAGGTTGTCAATAGGAGCGGGCTCCACGCAAGGCCCGCGGCAATGTTCGTCCAGGCGGCCAGGAAGTTCTCCTCGAGGATCATCTTGAGGAAGGCTGGGAAGACCGCGGACTCGAAGAACATCCTCCAGGTTCTCGCTCTAGGCGTCGACATGGGGGATGAGGTGGAGGTGGTGGCCGAGGGCCCAGACGAGGAGCAGGCGATCGAGGAGCTGGCGAAGCTGCTCACAGAGGTCCTGCCAGCTATTGATAAGTGAGGCTCGCAGCTAGCTCACTCGAAGACTTTCACGCCGGCGCTTGAGAGGTACCCCTGGACCCACTCCCTCACCTCCCTGGAGGTGCTGGCCTGCTCCACGAGCTTCGGGACCTCCTTGGAGAGCTGCTCCCACCTCACCCGCCTCATCACGTACTTCACCCGCCCAACGAAGGCTGGGGCCACGCTGAGCGCGTTGACTCCCAGCCCTATGAGTAGCGGTACTGCCAGACCCCGGCTGGCCATCTCCCCGCAGACCTCGACCTCCGCTCTCCCTCGGACGCGCTCCACAGCGTACTTCACCAGGCGCAGGACAGCGGGGTTCAGCTCGTCGTAGATGTGGCTGATGTAGGGGCTCCCCCTGTCCGCCGCGAGCACGTACTGGGTGAGGTCGTTCGTGCCGAAGCTGATGAAGCTCAACCCCCCTCTCTCTACCAGCTCCCCCGCGAGGAGAGCCGCCGAGGGGACCTCCACCATCACTCCCAGCTTCGGCAGCTTGACGGCGACCCCCTCCGCCTCCATCCTCTCCGCCTCCTCCCTGACGAAGCCCACCAGCTCCTCCACCTCCTCCACTGATGAAACCATCGGGAACATGAGGCGGAGGTCGCCCTCCACCGAGGCCCGCAGCGAAGCCCTCACGAGCGGCCTGAGCAGCTTCTCCTTGTACCTGAGGAGGAGCCTAGCCCCCCTCACGCCGAGCTGCGGGTTGGGCTCGCGCGGAAGCTCCAGGAAGTTCACGGGCTTGTCGCCCCCTATGTCCGGGGCTCGGATAGTCAGCGGCCTCCCAGCCAGCAGCGAGAGCCCCCTCCTAAAGAGCTCGTAGAGCTCCTCCTCGCCCGGGGCCTCGGCGCGCGCCATGTAGGCGAACTCAATCCTAAACAAGCCCACGCCCCCGCACCCGTACTCCGGGGCAGCCCTCACGTCCTCGACGCTCCCAGCGTTGCAGACCACATCTACGCGAACACCGTCCGCGGTCAGGGGGTCCAGGTGAGCCTCCCTAGAGTACAGCCTCACGAGCTCCTCGAGCTCTGCTGCAAGCGCCCTGTACCGCTCCCGCTCCGCCTCGCTCGGCTCCACGAGAAGCTGCCCGGAGACGCAGTCCAGGATAGCCCAGTCGCCGTCGCGGAGCAAGCTCACGTCGAGATCCCTCGAGATCATGTACGGGACCCCTCTCAGCCGTGCCAGGATCGAGACGTGCGAGGTCAGGCCGCCGGTACGCGTTACAGCGCCCAGCGCACCCGAGCTGCAGGCCTCCATGAACTCGATCGGGTCGAGCTCCTCGGCGACCAGCACCCGCCCCCTGTACTCCAGCCACGGAGCCGAGGCGCCGAGCAGCTGGGAGACCAGGCGGCGGGCGAGGTCCCGGAGGTCCTGCGCCCTCAGGGCGAACAGCTCGCTGCCGCTCTCGAGGAGCTCCGCGTACTTCTCGTACACTCTTTTAACCGCGTGCTCCGCGCGCCCCCTCTCGCTGCGGATAACCTCCTCCGCCTCTGAGACCAGGGAATCCAGCATCAGCAGCTGAGCCTCCACAACCCCCCTCTCGCCCTCCGGGAGGATCCTCGCGAGCTCCTCCAGCCTCCCCCTGAGAACGTCCCCAGCCTTCCTCAGCCTCGCAGCCTCGGCCTCTACATCCCCGGGCTCGCCACCCGGCAGGTGCTCCAGCGGGTCTACGCGCCTGATAACCAGCAGCGGCCCCTCTACAACACCCTGAGAGACCACCAGCCCCTTGAACACGAGCCTCGGCATCCACCAGAGCACCTCTCGGCCAGTGCTGCAGGAGAGTGAGGGGGGCGCCGATATATACCCTAGCGTGTGTAAGCCTCCTTACTCTTTTGGTGGCTGTGCTGGCAGCGGGCAAAAAGATATCACTGAGCAATGCGAGGCTGCGTGTGGTGGTGGGGTATTAGGAAGGTATTCAAGAGGTGCAGGCTTGTCACCCCGCTCGAGGAGCTGGGCGAGGTGGACGTAGTTGTCGAGGACGGCCGCGTGAGCGCGGTCGCGCGGGGGGCTGAGGGCGATGCCAACGTGGACTGCGAGGGGCTCACGCTCGCCCCGGGCTTCGTGGACACGCACATCCACGGCTTCAAGGGCGTGGACTTCACGCTAGCAGGGCCCGAGGAGATACTGCGCTCCGCCGAGGAGCTGGCGGCGCGAGGGGTAACAGCCTTCCTGGCTTCCCTCGTGGCAGCCCCCAGGGAGGTCTTGCTGAGAGCGTGCGCTGCAGTCCGCGAGGCCGCGGAGCGGTGGGAGCCGAGGAGGGGTGCCAGGATCCTGGGCGTGCACCTCGAGGGGCCCTTCCTGAACCCCGGTATGAAGGGCGCGATGAACGCGGCATTCTTCAGGAAGCCCTCGCTCGAGGAGCTCGAGGAGTACGTGAGAGTGTCGAGGGGCATGGTGAGGCAGATCACCGTGGCGCCGGAGATCGAGGGGGCGCTGGACTTCATAAGGGCTGCCGCAGGCCTCGGGATCACGGTCAGCATAGGCCACACAGAGGCCACGTACGACCAGGCGGTAGCCGCGGTGGAGGCCGGCGCCAGGAAGGCGAACCACATCTTCAACCAGATGAGAAGCTTCCACCACAGGGAGCCCGGCGTGGCCTTCGCCCTGCTGGAGAGGCCCGAGGGCTTCGTGGAGGGTATAGCAGACCTGGTGCACCTCCACCCCGCGACTGTGAGGCTCGTGCTCGAGCTAGCTGGGCCTGGGAGAGTGGCCCTGGTGACGGACGCTGTGCAGGCCGCAGGGCTCCCGGACGGCGAGTACGTCCTGGGCGGGTTCAGGATAGTAGTGAAGGACGGGGTCTCCAGGCTGGCGGACACCGGCGTCCTGGCCGGGAGCACCCTGACCATGGACACCGCGGTCCGCAACATCGTGAAGCTGGGCTACAGGCTTAGGGACGCTCTGACCATGGCGAGCTACACTCCTGCCCGCAGCATCTCAGCGCTCGGCAGGGACGCTGTCGGGCTAGTGGACGTGGGCTTCAACGCGGACTTCGTGCTGCTCGACGAGAACCTCAGAGTTAGGAGGACAGTTGTCGGCGGCGAGGTCGTGTACGAGGCTTGAGGAGGTGGCTGGGTGTGGGCGGTATCTTCGCGGCGGTTTCCAGGAAGGGGGGCAACGTAGTACCCCTGGTCCTCGAGGGGCTCGCCAGGCTCAGGCACCGGGGCTATGACAGCGCGGGCGTAGCCTTCCTCAGCGAGGGGTTCCTGGAGGTGCGCAAGGACGTGGGGAGCGTGGAGGAGGTGGCCGCGAAGCTGGGCCTGGAGAGCGTGAGCAGCCCCATAGCGCTTGGGCACACGCGCTACGCTACCCACGGGAGGCCCACCACCGAGAATGCCCACCCGCACGTGGACTGCAAAGCATCTCTGGCGGTCGCGGGCGACGGCGCCATAGGCCGCTACGAGGAGCTGAAGGACTCCGTCATCATGCGGGGGCACAAGCTTAGCTCGCGCTGCGACTTCGAGATCCCGGCGCACCTCCTGGAGGAGGAGCTCGAGAAGGGCTCAGACCCCGTCTCCGCGATCGCCAGGCTCCGCGGCGCCCTCGAGGGCTTCTACTCGATGGCCGTGTTGCTGAGGGACCACTCCAGCGTGGTGGCCGTGAGCACGCACCTCCCGCTGTACATCGGGCTATCCGAGGAGGCGCTGCTGCTCTCACCGGTGGAGTCCGCCCTCTACGGCTTCGCTAGCAGCGTCGTGGAGGTCCAGCCGGGCGAGGTTGTGAAGCTCTCCGAAGAGGGCGTGGAGGTAGTATCCCCCGAGGGCAGGCCCCTCCAGCGCGCTCCCAGACCTCTCCGCGTGAACCCCGGCCTTGTCGACAGGGAGGGCTACCCCCACCACATGCTCCGGGAGATCTACGAGGCCCCCTACGCGCTCCTGAGGACGCTGTACACAGTCCAGGAGAAGTACCTCCAGCTCGCGTCCCGGCTTGTCCTGGGGGCGGACAACGTCTACATAATCGCCAACGGGACCAGCCTGCACGCGGGGCTCGTGGCGGGGTATTACCTCTCCGAGCTAGTCGGCGTCAGCCCGGTTGTCGTCAGCGCGGCGGAGTTCCCGCTATACTACGTCGAGAACGTGGGCCCGGGAAGCCTCGTCATAGCCATCTCCCAGTCCGGCGAGACTGGAGACGTCCTCAACTCCCTCTACGAGGCGAAGCTCCGGGGAGCCACGATCCTGGGGGTAACGAACCACGTAGGCTCCCGGCTGGCAAGGCTCTCCAACGTCTACCTGCCGATAGGCGCAGGCCCTGAGATCGCCGTGCCAGCAACGAAGACCTTCACCTCCACGCTGCTCCTGCTCTACCTGCTCTCCCTGAGAGCCTCCCTCGACGCTGGGAAGCTCTCCAGGGACGAGCGCGCGCAGAAGCTGTCGGCAGTCAAGGAGCTCGCGCTCAGCCTGGTAGACCTCATACCCAAGGTGGACCTGCAGGCCTCCCAAGCAGCACCCCTTGTCGCGAGCTGCCGCGGCGGCTACGTGGTGTCCAGGGGCATCACCTACCCCCTGGCCCTCGAGGGGGCGCTCAAGCTCAAGGAGGCCTCCTACTTCCACGCGGAGGGCGTCGAGGCAGGCGAGTTCAAGCACGGGCCCTTCGTCCTCCTCGAGAAGGGGTTTTTCGCGGGCTTCATAGTCCCCGTCGAGAAGGTGTCCGCGGAGGCCACATACCCCCTCATCGACGCCGCGCTGGACGCTGGGGCGACGGTGGTCGCCGTGGGCTTCGAGGGCGACTCGCGGCTGGCCGAGGCCGCCAAGAGAGGTGCAGCCGTGCTTGAGACCCGGAGAGCGGATCGCCACCTAGCGCCCATAGCCCTCGCGGTGCCTCTGCAGCTCCTGGCCTACAGGCTCGGCGAGCGGCTAGGAAGACCCATAGACAAGCCTAGGTACCTCACGAAGGCTGTCCTCAGGTGAGGCTGTGCTCAAGGTCGGCTGCGCGAAGGCCGCGATAACCCCTAGCCCTCCTGAGGGCCGCCCGCTGGCAGGCTACATCAGGAGGAGGGGTCTCTCAACCGGTGCTCACGACGATGTATTCGCCAGCATCCTCGCGGTGGAAGCTGGGGAGGCCACCGTTGTTCTGGCGAGCTTCGACCTGCTCGGGTTGGACGAGAACCTCTACGAGGAGCTCCGCCGCGTAGCCCTGGAGACAGCGGGTGGGGCCTTCTTCGCGGCGGCTGCAACGCACACGCACTCAGCCCCTGCGTCGCTCTTCAAGTCCCCGCTGCTGACCTTCGGCGAGGACGTGTTCGATGAGGACTACCTCTGCTACGTCCTCGAGAGGTTTGAGCGCGCGCTGCGCAGCGCACTCGCAGGTCTAAGGGACTCCAAGCTTATAGTGACCACGGCGAGGGTGGAGGGCGTCGCAACCGATCGCAATGATCCAAGCCGCGAGATCGATAACTCAGCTGCTCTGCTCGCCTTCACTAGAAGCGGGAGCAAGCCCTGCGGGCTGCTGCACTACGCTGTCCACCCCACGGTGCTCGGCCCCGACAACCTCCTCATAACCAGGGACCTCGTGGGCTTCGCCGTGGACCGCGTCGAGCGCGCTCTGGGCATGGAGGCCTGCCTATTCCTCAACGGGGCCGCGGGCAATGTTTCCACGCGCTTCACGAGAAGGGCTCAGAGCTTCCAGGAGGCAGAGCGGCTCGGCATGCTCCTGGCAGACCAAGTGCTCGCAAAGCTGAAGGAGGGCTTCCCCGTGGAGCTGGAGGAACTCGAGCTAAACGTGGGCGAGGAAGTCCTTGAGGTCAGGCTTCGCGACCCTGAGAGCAAGCTGGCGGAGGCCCTCGAGCTCGCGCGCCAGGCCGGGGCGAGGGGCGGGAGAGCCGCCGAGGCCCTAACAGAGGGTGTGGAACTGCTGGAGAGGCTCTCGAGAGCTGAGCGCTTACCCTCTCAGGCGGCGGTGCGGCTCTTCTGGCTGAGAGCGCCCGGGGTCCTCAGCAGCGTGTGGCTGCCCTTCGAGGTGCCCTCCGACTTCTCGCTGAGCTTGAAGAAGGAGCGCGGGAGCACGGCGACGGTGGTTTCCTACGCTAACGGGTACTACGGCTACCTAGCCCCGCGGTGCAGCAGGGACTACGAGTACCTCTTCGAGCTTGTGAGCGAGGACGAGAAGCAGAGGATACTAGGCGCCGCCACCGCCCTGCTAGCAGGCTACACCGGCACCCAGCGGTCCTCGGCGCTGGAGCGGTAAACAGCTTCTAGCAGCTCCTGGTTCCTCACACCCTCCTCGAGCGTTGGGTGGTAGTTCTCCGCGGAGCCCGCCAGGAACTCGAAGAACCTCTTGAGGAGCAGCATGTACGAGTAGACCCAGCCCTCGAAGCTCTTGGAGAGAGGCCACAGCAGGTCGGGGTAGACTTCCTCGAACCCCCTCGTTATCCTTTCGACGCGCCTAGTCTCCCTCCGGAACACGTACAGGAGGTGAGGCTCCACCAGGGAGAACCTTAGGCCACCCTTATCCCCGTGGATCTCCACCCGCATCTGCTCCTCGAAGCCGGGGGACACCTTCGAGGCTTCCACCAGGCCGCGCGCCCTGCCCGCGTACTCCAGGATCGCGAAGCCGAGGTCCTCCACGTCGACCTTCCTCACGCTGCCGGTCTGAGGGTCCAGGCGCTCCTCAACCAGCGTGTAGACCTTGCCGTAGATCCTGCTCACGCGCAACCCTGTAAGGTGCTCAGCCAGGTCCAGCAAGTGCACACCCAGGTCGGCCATCACGCCTCCGCCCGCCACCTCCCTGCTCATCCTCCACTCGAAGGGGGTGTCCTTGTACGCGTGCTTGGCGTGCGCGATAACCCCCCTGAACTCGAGAACCTCTCCGATGCCACCGTTCAGAACCAGCTCGCGGGCTGTAACAGCCGCAGGGGTGTAGCGGGAGACGAGGCAGACGGCACCGTGGCGGCCGGCCCTGCGCGACGCGTCAAGTATCCTCTTCGCGCCCTCGAGGCTCGTTGCCACAGGCTTCTCGAGCACGATGTGCGCCCCTGCCTCGAACGCCCTCACAGCGTAGTACTCGTGCAGGTTGTTCGGGGCCGCGATCAGCACCACGTCGAGATCCCTGAAGAAGCCGCTCTCATCCGTGGTCCACTCCTTGAAGCCAAACCTTCTCGCGAACTCCTCCGTCTTCGAGGCAGTCCTACCCAGAACCCGGGTTAGCTCGACCTCAGGCAGGCGCCCAGACCTCGCGGAGAACCTCAGAGCGTTCAGGGACCACGCCTGGGCAGTAGCCGACCAGCCCGCGCCCACCAGCCCTACTCTTAGCCGCAACGGAGTTCCCCCTAGAACGAGAGCTTCCGCAGCTTCTCCTCCATGTCGATCGGCTTCGGCGGGAAGTCCGGCAGCTGCTGGTAGAGGAGTTTGATCCCCATGTCCAGGAGCTTGAGGAGCGCCTTGTGGTCCTCAGGGCCTATGTCGAATGTCTTCTCCACCTTCACGCGACCCGGCCTGTGGCCCATCTGGCCCAGCTGGACGAAGCTCGGCTTCACCCCCGAGCTCTCCACGAACTTCAGCACGTCCACCGGGTTCTCGAAGAGGGCGAGGATCTTGTGGTTGTTCAGCGCGTTCTTCACCTTGCTGGCGGCCTCATCCACCGTCAGCACCTCCACGTGCACGCCGGGAGGCGCCAGCATGAGCTGGAGCTGCTTAAGCGCGGGGTTCTTGGCGATCTTATCGTTGACTACCCATATCGCCGTCGCGCCGAACTTCTTCGTCCAAGCCGCCGTCACCTGCCCGTGGATGAACCTGTCGTCAATCCTGATGAACAGGTTGTCAGCAAGGCTCATGCCCCAGCACACCCCCGCTCTAGCCGGCCTACCTCGTTATCCCTCAACTCCTTTTAAAGACTTCGGAAAGAGCTGTATAGCACGCTACCTCTCGTGGGACGCAGCGATGCGCCTGTACGTGTGCCTAACCCCCCTGACGGCGATCGAGAGCTCCAGGATGTTCTCGGGGACCGCAACCCCCATCCGGTAGCCCGAGTCGCCTATGTGGTGTATGTCGCAGCCGCAGGCCTTAGAGGCGAGAGCAATCTCCCTTATCACGCCGGCCCGCGCCCCCTCCTGCGACGTGCCAATGGTGCACATAACCACAGCGTCGTACCTCTGCGCTAGCTCCACAGCTCTTCTCACCTCGTCAGGCGAGGAGCCAGGCACAGTGTAGGGTGCGGGGATGAGGAGCCCGTCAGCCCCCGAGGCCAGCACCTCTTCTATTAGTGCTAGGTCGTACATCTTCTCGACCCTAACTCCTCCGCTGTGCATCTTACCGCCGAGGACCAGCGCTCTCCCGCCTGCGGTCTTACTAGCAGTCTCAACCCCCTGAGCAATCCTCCTCCACGTTACCCCTAGACCTGGGTTCCCGGTCACGACAACCATGCGGGAGCCTAGAGCCAGGCTTGCCTCGACGGTCTCCTTAGAGAGAGTCCTACCAGCCGGCAGCACGCCTGGATCCACCGCCTCGAGGTTGTTCCCCACAAACCTCAGGATGAAGCGGGACAGGTCGGCGATGCTGCGGATGCTCTCCGGCACACCCTCCACTCTGAAGTTGAGCACATCCACCATGTTCAGCAGGACTATGTCCGCTCCGAAAGCTGCAGCCAGCTCCACGTTTGAAATTCCGTCCACCATTGGTGGCGCTGTGACCACAACCTCTGCAGCCACAACTCTCCCCTCAGAGCTGATCACGGCTTCCTTAAACTCTCGCGCGGAAATGCTCGCGAGCTCCCTACCCCAGAGGTCCAAAACCCTCTTAGGCATACAGCTCTCTCGGTAAGGCGGTTACGCATCATATAAACTAAACGTTGCGTAGAAATATTTAAATAGGGATCCCTCCGATGGTAACATCGTATGGCGACCATAGGCCCCTTCGAGGTCGGCATCCTAGGCCTCCTGGCCTTCATCTTCGGCCTGGACTACATCTGGGTAACACCTCTAGGCATATGGCGCCCCGTGGTGGCTGGCACTCTCACAGGCATTATCCTCGGCGACCCGATTACAGGCCTTATCGTGGGCTCGCTGCTAGAGTTCGTCTTCGCGGGGCTCTTCACGATCGGAGGCGGCACGGTCCCCGAGGCAGCCTCAGGCACTATAGCTTCAACGGTTGTTGCGATAGCCCTGGGGTTAAAGCCTGAGGCGGCAGTGCCCCTAGCCATACCGATCGCCGTTCTCACCATGAACCTGGAGATCGTCGTGAGGTCATTTGACGCAGTCTTCACGCACTGGGCTGATAGGGAGATTGAGCGTGGAAACTATGATAGAATACCTTTGATCAACATTGTAGGCGCTATTCCGTGGGGTCTCAGCAGGGCCATACCGATCTGGGCTTTTACAGGCCTTCTAGCAATTAACCCGCAGGCAGTGAAGGCTGCGATAGACGCGATTCAAGTGGTGCACATCGGCCCGTGGACCATAAGGTTCTGGGACGCGATGGCCACAGCCGGTGCAGTACTTCCTGCGCTGGGTGCCGCTATACTAATGAAGATGATGATCTCTAGGAGGAACGTGTGGTTCTTCATACTCGGCTTCGCGCTCGCCGCATACCTCAAGCTCAGCCTGGTCGCGATAGCCTTGATAGGCGGGGCGGTCATCGCCGCGCTCTACTACATGCTACACAGGGATGTCTTCGAGGGAGCTGCGGCGCCGGCGACTCCTCCGGCTGGTAAGGCCACCACGAGGGACTTCCTCAGGTGGTTCGGCGTCTCGTGGTTCATCCAGTCCTCTTGGAACTACGAGAGGATGATGGGCACGGGCTTCGCGCACGGCATGCTCGAGATCGAGAAGAAGCTGAGAAAGGATCCCGAGGAGCTCAAGTCGTGGATGAGGCTCCACAACGAGTTCTACAACACTGAACCGCACCTGCACAACGCGATCTACGGTATGGCCATCTCCCTTGAGGAGCAGGGAGCAGACCAGGAGACGATCAGGGGCATCAAGACGGCGCTCATGGGTCCCTTCGCCGGCCTCGGCGACTCAATCATGTGGTTCACCCTGCTGCCCATCGCCTTCCTGCTGGGAGCATCCCTGGGAGTCCAGGGCAACATCCTCGGACCCGTGATCGCCCTGCTCATCTGGATCCCAGTATCCTGGGCTGTAAAGTACTATACGCTCGTCTACGGCTACAAGTACGGCCTCTCGCTGGCCGAGGTCCTCAAAGGCGAGGTGCTAAAGGTGGCTAGAGAGGCCATCGCCGCCTTCGCTATGGCCATCATCGGCGGCATCGCGGCGACCTACGTGAGGGCTACAACACCCATTGTGCTGGCGGCGTACGCCGGGCAGCAGATCAAGCTGCAGCCGATTCTCGACCAGTTCATGCCCTCCCTCCTACCGCTGCTCTTCACGCTCTACGCCTACTGGCTGATCAAGACCAAGGGCTACAGCTACGGCAAGGCGGTCATCATACTCTTCCTCACAGCCTTCATCCTCGCAATAATCGGAGTCCTAGGCTGAACAAGGAGGAAGCTTCTAAAGAAAAACCTTTTCTTTACTTCTTTGCTCTCTCGAGGGACCAGAGGATACCCTCTACGACTCCCTCGCCGTAGCTACTTCTGGATACGAAGTCTGCTCTCTCCTTCAGCTCGGGGTGAGCATTACCCACGGCCACTCTGACGTCAGCTACCTCGAACAGCGGTAGGTCTGACAGGCTGTCACCCACGGCTACTTTCACCCTGGGGCGCCACCCGCTCACTGCTAGAAGCCTCTCCACGCCTAGCTTCTTGTCCAGGTCCGGGGGCGCGATGGCGTAGGTTCTTGAGCCGACTTTCACGAGCTTCGCCGGGTGCCTGACGGCGACCTCGCTCACGAGCACCTGGGCCTGTTCGTAGTAGTCCTGGTCGACGTAGTAGAGCACGTACCCGTTGTTCGCAGCAGGAAGCCTCGCCCTAGCCGAGGAGAGCACCTCGTCCCAGTACACAGGCTTGAAGAGGACCAGGTAACCCCTCCCGGGGAAGTAGAGAGCGGATCCGAGCTCTAGGACAAACGCGTCGAAAACCTCTGCTTGTGCAACGAAGCTGAGAATGTCCTTGAGGGGTCTCGCGGTCACAATTACCAGCTTCAGGCCTTGATCCCTCTTAAGCCTCGATAGAGCCTCGAGGGTGCGGGAATCCATGGGTTCGTTCTCCCGTGCCAGCGTCCCGTCGTAGTCTAGCAGGTAGAGCGGCTCACCACCCTCGCAGCCCCTAGCGGGTGAAGCATCAGCACGCATCGTAAGCCACCTCCAGGCGAGCTACCTCCTCAGGATCCTCGACAGCAGACCTCTCTCCTCTCTCTCGACCTTCTCGGTGAGCTCTCTCAGGTCGCTGCCTACGAAGACTCTCACCCCGTCCTTGGCGGCCTGGCGGACCTTGCCGAGCACGTCCTCGATGCTGTCTCCCTCGTAGGAGAGCATCTCGATCAGCATCGGCATATTGAAGCCCGTGAGCACAGCCCTCGCCCTGCCCTGCTGGAGCAGCATCAGGGCAGCCCTGGAGGGAGTCCCCCCGAAGAGGTCAGTCACGATTATCGAGTCCTCGCCAGCCTTCGCGGAGAGCTTATCGTAGAAGTTCTCCAAGCTCTCCCCCTCCAGAAGGTCAACGCACTCAGCTTTCTCGTAGACGGAGACACCCAGTATCATTGCCACAGCCTCGAGCATGGCGCAGCCAAGCCTGCCGTGCCCAGCCACAACCAGCTTCATAGCAGAGCCCCCTGCAGCAGAAGGGACTCTTCGCAGCATATAGGCTTTCCGCAGCACAGCCGCGGGGTACAGCACCTCGGCACTCAACGAACGCGGGCATGGAGAAAAGTCTTTTTAAGTACTTCCTCTTGCGTGCAGCACCAGCGATCAATGGCACTGGAGGAAAAAGACTCCGGTTGCGGGAAGATCCTCCTCAGAGGGGCTTGATCGCTTCGAAGTACTTCTCCAGGTACTTCATGTTCTTTTCTATCCCTCCTGGCACGTTGGCGCTCACCCACACCTCGGGTGCTAAGCCCCTCTCGATCATCTTCTCAACAGTCCTTATGTTGAGCAGCTGGAGTATGAAGGAGTTCACGATCGTTGAGACGGGGGCAACCCGGATGCCGAGGGCCTCCACCTCGTAGGCTGCGTCGCCCTCGGGGACCTTGTTGTCGATTGTCACGTCCACTACTTCGTACAGCTTCTTGCCGAGGGGGTTCTCGGGCGGGACCCTCCTCGAGTACTCGACAGAGGTTACACCGATCACGTGGAGGCCACGCTTCTTCGCGCTCACCGCCATCTCGACGGGCACCGCGTTCTTGCCCGAGTTGGAGACCACTATCAGCGTGGAGCCGGGCTTAACCCCGGCGGAGTTGAGAAGGACGTCGGCGTAGCCCGGGAGCCTCTCCAGCAGCGTGCTCTTAATAGCGCCGTTGAGCGCCGAGATTGAGAGGTCCAGCAGGGGGTAGACCCTCACGAGACCCCCCGCCCTGTAGAACATCTCGATAGCCATCATCATCGAGTGCCCTGTCCCGAAAACGTGGATGAAGCGGTCCTTGGAGAGCGAGTCCACCATCAGGTCTGCCGCCCTCTCGATGTTCTCCCTCTCCTCGTCCACAACCCTTCTGAGAAGGCCTGTAACGATCTCCGCGTACCGCTCGTAGGCAGGCGGGTGGCTGCTCATGCTCTCGAGCCCTAAGCCGATGCGTCGAGTATTTGAGCTTTCGCCTGCGCGCTCACCTAGCTCGTGTTCACCGTGTGCAGCACCAGTACTCTCGCCCCCTCGGGTACCGCGTAGCGCCACCCGTCGCCCACAGCCAGGAGCGCGAGAACGCCCACCACGTAGGCTCCAGCGCTCTCCGCTATCCTGGTCAACGCCCGGAGCGTGCGCCCAGACCGCAGCAGGTCGTCGACTATGAGCACTCTCTCACCCCTCTGGAGGACACCGGCGGGGAGGTAGAGGTGGGAGACGCTGGGCGGGTCGCTGAGGAAGACCTCCGCCTCGAGGTACTTCATTGTGGTGCTCTCCCTCTCCCTCCTCGCGACAGCGAGCTTAGCGCTGAGAGCCCATGCAACCAGGGTGGCGAGGGGTACCCCGTTCACGGCGGCTGTGAGCACCGCGTCGGCGATCCCGCGGAACTCGAGGTAGGCTGCCGACGCCGCAAGGAGCAGGACGTCGAGGTCGTAGGCCAGCAGGGGCACGTTCACCACGCCCATCTCGTCCACGGACACCCTCTGCTCGACAACCATCCTGGAGAGCCCCGAGCCGTGGATGGCCTCCAGCATCTCCAGCGCCTTCTCGGGCTTGGGCATGTGGGACCCGTAGGTGTACCTGCTCAGGTCGATGGGCGAGATCCTCAGCCCGTGCCCAGCCAGCACCTCCGCGATCTGAGCCCTCCTGATGCTGCTCCGCAGAGCCCTCAGCGCGCCCTGGCACAGCAGCTGCAGCACCAGCTCCTCCTGCCTCCTCGCAGCCACGAAGCAAGAACTGGATACTCATATATAAAGGTATTCTTAAATCGAAAGGAAAGCCTTATAAAAAGCGTGATACGAGAGTGCACGTGACCGAGAAGGCAAAAGCCAGGAAGAGAGTGACGTGGGCGCACATCGTGACCTTCGTCCTCGCTACGGCAATCTCCTACGTGCTGGCCGTCGTGTCCTCCCTGATCTTCCCCGTTCTCGGAGCACCCGGCGTCTCCGCACTCTACGTCGCCGCTGCAATCTACGTGCCACTGGGCATATGGATGGGAATGTGGGGCGCGCTAGCCGGGTACATCAGCTGCTTCTTCCTGGGCCTCTGGCCCAGCGGCTACACACCCATACAGTCCTTCATCTGGAGCTGGGCTGACTTCATCGAGGCCCTAGCCCCAGCCGCCGTCTTCAGGCTGTTCAAGGTGGACCCCGACTTCTCGGTTAAGCGTGGCTGGGCTGCAAAGGCTTTCCCGCCGCTTATCGCGCTTGGCTCCATAATACTGCTCTTGGGAGTGGTCGTCCAGGTCCTCTGGGGGGCCACGCTGGGGGAGCCCTTCACCACGATCTACGTGTACTCGGTCTACACGGGGCTCGCGCTCGCCCTGATCGGCGTGCTGCTGGGGCTCATGGTCGGGCACAGGAAGACCTGGGCTGCGCACATAGCCGGTATCATCCTGGCCTCACTGCTCTCGGGGATCTGGGGCGCTGGGACCCTCACCCTCTGGAACCTCCCGCCACCCCTGCCCGCCGAGCTCTTCTGGCCTGCGTTCACCGGGTGGGTTGCCGGCGACCTCATAGTGCTCTCGGTGCTCTCGACAGCCCTGCTCGTCGCGCTGACTCCCGTGTTCAAGAGGACAGGGCTCTACGTCGAGGGGTGGTGGGCTTAAAGTGCCCACGCTGCTGGAGGAGTTCGTAGGGGTCAGGGTAGGGGGCAGCCCCTACCTGCGGCTGCACAGCGTAACCCGGATAATAGTTCCTTTTTTGCTCTCTCTGAACGTCCTCTTCGCGAAGGATCTGCTGTCCGTTGCAGCTCTCTGCTCCCTCTCCTTCGCAGTGCTCCTGCTCAGCGGCGTCCCCCTTCGCGTGGTGAGGGGCTACCTGGCGCTCATAGCCAGCGTTACGATATTCATAGCCTTGGCCTTCATGCTCTTCACGAAGGTCCCTGGGAGGGTTCTTTGGGAGCTCCAGCTGCTCAGGGTGCAGGCGGAGAGGGGGGTCTGGGAGTGGAGCATCGTGGTCACCGACGCCTCGCTCCTGCGCACGCTGTACTTCTCGCTCAGGATACTCTCGATGATATTCATCGCCACGCTCTTCATAGCGACGGTGGGTGACAGGGACATGCTCTGGGGCCTGAGGAGGCTGGGCCTGCCCGCGGGGATCACGGTCGGGGCATCCCTGTTCTTCAGGGGTATAGGCTTCTTCCTCTCCGACTTCGCGGTCGTTAAGGAGGCTATGGAGGCGAGGGGGGTGGACTTCGAGAGGACGAGCCTCGCCAAGAGGTTCATGCTCTACGTGAACGCCCTCATCCCCCTGCTATCCCTCCTCGTCACCAGGAGCTTCGAGATCTCAACAGCCCTGGAGACCCGCGGCATATCCCCAGGCACCAGGCTCTCGGGGAGCTACCACAGCACCCCCCTGTCCAGGGGCGACTACCTTGTCCTCGCGGCCATGTGCCTAGTCACGCTGGCTTTCGCGGGGTGGTTTATGTGCGGGTAGTGGAGGTGCGCGGCCTCAAGTGGAGGTACAGGGGCTCCAGGGCGCCAGTCCTCAAGGGCGTAGACCTGGAGGTTGAGAAGGGGGAGTTCCTCGCGGTCACGGGGCCCAGCGGCGCCGGGAAGACAACGCTCGTGCTCGCGCTGACGGGAGTCATCCCGCAGCGCCTCCCAGGCGAGATGGAGGGGGAGGTGAGGGTCCTCGGGATGTCCACCCTCGAGGTCGATGTCGCGGAGATCGCTAAGAAGGTTGCCGTTGTCTTCGAGGACCCGGAGATCCAGTTCGTGATGAGCACCGTCGAGGACGAGATCGCGCTCAGCCTCGAGGCGCGCGGCCTCTCGAGGGAGGAGATCAGGGAGAAGATCCTGTGGGCCCTCGAGCTCGTCGGCCTCGGGGAGGAGTTCCTGGAGAGGCAGCCCCACCAGCTGTCCGGCGGTGAGAAGCAGAGGGTCGCGATAGCGGCCGCCGTGGCCAGGGAGCCCGAGCTCCTCATACTTGACGAGCCCACCTCGGACCTCGACCCCCAGGGCAAGGAGGAGGTTGTCGAGGCCATAGAGAGCGTGCGCGACAGCCTCAACGCGACGGTGATCATGGTGGAGCACGAGCCCGAGCTCATCGAGAGGTTCGCGGACAGGCTCGTCGTGCTGGACGACGGCGTGGTGGTCATGGAGGGAGCGCCGCAGGAGGTCTACTCGAGGGTGGAGGAGGCCAGGAGGCACGCAGCCTACCCGCCAGAGGACATCGAGTTGGCAGTGCAGCTGGGCCTGAAGCCCCCGGCGCGGAGGGAGCTCCTCGAGCTGGCCGCGCTGCTGAGCTCCTCCCTCGACGGCCTCTGCGCCTTCCCCAGGTCGGGGGGCGGTGAGGTCGTGGCCTCTGCCCGCGACGTCTGGTACACCTACCCGGGAGGCGTGGAGGCGCTGCGCGGCGTGTCGCTGGAGCTGCGCAGGGGGGAGCTCGCGGCGCTAATGGGGCCCAACGGCAGCGGGAAGACCACGCTCGCGAAGGTGCTGGCAGGCCTGCTGAAGCCGTCGAGGGGTGAGGTGCGCGTGTTGGGGAGGCCGGTCGCCGAGTACTCGAGGCTGGAGCTCTCCTCGCTGGTGGGCTACGTGTACCAGAACCCGCAGCACCAGCTCTTCTGCCAGTCCGTCTTCGAGGAGGTTGCCTTCGGTCTCAAGCTGCGCGGTGTGAAGGGCGAGGAGCTTGAGCGGAGGGTCGGCGAGGCGCTCCGCTTCTTCAAGCTCGAGGAGCTGCGCGACGAGCACCCGTTCTTCCTGAGCAAGGGGGAGAAGAGGAGGCTGGCGCTCGCCAGCGTCTACGCCCTGAGGCCGGAGCTTCTCATAGTCGATGAGCCCACGACAGGCCAGGACAGGAGGTTCGGAGAGCAGCTGATGGAGATCCTTAGGCGGCTGGCCGACTCTGGGAAGAGCGTTCTCGTGATCACGCACAGCGTGGACCTAGCCCTGAAGTACGCCGACAGGCTCATCGCGATGAGCAGGGGCAGGGTGATCGCTGACGCGCACCCGCTCGACGTCCTGAGCGACGCGGGGGTCGTGAGGGAGGCTAAGCTCAAGCGCCCGCTTAAAGCCGAGATCTGCGCAATCGCCCAGAGGCAGAGGCGCGCCCAGCCGTAGCCTCTTTCTCGCCCCTCCTAACCGCGCAGACCACCTTATATACTGCCTGAGCGCTGGCATGCCTGTGGAGAGGCTTTCAACGGGGGTTGAGGGCCTGGATAAACTGCTCGCAGGAGGCATCCCGCCGGGCTTCTTCGTGGCTCTCGTCGGCATGCCGGGTACTGGGAAGACTGTGACGTGCCTGCACTTCATCTGGGCTGGGCTGAGGGAGGGGGAGTCCGCGATCTACGTGACTACGGAGGAGAGCAGGGAGAGCATAATCAGGCAGGCTGAGCAGTTCAGGATGGGCTTCTCCAGGGCTGTGGAGGAGGGGAGGCTGATCATCATAGACGCGCTGATGCGCGGGGCTGGCGACGAGTGGAGCCTCAAGGAGGTGACCGTCGAGGAGATGCTGAACAAGGTGATCGAGGCGAAGAAGAGGCTCGGCGCCAGGTGCAGGAGGCTCGTGATAGACTCGATGAGCGCCTTCTGGCTGCGCGCCCCGGTTAAGGCGAGGGAGGAAAGCTACATCGTCAAGAGGATACTGAGCAAGTGGAACCTGACGATCTACGCGACCTCCCAGTACGCGATCACGACCGGGGGAGCCTTCGGCTGGGGCCTCGAGCACATAGCCGACGGGATCATACACTTCAGGAGGAGGCTCGTGAACGGCGTGCTGGTGAGGTACCTAGTCGTGGAGAAGATGCGCCAGACACCCCACGACCTGAGGGCCTGGGAGATAGCGATAGAGGACGGCGTCGGCCTCAAGCTCGTCCGCCCGCTGGCGAGGAGGATGGAGGACGAGGCCCTCCCCGAGAAGGTCGCCAGGAGGATCAGGAGCGTGGTCGAGGAGGAGGGCGGCTGAGCGCCTAGCAGAGCCTCGGCAGCAGGTAGATGCACCCGTCCGCCCCGCTGACCTCGGCGCGCACCCCCTCCGCGTAGTAGCGGGCAACTATCGCCGAGATTATGGCGTCCAGCTCGTCCCTCGTGAGCTCCCTGCATGGCTCCACGCCGTGCATCCTCAGCAGGGTCTCCGCGGTGCACCCGCTGGCGGCGAGCGCGCTCCTGGGATGCGTCTCTATCACCGTCACGCCCAGGCTGGCGAGCTCCCTGGACAGCCTCACGGCCCTCTCGACCAGGGCCCTCATACCCCTCCAGCCAGGAGGCAGCACCCTGAAGCCCCGCCTCAGCATCTCCCTGTCGACCTCCCTGAAGCCCTCCGCGGGCGAGAGCGGCGCGTCCACCGCCACGACGGAGGGCCTGTAGGCCCTCACGAGCTCAAGCAGCTCCTCATCCCCGTGGAAGACTCCCACGTAGAGAAGCCCCTCGCCGAGCAGGGCCACGCCGCTAGGCTTCCTCGCCACACCCCTCAGGTCCACGCCGCAGACGACCACCACGCCCTAACCCCCTTCCTCCGCGGTGCGTCCAGAGCCTGGAGCCCGCCTCACCACGGCCCTGCTAGGGTCCAGGCCGCGCCACTCGATTCTCAGGCCCGCGGTGGCTATGGCGGAGTAGCACTCCTCCTCGCTGAGGCCGAGGCTCGAGAGCCTCTCCAGGACCTTCTGCAGCGGCTCCTCCACGACTTCCTCGAGGAGCTTGAGGGCTTCGGGTGGAGGTGCTCTGGCGCTCCCGCTCGGCTGGGCGGCGGCTGGGGGCTCCAGGGCCTTGAGGAGGCGGTAGACGCGGTCTATCGGGATCTTCCTCCTAAAGGTGATCACGGTGTGGGGTAGCTCCGAGAAGCCGTGCGCGCACGCCCCCTCCTCGTCCACTGCGACGATCATCGCGACGTCCCTGAGGGCCTTCAGCTTCTCGAGCTTCCTCCTCAGGTAGCTGGGCGTCCAGAAGCCCACGATCTCCATGTAGACCCTGCGCCCACCCCTCTCGAACGCGAAGTCGGGGATGAAGACGGAGCTGCCCACCACCAGCGGCTCAGGCTCCCTTAGGATCTCCCACCCGCTGCCCAGCGCCAGGAAGGACCTGTAGAACTCCCTCTCCAGGCTGCTGTCGAACTCCACAGCCTCCGGGGGTGCGGGCTCGGGTAGAGGTGGCGCGCTGCCGCTGTCGAGCTCGAAGAGCACGGGGCCCCGGCGCGCCTTCACTCTCGCGGAGACCCTCCACCTCCCAGCGCCGATGACAAGGGGTAGGAGCCTCGCCAGCCGTGTCCCGTACCTCTCGGTCTGCCTGAGCAGGCTCGCCGGCCCCTCCAGCTCCAGGACGAGCTCCCCGCCCTGCCTCGATGCCGTGTACATGAGCCCCAGCCGCTTAACCCAGCGGAGCAGGTGCTTGACCTCCGTCCCCGAGGCCTCCAGCGAGACCGTGACGCTCAGGGCCCTGAAGAGGGCTGTCTGGGCCGCGGAGAGGTTGTACTCCCTGATGAGCTGCTCGGGGCTGACGGGCTGGAAGGACTCGAGCACCTGCTCTTCCTCGTGCACCGCCGCCAGCGCCCTCTCCACATCCTCCTCCGAGAGCCCCAGCGCCCTCGCCGCGTCGCGCAGGATGCTCCTCCTCTCACCCTCGGTGAGCGCCGCTCCCAGCGCGCCAGCCCTGCGGAAGACCTCCAGCCGAACCCTGACGGGGTCCACGCCCTGGATAGGCCTGGAGAAGGTCGCTCTCCTCAGGAGCAGGTGCGCCAGCCCCCTGACCACCTTGTAGTGCACTCCGAGCCTGAAGGCAGCCTCCTCGAGCCTCTCGAGCGAGGCCTCGAGCTCGCCGCGCCTCCTGCCAACGTGCTCCTCGAAGATCCTGAGCAGCTCCTCCGCCACGTACAGCTCCTCCTCGGCCATCCTGAGGAACAGCGGGTGGAGCCTCCCCCTCCTTACCCTGGCGACCAGCAGCTCGGCGGGCAGCAAGTCTCTCAGCCGGCGCTCTCTCCCAGCCCAGTTTCACAGTGCACAGCGTCGCCTTTAAGGCCTCCGCTGCCACCCCTCCACCGTGGAGCTGGTCTACGACAAGGGCACCCTGCTGCTCCTCGGGGCGCCGCCCGGCTTCAGGCCGCCCAGCTACTTCAAGCTCGACCCCCGGGTCGGCGCCTACCGCGCGCTCGCGAAGGACTACTGGAGGGCCCTGCGGGACCTGCCGGGCGTTGCTGACCGCGTGCTGAGCCTGCCGGAGTGCAGCTGGCGCGAGGTCTCGCTACCGCTCAGGCCCTACCAGGAGGAGGCTCTAGACGCCTGGGACCAGGCGGGGAGGAGGGGCGTGGTGGTCCTGCCGACTGGCGCTGGGAAGACGATGGTCGCCCTCGCCGCAGTGGCCGAGCTGCGCTGCCCAACGCTCGTGGTGGTCCCCACGCTGGAGCTCGTCGACCAGTGGGTGCGGGAGGCTCAGCGCGTCCTGCGCGTGGAGGCATCGGAGTTCACGGGCGAGTCCAAGGAGGTTGGCTGCCTGACCGTGGCCACGTACAGCTCGGCCTACCTGAACGCGGAGCTCCTCGGGAACAGGTTCCAGCTCCTGGTGTTCGACGAGGTCCACCACCTGCCCAGCGAGTCCTACAGGCAGATCGCCGAGCTGAGCGCGGCGCCCTGGAGGATGGGGCTCACAGCCACCCCTGAGAGGCCTGACGGCCTCCACTCGCTCCTGCCCGAGCTCGTGGGCCCGGTCGTCTACCGGGTGGCCCCGGGCGAGCTGAGGGGGAGGTACCTGGCAGACTTCGAGGTGCAGAGAATCTACGTCGAGATGCCCGAGGCTGAGAGGAAGAGGTACGAGGAGCTCGTGTCGAAGTACGAGAAGCTTCTCGCAGCGCTGCGCATGCGCGTGAGGACGCGGGAGGACTTCGAGCGGCTGGTGTCGCTGAGCTCCAGGGACCTCAGGGCCAGGGAGGCCCTGCTCTCGCTGCTAGAGGCCAGGAGGATCGCCTTCAACGCCGAGGCGAAGCTGGAGAAGCTCGCCGAGATACTCGAGAGGCACAGGGGCGAGAAAGTGCTCGTCTTCACGGACAGCAACGAGCTCGTGAGGAGGATATCGCTCAGGTTCCTCGTCCCCGAGATCACCCACAAGACGAGCAAGGATGAGAGGAGGGCCGTGCTCGAGATGTTCCGGAGAGGAGAGGTGAAGGTGATAGCCACCAGCCACGTGCTGGACGAGGGAGTAGACGTGCCGGACGCGTCGGTGGCCGTGGTCATCAGCGGCACAGGCAGCCCACGCGAGTTCGTCCAGAGGCTCGGCAGGCTCCTCAGGCCCAGGGAGGGCAAGAGAGCCGTTCTCTACGAGCTGGTCACGCGGGGCACGAGGGAGGTCTACGTCTCGCGCAGGAGGAGGGCGAGCATCTCCGAGAAAAGGCGCAGGCGGGCACCAGAAGGCGGCTAGCACCCAGCTGGGAGAAGGTGGGCAGGACCCCCGCCCCCGCGTGTCCAACGCGCGGTGAGTCCCGCTCACCTTCATCCCAAGCCCGTGCGGGCGCGTCCGGCGGGCCTCCTCTGCTGTTTTGCTCAGGCTCCTCCTAATAAGCTTAACCCCCTGCAAGAGAAAAAGCCAGGGGGCTCCTGGGCTACTGCTCCAGCTTTATCTCGCCCAGTAGCTGGAGTGTTTCGGCGCTGTAGACGCGGACTGAGCCTGCGGACACCGTGAAGATCTCGCTGCCCACGTACAGGGCTCTGGAAGCCCCGGGGTGCTCCAGGAGGGCTCTCAGCTTGAGCGCGCTCTCCGTGAACTCCACGGCGGCCACGCCGGACCCCGCTGGCAGGCTGATGGGGAGTAGCACTAGCCTGCGCGACAGCCAGACGGTGACTGCGTGGTGGTCCCAGAGAGCCTGGCTCGTAGCCCCTTTGACCTCCACGGTTGAGACCTCCCGCATCTCCCGCGGGTTCGACACGTCGAAGAGAGAGATCTTCAGCGACCCTTTCTCAGGGTTGACGCCAACACCTAGGAGCCTGCCTCCGGGCAGCGGGTGCAGGTACTCGCTGAAGCCAGGGGCCTTGATGTAGCCGAGGACCGAGGGCCTCTCGGGGTTGGACACGTCCACCGCGAAGAGCGGGTCCACGTTCCTGAAGGTGACCAGGTAGAAGGTGCTGCCGACGAGCCTGCTCGAGTACACCCTTTCACCGGGGGCCAGGCCTGTGACGTTCCCGGCGAGCCTGAGGTCGCTGAGCCGCACAGCGAAGAGGCAGTTATCGCTCTCGAGGGGCTGCGGCCAGAAGCTGATGTAGAGGCCGAGGGTGATGATCCTAGTGGTCTCGTTCAGCCGCAGCTCCCTCTCGACGCACCTCCCTCCGGCGCACTCCACGACCTTGACTGAGCTGCCTGGCGGGGGGACGAGCCCTGGTGCCTCGGCCACCGCGCCCCTCACGGCGAGCTTGAACCGCGTCACAGCCACCAGGAAGTAGCCGCTGTACTCCTCCATGGAGAACTGGTCCAGCACGACGCCGGGGACGGAGAAGCCCCCTCTGTACTCCAGCGCGAGGCCTTTCACCTCGAACACGTGGAAGGTTGTGGCAGGCTCGACGACCCCCACCCTGCCAGCCAGCTGCTCCACGAGGCGCCTAGCCCCCTCCCCTCCGAGCCTTGACGCATAATCGAGTAGAGCTCTCAAAGCGCCCTGCACATCCCCTCTGTCGAGGGCGCTGGAGATGGCGCGGTACACCTCGTCAGGTACTAAGCCCTGCGCGGCGCGGAGGGCCTGCTCGTAGACGTCCAGCACGCTGGGCTGCGCGGAGTGCCCCACGTAGAGCCTCTCGCGGCTCATGTAGAACCAGCTGGTGCTCCCCATCAGGAAGGCGTAGGCCTCCCTACTCCCGGTTCCCAGCTCCAAGGCGAGCAGCACGGTGTACGTCGAGGTGTAGGGCGTGGGCTCCGGGGCCGCTGCGGCCACGTGGGAGGGGGTGATAGGCTGCCCGTCCACCAGCGGCACATCTGCCTCCGAGATGGGCAGCGTGGCGACGAGGTAGAGGTAGCCCTCCTTGAAGCGGGACGCCGTGAGCCAGCCGCTCACCGTTGTGTTGTAGAGTAGCCTCGGGCTCTCGGGCTTCCCCAGGTCGTAGACGTAGACCGCTGTGACGGGCGAGGATGGTCGGGGCATCGCGGCCATCACGCGGTACCGGGGGGACGAGGAGAGGACCACGAGCCTGTCCTCGGTGAGGTAGAGGCTAGTCGGCGGCGTCGGTGTTCTCACCCTGCTGACCACGCGCCGGGCCGAGGGGTCAATGACGTAGACGCTGTCCCCGCTGCACACAGCTATCACCCTGCCATTCGTCTTCGCTACGTCCGGCTCGTCCACGCCCTCGACCTGAATGTTCGTGGTGGAGTACTCGGTGGGTGCTGTGAGGGCGTAGCGGGTAGAGGTCTCCCCAGCCACAGCCACTGGTGCGGGAGCTGGTGCGGGGGTGGGCGCGCTCAAGGGTGCCACCACCGCGGGCGTGTACGCGCCGAGCGAGCTTGCTGACTGCTGCAGCGCCCTCAGCCTTGCCACGTAGTCCCTGAGCTCCTCCAGGCTGCTGAAGGTGCGCAACCCCTTAAGCTCGGCCGCGTGGACAGGCTGTGCCGCCGAACCCTGGGAGGGGCTGGGACCCCTTGCGCGCTCTGCGGGGGGAGGTGCCACGCTGGCCACTAGGAAGGGTGTAGCGAAGCCCGCTGCCAGCGCCACCAGCACCGCGGCCAGCAGCCACTTCCCGTTCTTCAAGCTGCTCACCACTCCCCACTGGGGCGGCAGGAGGTAGAAAGCTCTGCTTCTCGAACACTCCTGTCCAGCCGGTCGAACAGCGGCATCGATATCAACTGCTGAGCATGAGCTACACGTGTCTTCGGGGCGCGCGGAGGACAGCGTGGAGCTCACTGGGACAGCGCTCAGGATCTACCTCCACCTGCTGGCGAGCAGGAGGCCTGTCGGCGTCAGAGAGCTTGCGAGGGCCCTCGACACCCCGGTGAGCACGGTGCACTACCACCTCAAGAGGCTCGAGGAGGAGGGCCTTGTCCAGCGGGGCAGCGATGGGTACACGGTCGCCCGCGCCCTGGCCCCGCCGGGCTACATCCTCGTCGCTCGCAGGCCCCTCCACAGGCTCACCGTGTACGCCGCCTTCTTCGCAGGCTTAGCCATGGGCGAGGCTGCGCTCTGCGCGCTTCAGGGGGTCTCGCCCGACAGGCTCCTCGTACTCCTCACCTCGGCCTCCGCGGCCCTGATCTTCCTCGTGGAGCACCACCTCCTCACCCAGAGGAGGTGATGGCGGCACAGCGTCCAAGCCCCGTCCCACCCCTGACTGTTGCCGCGCTCCTGCGCGAGCAGCTCAACCTTTTATCCCACAGCTCGCCAGTACTCCGTGGTGGTGCGCGTGGAGGAGGTTGTCGAGGCGCTGGAGGAGGCTCGTAGGCTTAGGCGTGAGAGGGCTGACTGGGAGTTCATCGAGAAGCTCCCGCCCAAGCTGAAGGCAGCCCTCAAGTACTACATAGAGACGGGGGACTTCAGGGTGGCGCAAGAGATAGCGGGCCTCGACTTCGAGGACTTCAGGGAGCTCCTAAGGAGAGCGAAGGTACCCATCGTCCTGTAGAGATCCTGAGTGCACGGTCGCGCGCCGAGCCCGCGAAGCCGAGACTCGCGGGAATCGCTGTGCGTTTCCCAGGCGGTTCACGGCATTTAGATGCAGCGGAACTCGCTGAGGAGCTCTTTGAGCGCGCGGACCTACTCCATAGCCGCCGAGGCCCCCGGCAGGTACGCTATCGCGGCGGTCAGGTGGAGCGGCGGCACCGTGGTGGCGCTGGGTGACATCGTGTTCTTCAGCGAACCCTTCCGCCGCGTCGAAGACGAGCGCGCGCTACCAGTGCATACGAA
>Ga0080004_1127407_pt1 | contig 30400 bp, 35 predicted proteins | sample WasSprMetagenome_FD_69207 | JGI IMG/M metagenome (GOLD analysis project Ga0080004, IMG submission 69207) | Sulfidic aquatic microbial communities from Washburn Spring, Yellowstone National Park, USA - WS (SPADES assembly) (version 2) | ecosystem: Environmental > Aquatic > Thermal springs > Hot... | reverse complement strand
CTCTTGAATCTAAGCATCACGTCTTTTCCCTTAAGCTTTGACCCATAGAACATTAGAACCATCTTGTCGGGTGTTCTTTCGAGAACCTCGTACTCGCCCTTATCCCATATCTTCATTGTTCCAGCCCCGTAGCCTTCTTTTATCTCGCCCTCAAAGTCCAGCCAGAAAAGATCGTGGTCCTCCTGCTGGACACCGTACCGCTTGACACCTGGCTCGAGCGGCAGGGGCTTCCTAAAGGCCCAGTCCTTCAGCACGCTGTCCATCTCAAGACGTAGATCATAGTGTAATCCAGCCTTACGAGCATTATGTTCGTGAACAACAAACCTTAGTCTTTTCATACATGTATGGAGAGTATTGAAGACACATGTATATATTATATTGTAAAAAATCTTAATCTCGAGGATAATTAATCGTATCTTCCATACTTGTCTCGTATGTCTGCTAGAAGCTTTATATTCTCTTCTGGCGTTCCCATAACTAGTCCACAGCCTGGACCCAGTGCAAATGTTTTAGCTTTTTTACCAATCTCTATTGATTTTTTCACCATTTCTTCCACTTCCTGAGGGGTGCCAGTGAAAAGGGTTCCAAGATGATCTATGCCTGCGCATAGAGGAATTTTGTCACCAAATTTTTCAACGGCAAGGGCTAAAGGATATGTTGAGCCAGGTGCATAGAACTGAATCTCATTAACCATGTCTCCAAAGTTTTGGAATATAAAATCTAGGTCAGGGTCATAGCTACAAACATGGGTCGTGATAGGCACATTCCACCCTATTCTATCTCTTACTCTTTTCAGAAATTCTCTGTCTATTTCTACTAACCATTTTCTTAGTTCAATATCGAGAAAAGACTTGTCATAAGTCACAAAGCTCATGTTAAAGTTTTGATAATCAACAGCTTCAACCAACATGACGGCTACTTCTACAGTCCAATCCATTAAAGGTCCTAAAAGAATTTCTCGTAACTCATCCAGCAATCCTGGAAAAATCATTATATCTCTTAGAACTTCTGGTGTTCCAACTACAAGTGCTAGCGTTGCGGCTGGACCTGGAATTCCCTGTCGAAACAATATTTTATCGCCATATTTGTCAATGAGTATGCGCCATGCTTTAAACAAGGCATTGGCTCTTTTACCGAGTCTAGGATCAAATTTATCAAAATTATCAACCTTCCAAAAACGTTCATAGATTTTTCTGTCGGGACGATACCTCCATGGAGGAGTCTTAGGTTGAACCACATGATCGAGTATTTCGACTTCTGCACCTAAAACTTCATATAAAGCCCACTGATCAAGATAAACGCCTGTAATATCCATTCTGGATTTTTCAATGTAGCGCGAATAGCCACGTGCAATGGCCTCTGGATTGTGAACATATTCACGTAGACTACTGACCCCCGAGTACTGCCAGGGCACATACATTGAGTCATGCCAGAGAGGCATTTTGTCTGGTCTTTGACCCTTCAGGTACGTTAGCGCCCTCTCTAAACCGGTCATTTCAGTCATCTTTTTCAACCTCTTTCATGACATTGTAGAGAAGCTTTATAGCAGAGTCAGGATCCTTGCCCCATCCATCTACCCTATATTTTCTGGCTATAGCTTCATTTGCCGCTGCTCCACCGATAATTACCTTGATTTTTCTACGAAGATTGTTTTCTTCAAGATATTTAACGAGTTTTTCAAGCTCTCCCAGAGCATTGAGCAGAAAAATTGAGATTGCTACGACGTGTGGCTGATATTTCTCAATTCCCTTAATGAAATCTACTGCCATTAAATTTTCTCCAAGATCTATTACGTCAAATCCCTCTGAAATATAGAAGCATTTGATTATGTCTTTTCCAATATAGTGAATCGATCCCAGAGTGCCCATGAGGATTCTTCCCTTAGATATAGAGGGCTTAACTCGACCCTTAAGAACGGCATAACCCATGTGAAAAGTGGCGACCATCGCTGATAAATGAGGTAAAGCGTATACACCTTTTAAGTACATTTGGTATGAGTATTTGAGAGCTTCTCTTAGAGTTTCCAGAATGTCATTTGGATCGTATCCCTTTTCAATTAATTCTTTAACCTTTTCCTCAAGTTCAAAAGGTCTAAAATGAATTGCCAATTCGTATATTTCCTTATTCATAATACTTTTTTCGAATTAGTAATATTTAAAATTTGCGATATTTTAAATCTTTTATACATTATTTTTATATATATAACAAATCGCTTAATACTTGAAGCAACTATGATTGGGGCTTTTTACGGCAGAAAAATTGGTAAAATTTTTTACAGCCTTGGGGCTCTAGGAGAATCATTGTTCTTTGCAATTGTAGCTACGTACCTCACATATTTCTATATCGAGATAGCTAGGGTGGACCCCGTCCTTGTCGGTCTAGGTTATACTCTAACATATGGCATTTGGAATTCTATAAACGATATTATAGCTGGTTATATATCTGATAAAACCAAGACACGGTGGGGTCGAAGGATTTTTTATATTCTTTTCTTTACCCCTCTGCTAATGGCTTTATTTGTACTTATATGGACTCCACCAATAAGCCAATCCTCCCTATCAGCTTATAGCATATTTTTATATTTCCTCCTGATAGTATTCTTTTTCGAGTTTGTCTACACATTTGTTGATTTATCCTGGAACTCATTATTTCCAGAAATGTATGAGGAAATTCAGGAAAGAAGCGAAATAGCAGTGTACAGACAAGTTTTCGCAGTTTTTGGAGTCATAGTTACATTTGTTTTAGCACCTCAGCTTATCTCGTCACTAACTTCATCCCTCGGGATAGGTGCAGGATGGGCATTTTTTGGCTTCACGATAAGTGTGATAGGGGGTGGGGCTTTTCTTCTTTCACTTCTCGGAAGCCGTGAAAAATATACAGGAGTAAAAGGAAACGTAATACCGATAAAGGATTACTTCGTAATCACATTTACTAATAAGGCCTTTTTATCAGCAGCTTTTCTTATAATGACTACAAGCTGGATGTGGAGCCTTGTCGAAGCCCTAGCACCATTTATTGTTAAATATTTTTTAGGTGGGGAAGTAGCGGACATTACTATTATAGGCACTCCAATGATCCTATTCCCCATATTCTCTTATTTCCTTTGGAGAAAACTGAGCCTACGTTTCGGCTATAAAGTTATTTTGGGAGCTACTACTGTTATGATTTCTTTTGTTCTTGTTGCCCTAACTTGGACTACTACTATCCTTCAAGCAGTTATCCTGATGTCTCTCTTTGGTTTTATTAATGGGGGTGTACAGTTAACACGGGAGCTTTTAATTCCTGATGTTGTCGATGATGATGCTAGAAGAACAGGTGTACGAAGAGAAGGAATTTATTATGGCGCAAGAACATTTATAGATAGATTTGCACTTGCCCTTACAGGAATTTCAACAGCATTCATCTTCAACTTTAGTGGATATATTTCGGGACATGATACACAGCCAGCACATGTTGTCCAATCGATGCGGCTGAGTACGACAGTTGTATTTGCCATCGCTTTAATGCTGTTTCTTATAGCTTTCAAATATTATCCATTTGGAAAGAAAAATCAATGATGTATTATTATATTAGAGTCAGAAGATACTTTTAGTTAAGAGAAACATAGGGAACTGCACAAAGCGTCCTGAAAACAACAAATTTACATTTTAGCACTTTTCTCTCATAAGCCAGATAAAATCCTGGCATCGAGGACTTTTCATGTAAAGACATATATTAGTTAAGTAACCTGTATAGCATCATGCTCGAGATCCATGTCGGTAAATATACCAAGCCGCCACCAAGCAATGAGCTGGCACGCTCAGCCGACGAGCACGACGGAGTAATTGTCATGGGTAGGTGGGCTTCTGAGTGGCCTAGGCTTCTCGAGTATCTACGTAAGGCTGGGGCTAGGTGGCACCGTGTCGTCTATATTGATGAACGTGACCCAGACAAGGCTGGTATAGGAGCCGACAGTCTTGTTGAGGCATATAGAGCCTACCTCGAGACAATAGGCACATATGTCCCAGTGGTGGTATCAGACGCTGGAAAGATTGTTTCTAGGCGGGATCTGCTAAGGGGCGGGCTGGGGGTCTTCTTCGTGTATACTTCTATCCCGGATGTTCTGGATGAAAAGTGTTCCTCTCTGAGGGCATGCGACCTTTGTCTGGCTAGTTGCCCATACTCCGCGTTGGAGGGAAAGCCGCCCAAAGCCTCAGAAAAGAAGTGTACCGAGTGTGGTCTATGCACATCTTACTGCCCCACAGGGCTCCTCTATACTCCCACGCATCCCCCCGAAGCTGTAAAACGCCTCCTCTACCAGCTCAAAAAAAGCGGCGTTCAAAAGCTCACAGTCACCTGTCCATTGAATAGGGCAGGTGTATATGAGAGAGAGGAACTTAGGGGTGCTATTCTCGAGTTGCCCTGCATAGCTACGCTTAGAATACAAGAATACCTCTTTGCCCGACAACTGGGCTTCGATGTGGCTTTTTTCTGCCCCAGCGATAAAAGGGAAAAGTGTCCAAAAAGGAGGGCTGTCGAGGACTACCTCGCACTTATCAGCGAGGCAAAGGGAATAATAAGGCCGAAGCCGCTAAGAAGACCCGTATACAGCGACAAGATAACCGAGCTAGCCGCCCCGCTAGCCGTTGACAGGGACGAATGGACCCCGCTTGCACGCTTAGAGCTTTTCCGCGTAAAAGCAGACGAGAATCTCTGCACCATTTGCGGTGCATGCGTAAAGGCTTGTCCAAGCAATTCCCTGACACTCACACCTGACGGCAGCTATAGGCTACTCTTCAATCATTCCAGCTGTATAGGATGCAACACCTGTGTAAAGATTTGCCCCGAAAAAGCCCTCACCATCGAAAAAGCTACAAATCCCTCACTACTCTATTCCGGGAAGACAATTGAGATCGCCTCAAGCAACGTTGCTATATGCAGGAAGTGTGGAAAAGAGATAGGTCCAGAAAAGATGATTATCAGATTGGACAAGAAGCTTGCAGAGAAGGGTGTAAGCAAGGAACAACGGGAAAGCCTGTGGCTATGCGAGGAATGCAAAAGAGAGGCGGCGATGGAAGAATTTAAAAAAGAAATAGAGAAATCACTGGGTCTCCACTAAGAGCTTGCAAGGATATAAAGGCTCCTGGAGATGAACCACACAATTGAGAAATAGATGTGAAGGCTCTGCCCGCTCTCACTGCTTCTGTTCCAGTAGCTTACCTCTCTAACATTATACCTGACGTTTTTGATATCTAGCAGAAAGCTCTATGGGCAACTAGTGGTAGCTTGTGCGCTAAAAAGCTATAGAGGTTATGTAGGAAAAAAGTTTGCTATGTAAAAATAAGGATAACATTTATATGTTAGTTCTTTTCCATAAAAATTGATAAAGCATGTATAACAATATTTACTTTGAAAACGGGAAAATAGGCGAGGAAGCAAGCTCTTGGGTCAAAGTAAAAGCACAAGGCAAAGTAATACAAAAGAAGGCACACGCTAGAATGGGAGCAAGGCTTTACTTTGCCACCCTTCTGGCTGTTCTAGCGGTCATAGTCGTGATAGCATCTCTCGCAAGCAACATTATAGCACCCTCTTCGTCAACCACTCATGGTGACGGTTCCGTCCCTCCCATGTTAAATGAGGAACAAAAGCGGGAGGCTATCTCTGTGACACTGAGTGACCCCCTTGTAGGCAATATACTTGCTAAATCTAACTGGACACTATTTGAGGCAGGGCCATGGACCGAGTCCGGCAGGATAGTTGGAGCAATCATGCTTATTAGGCTGGAGAGGCCGGTATGGGTTTCGGGAGAATTCAAGGACATAGGTGGCAAAAATTATAGGGCGAAGCTTTGGGTGGGCAACTTACACGTGCTAGTGGATCTTTCCGCGAGGCGTGTTGTAGCTGTTTCTCCTGGGATAGCTAGGCCCCCAGAAGACCCTCCGGAGGCGGAAACCTACGAGGCTTTGAGAGCTGTAGCAGAAAAGAAGCTTGGTACTAGACCCTTGCTTGCCGGCTTGTTCTACACAGACGAGTACCCGGCGGGGCTAGCATTCTTTATGGCAACTGTTGGCGATAGGGAGAGAATTGTTGCTGTTGATGTTGCTCGCGGAATAGTTGTGGACAAGTACTCCGGAGAGGTGATAAAGCCATGAACACCAAGCCGTTCCTTTTACTGGCTTTAGTAGGTGTAATCGTTGCGCTACCCCTTGCATCCAGGGGCGCTACAACGTCCAACTTAACACTACTGATGGTAGCTGAGGACTCTTTTTACAACTACGACTTCACCTCGAAAAACGTCTCCTCAAGCAATGTTGACTGGCCCGTAAGCCTAGTATTCTACGGTAATGCTGATGTGAACAAAGTTAAAAATATCTATTGGGGTGTGACCATCTTAGCTAACACCATGTATGCATACCTCGACGACGGACAGGGCTTCGTCTGGGATGAGGATCGAGGAACAAAAGGTGTCGTGTGGTCCAACTGCACCAACTCCTACGTCTGGCTCCACATGAGGGTCTATGCGCCTAACCCTCCTGATTACCTGTACAACATTTACTACGGAAAATACGTGATAGCGACTGCTCACTACGACCAATTCCCACTGGAAAGCTGGAGTGGCTACACAGAGTGCGCGGAAAAGCATCTTGCATATATTGCCAAGAGTAAAGGCTACACTGTTTACCAAGATCTATTCTACTTCTATAACTACGAGCCTTACCGAATCCAAGGAAACCACATATGGCTTAATAATGGATATGCGACCTATATCTATGTGCCTTAAATATTAAAAGTTTTTTTATTGTTATATTGCTTTCCTGGTTCCTTGGTGCCTAGTTTGTATAGTAATTTCGATATAAGTATCCTTAAATCAAATTGTGGCGCGGGAAGTTTATAAGCCTGTTTGCCGTGTCTTAGTCTTGGTGGACTTTGGGTATGGAAATGCAGATAGGAAGAGCCATCAGGCGAACGTGGGGTAGTGCCTACAATGAAGAGATTCATTCAACAGGGGAATCCACTTGCCAATAAACGTGAGGATTGCAAACGCATCCGACTTTGAAGTTCTGGTCAGGCTATACAACGATTTCTACGCTGAGTTAAGGGGGAAGCAGGGCTGGAGGGCTGAAGATGCTGAAGCAATCAGGTCATCCGTGAAGCAATACATCGAGGACGCTCACAGTGTTATCTTCATAGGGTTCATGGACGCAGATCCCGTGGGTTTCGTGCGGGTCTCAGTAAGGGAGGGGTGCTTCTGGGCTGAGGAAATATATGTTAAGCCCAACTATCGGCTGGCTGGCGTAGGCAGATCGCTGATGAGTTATGTTGAGGAATACGTTATTAGGAGGGGTGGCGACGCCATCTATACCATGGTATCTCCCCAAAACAAGACCGCATTACTATTCTTGAGAAGCCTCGGATACAACATCCTAAACACAATCGAGTTGGTTAAGCTTCTGAAGCCCATCCCTGAAGAGGATTTTAGGTGGATGGAGCTCCTTGGACTAAAATTTAAAACATGGAGGTGGGCGAAAGAGGAATATAGCGAGCGAGAAAGGGAATACCTAGAAGTTGTGGAGGAATTCTTCAAAAGAGGTGGAGCAGAAAGTGATTTCCTACAGATCGTCACAAGAGCAATTAAAGATTATATGAAGAAGCATGTTGATTCAAACAGTTATTAATGCATTATTGAGGATGACAGATGATCAATGAGTTAATTACGTTGAAGACCGTTTACATTACTGCCTCATCCTCAATCTCGCTAGTGATATATTTGTTCCAGCAACCCATGAAATATGATGTAGCCTTTGCCGACTATTTGAAAGATCCTATTGAAACTTATAATCCTTTCATCCATAAAACTACTCAATATATTCTAATCAGCAATAATGCGCTATCCCTCGTTAATACCACCATATAAAACGTCAATCCCAATGCACCTTTCAAATTAATGTTTGAAAACGCTGGTTCTTGGGAAAACTAGGTTGCTTCCATTGTTTTCTTAATCTTCTGTGCTTCCTTTTCAGCTATTTATGGAGGGAGTTGCATTTCTTATTGGACCAAGTAATTTAACCATTGGATTTTCTGAATTTATCCTGTATAGTGTTGCTCTCCCTATCTTCCTGGATGGAATTATTAAGCCTAAACATTCTAAGTCATTGAAATACTTGTAGAAGGTGATTTTGTTCAACCCAAAGCCTCAATAATCTCCTTCTTCGTAAAGTCATTCAATTTATAGTCTAGCAAGTAATCTAAAATCCTAGCGCGCGCACTAACGATGAGACGCTTCACCCATTTGCTGGGCTAGCCCTAAAGGTTCCCATTATAGGGGCGTGGCTCCCCTTTAGGTAGGTTTAATGGGGTTCTTGATCCATCTTGCCTCAGCGAACTCTGGGGTAATAGGTGTAAGTAGAGTGGCATACTCAATGGCCCGGACGGGGCTTCTACCAGAAAATTTTAGGAGAATTAGTCGAAGAGGGGTTCCATACATATCGGTAGCTGTTTTCACCATTATAGCCATTGGACTAATAATCGTGAATGGTTTCTCTACTAGCTTGCACCTCCTAGAGCTTATTGCCTCACTTTATAATTTCGGCGCCATAGTTGCATATATCTACGCCTCGATTAGCCTGGTGAAGCTGTCAGCAAATAGGCAAGAGAAGCTTCTCGGCATCCTAGCTACAGTCGCCTTCATATTTATGCTGACACTCCTCGTGTTTTTACACCCGGAGGGAAGAATCTTGGCCTTGCTAGGGTTCTTGGTAGGTCTTACCATACACTTTCTTAAAGATCGACCTGTCCACAAATAATGTCTTCCTGCAAGTAATTTCTAAAAGTACATGAATAAGGAAACATTCAAGACAATTATGGCCTTTTTCCGTTTCTTAACTATTTCGAAAGCAAAGTTATCGGTAAGGTTCTCTTTTTAAATAAGAATTCTTCAAAAACAACACTTATAAGTTTGAGCTGACATTGTTCTAATGTTGGTGAAAAAAACTTGGTTAAATACCGTGTTATTGTTGATAGAAATGCTTGCATAACTTGTGGTGCCGCTCCTGCCGCGTGCCCAGAAGTATTCGAGCTTGGCTCCGACAACGGGAAGAATAGAGTTATAGAGAAATACAGTGTAAAGACAGACAGCAGTGTATCTATTGGAGAGATCCCCGAAGAGCTCTACGAGTGTGCTAGAAACGGTGCAGATGTTTGCCCAGTTGGGGCTATAAAGATCGAGAAAATAGAAGGATGAAAAGATGCAAAGGCTAGGATGTACAAGCTGTGTGTACTTCAAGCCGCACGTCTATGTTCCCTACATAGGTTTCTGCAATGTTTATCGTACAGATGTTATCGATAGAGCCGCGCCATGTGAAAGCTTCAAGCCTGTATCCCTCGAGGACCTAGCCAAACACCTCGAAGAGAATGGGTGGCTCTACTGTATAAACTGTAGGAAAATCATAACTACAAGGGAAGAGCTCGAGAAACACTTTCAGGAACATGTTATAGCAAAAGAAGTTGTGATCGACACCTCTGTAGGCGAGGAGGCAGGTGGAGACTAGTGCCCCTCACCGAATTAAACGCAATTTTGGGTGGACCTCAGGGTTCAGGAATAGAGACATCAATGATGATAATTGGCAGGGCACTGGCACGAAGGGGATACGGTTTTCTTGCAAACAGGGAGTATTTCTCTAACATTGTTGGGAGACACAGCTATATCCACCTACGCGTAAAGAGCGACGAATATCCGAGATCATTAACTTACCCAGTAGACCTGCTTGTTGCAATGGATGCCGAGACTATTTTTATGCATTTTGAAGACGTTTCGAACCGAGGCTTCATTGTATGTGATAATGCCTCTTTGCATAAAACTCTTGAAGAAGCACCTAGTATTGAGGACATAACGAGGGAAAGAATAAAGAAAAGAAGAGATGCAATGAACTAGGACTAGACTGCAGTGTCCAATCTATTCTGAAATATCTAGCCGAAAAGAAGAAGGCTAGTCTCATATCGCTCCAATACGAGAAAATTATACGGGAGCTCTTTGATAAATACAAGATTGACCCTAGACAGCTTTCAAGATACTTGAGCGGGATCGTTTTTTCAGCATTTGCTGTCCTATTAGCCCTCGACGAGGATTCTCTTCGCTATGCCTTGTCTTTACACTTTAAGGAGAGAGCTCAGATAGTGGAGCAAAACATGGATCTCTATAGGATTGTTGTGAGAGAAATGGGAGGCTATAAGGGAGCATTGATACTTGCTCCTCCACGCATTAATCAGAAAAAGACTATGTTTGTGACAGGTAATGACATTGTAGCTATTGCAAAAATTGTTGCAGGTGTGAGGTATCAGAGCTACTATCCTATAACGCCTGCGGCAGACGAAAGCGTGCTCCTAGAGAGGTATAGCTTTATAGAGGACGAGAATATTGGTCCCCTGCTAGTTTTTCAGACCGAGGACGAGATTGCCGCCATAACATCAGCGATTGGAGCCTCCCTAACAGGGGCACGAAGCTCGACGTCTACGAGTGGCCCCGGCTTTGACTTGATGGTTGAAGGTCTTTCCTGGGCAGGCATGAATGAGGCCCCCGTCGTTATAACTTATTACCAGAGGGGTGGACCGAGCACTGGCCAGCCGACAAGGGGCAGTCAGAGCGATTTATTCAACGCTATTTTTGCTGGACACGGGGAATTTGCACGTGTAGTGTTGTCTTCCGGGGATCACCTAGAGGCTTTTTATGACACTATTCTAGCGTTTAACTTGGCCGAGGAGTTCCAGGTACCCGTAATTCACTTGCTCGACAAGTTCCTCGCAAATTCTACCGCCACGGTTAGTCTGCCCAGACTGGACGAGATAGAGATAAGTAGAGGGGAGATAGTGAGGGAAGCAAAAGAATACAAGAGGTTCAGCCTCGCTTCACTAGTATCGCCAAGGGCTTTCCTTGGTACAAGAGGTGTAGTCATGTGGTATACTGGCGACGAGCACGACGAGTATGGTCACATAGTTGAAGACCCCGAGAACAGGATAGCCATGTATTCAAAGAGAATCGAGAAAATGAGCCTTATCAAGGATAGGGTTCCAAGTGAGCAGAAAATAGGGATCTATGGAGACAGAAACCCCGACTATGTGTTCGTTGGTTGGGGCTCCGTAAAGAACACTGTTCTCGAAGCTATCGATGTCCTCAGAGGGAGGGGTATAAGGGCTAAGTACCTAAATATAAAGATGCTTTGGCCTTTCCCTGAGAGGGAGTTCGTCGAGGCTGCTGGAAATGTCCCAGCAGACAGGATGATTGTCGTCGAACACAGCTATGGCGCTAATATTGCTAAGCTCATAGAGATGAATACGGGGATCTCCATTGAGAAAAGCATAGTGAAGTTTACGGGTCGACCCCTAACTCTGAAAGAAGTAATCGAGGGATTCGAGCTTATAGAGAGCGGTAAAGAGAAAAAGGTGGTTTGCAGGTATGGAGCGTAGGAACTATAGGACAAACGTGTGGGTAGACTGGTGTCCAGGCTGTGGAAACTTCGGTATACTAACGGGGATATATAGGGCTCTGGAAGAGCTGAGCCTCGACCCAGACAGGACAGTTATAGTTTCTGGCATAGGGTGCTCTAGCAAGATACCGCATTTCGTCTACGCAAACGGTGTCCACACTCTCCATGGAAGAGCCATTCCGTTTGCAACAGGCATAAAACTTGCAAATCCAGAGCTCACCGTTATTGTGCATGGGGGCGACGGGGACCTTTTAGGGATTGGCGCAGGGCACTTCGTGGCTCTTGGCAGAAGAAACCTCGACATAGTAGTCATTCTTCACAATAACGGTGTTTATGGGCTTACCAAGGGTCAGGCTTCCCCAACTCTTCCACTCGGTGTGAAGACAAAGTCCCTAGTGGAGCCAAACATCCAGAATGCTTTTAACCCGATAATGCTGGCTCTGGCCGCCGGCTATACCTTTGTGGCACGGAGCTATGCCTTTGATACTAACCACCTAAAAAGCATAATCAAGGAGGCTGTGCTCCACAAGGGCGCCGCGTTTATAGATGTTCTCCAGCCATGTGTGACATTCAACGATGTCTACACGGCGGACTTCTATAGGAAGTCTGTCTACAAGCTAGAGGACGACAAGGCTTGGGACCCATACGTGAGAAAGCCCGAGGAGGCACAAGAAAAGATGTTGAGAGCCATGGAGAAGGCTTTACAGCAGGGCGAAAAAATACCCATTGGCAGGTTCTACGTTAACCCATTTGTTTCAACGTTTGAGGAAAGGATTTCTCAGCGGTTAAAGGCTTATCCAGGACTTAACCCGTCAAACTCTGTAATTGAAGTCCAGGGAGAGCCAGTAGTAAACCAGAAGAACTTTGAAAAGATATTTAGGGACTTTATTATCGAGACACAGACGCCCTGAGAAAATCATTTTTTTATTTGTATACAAGCCTATTTTCAACTATCTCGGCGCACTTGCTGAGCTGGTGCTCGACTACTTTTTCGCTTTCAAGTATGTGTAGGACTGTGAAGCCTCTAGCAAGAAAGTAGTCTGCAAGTATTTTCCTGTGGCACCTCCAGGGCATCCTCTCGCTGCACAGGAGTGTTGCCGTCTTGCTTCTTGCTATTGATTCCACTGACTCGAGGTTGCTTTTAACGTTTTCCTTTAGGGTTATGTAGGTGGCGTAGGCCCTAAACCCCTCAGACTCGAAACACCTAGCAACACCAATGTCTTCCACGTCTACACCAAACTTCCTGTAGCCGCCGAGAAGTGGAAACCAGTGGTACTCTATGTCCAGCTGTCTAAGGGCATATTCCAGGTTTTTCCCAGAATATTCGGGTAGCTTTCTAGATGAATTCCACCTCCTGACATCTATTACAGCTTTGATCGAGTATGTTTTAATGATTTCAAGGAAGTCATCTAGGGCTCGGCCTCCATAGCCGATGGTGTATAGGATCGTCAAATTGCACCAGTGATTCTAGCAGATGTAAAATATAGGTCTAACTGTTTCGTCTAAGCCACTCTGCTATCTTTTGGGCAGCAATTCTACCGCTCCTAATAGCTAAACCGATATTTGAGGGGCCGTGCGCTACGTCTCCAGCTGCGAATAGGCCTCTGAGAGTAGTCATATAGTTTTCGCTGATTTTTACCGAGCCATCGTGGTTGAGTTCTGCCCCTATTTGTCTTAAGCAAGGTGGTGGAGTGGGCTCCATTCCTATCGCTATGACGAGAGTATCTAGCTCGAGCTCGAACTCCGTTCCTGGAATTATCTCTGTTTTTTCACTTCTACTTGTGGTTGGCTTTACTCTTGCCAGCCTTATTCCCCCTATGCTTGATTCCCCAATTATCTCTATGGGCTCAACATTTTCAATAAAGGTTACACCAAGGCTTTCCAAGTGCTTAACCAAATGCCTTGCCGGTGCCAAGGTTTTCGGTCTTCTATATAGGATCACGGGCTCTGCGTTGTATTCTAGCGCCGCGAGTTCGGCTATATCTACAGCTGTTAAGCCTGCACCTATTATACCGACTTTTCCTCTAAGCTCTGCTGGAGCTCTATTGGAATACCCGAGAAGATAAGACATATAAGTGTGAATCCAACTTAGCGCATAGAATACGTTCCTCTTATCTTCTCCGCGGATATTAAGCTTTTTATCTCTCCATGTCCCAGTCGATACAAGGACAGCATTATAGTCCTCGAGCAACTCGGCCAGTCTGAGATTTCTCCCCACCTCTGTCTCAAGAAAGAAACCCACCCCCATTTTTTCCACATCCCTAATACTCTCAAAAACAGATTTCTTCGGCAAGCGAAACTCGGGAATTGCGAACACAAGCATTCCCCCTGGCTCGGGCATCTTGTCGAATATATCTACCCTGTAACCTGCACATCTAAGGTTTGCCGCGGCAGAGAGACCCGCAGGACCGGCGCCTATCACAGCTATTTTTTTGTCTTCTTCTCCTTTAACAAAACCGCACTGAGAGAACTTGATCTTCGAGACACTTGTCATATTTGTTTGTCCTTGCGAATCTATTTTCAAGTTTAAGTCTTTTCTCATTTCGTGGGAACTATGCCATCACTCTACATAAGCTTTCTCAATGATAAATTCAGCAGATATCCCATGAAAATTTGACAAAGCGTCATACACCTTGAAACTCGACCATTTCAACTCGCCACAGAAATCTCCCGTTAAATCTGGCCTACACCCTATTTAGTAATCATTGTTTTCGTCAGAAATATATTCATCAATGTATCTTCGCCTCTTATAGAGCATAACAGCCGCTATGTGGGTACATATGTTTTTTCTGCGTGTCCACCCGAATGGCGCATTGTAGCAACTACACTCGTATTTGTCTCCCACTTGGGTGACAAGATAGTATGCCTTTTTGTCTCCAAGCTCAGGGATACCCTTGACTAGCCATGTATGTCTTGACTGTTCCTCCACTGTTGCGAGGAGGTAGCGTGTAACCGCTCTCGCCAGCCATTGCTCTTTGGGGAAAACTTGATATAGCTGTCTTATTGCCTCACTGAGAGAGTCGGTCTTTGCTGTTTCTAGCGAATCCTTGACTAATTTCTCTGCCTGTCTAAGTGTCTCTCTGACTTCTTGTCTAGAGGGATCCCTTCTTCTCATGAGGCTCCCTCATAGGTATTGGGTAATCTTGTTTTGGCGTGGTTTTTCTTCTTTGGGGAAGGCGGCTTCGCACTCTACAAAGTATTTTCTACACAAAGCTCGTATCCTGTCTTCGACTGTGGTTATCCAAGTTGTGCTAGGGGACAACATGTTTGAAAACTTTTCTAGGAGTGGCATTATGGACTCCCTTATCCCTGGCTTTAGGTGGAGATAGTCATAGTAGACCTTGGAGCTTGTCTCTGCAGCTAGCCTAACTATTTCCTCGAGGTTTGCCCTTGTATCGTTTAAGCCACGGATAATTGGCCCAATAAATATCCATGTAGGTATCCCTGCTGAGCTGACCTCTCGTAGAGCCTTGGCGCGCTGATGTGGTGGCGGAGCGTTTGGCTCTATGAGTTTTGCGAGGTGGGGATCCAGCGTCGTTATGGTGAAGCCAACGTCTACATGGGGGATGTGGTTCTTCAATATGTCTATGTCCCTCGTGACCAATGGGGACTTTGTCTGCACGCTGACCCTGAAGCCGCTCTGCAGGAGGATTTGCAGGCCCCTCCTGGTGAGCCCCTCGGTGGCCTCGATTGGCTGGTAGGGGTCTGTAAGTGTTGAAACGCCGACTATTCCTCTGGGCTTCTTTTTTACTTCTTCACTGAGTACTTCGAGAATGTTCTCCTTTATGTAGACTATTTTGCCCCAGTTCCGAGACACTTCATCGTACCTGGTGTATGCCCTAGCATAACAGTATATACAGCCATGAAGGCAACCCACGTACGGGTTATAGGCATAGTCGAGGTCGTAGAGGCCTGACCGTGAAAGGGCTGTCTTAACCTTTATCCTCTTATAGGTAACCTTGTCAAAGCTGTCCACTTTTTCACCTCCCCTGTAAGGATCTCGTCAAGTAGCTGAGTAGTGTCTCCTGCCTCGTGAGGTCCCTGATAAGCCTGGATTTTTCAAGCCAAACGTGAAGAGGTAGCCTGGTGGCCCTTCCAAGCCTCTCGAGAACCTCGCTAAACGAGTCGAATCTTTCGGGCGTTGTCCTGTAGAGCTGTCGAACATTCTCCCTTACAAACCAAACCCCTATGGGCGAGAAGAAGCCCTCATATATCTCCCTTATGAGTATAGCTGTCCCCTGCCTCTTCTCCCTAAGCATGTACTCGGCTGTTGCAAGCCTCGCAGCGTAGTAGCAACCTCCTAGACTGGCATACGTGGTTCTGCCCCTGTAGCCCTCATGGTCCCCTTCAACCTCTATTATGCTGGAGGGATTCCACATCGTGTGGGGGAACCAGGCCTCTATCCACTCGTAGCTCCATTCACGGGGCACAATTATCGCGATGAAGTTGTTGTCCTCGTGTCTCCACTGGAAAAACAAATAGCTCGAAAAAGTATCATACTCCTTTATCTTCTCGATAATCCTCTCAGAAATAGTCGAGTCGACAGCCGTGATAGACCACCTAGTTGGGACAAGCCTTCTCTGGAAAACATACCCAAGCGAGCCAGTGGAAAGCATCCTCTGGATCTGGCTAACAGGGACGCCCGACTCGTAGAGATACATGATTGCATCTGACGCCTTTACGTCGAGGGAGTAATACATCTTCTCGACTGGCCTGGGAAGCTTTGGCTCGCCGGTAACCCGTATCCTCTCCACGGGGCTTGCTGGGCCGAGGGGTGGAGAGAAGAAGTCCAACAATGCTTTTAGGCTTGGCTTTCTGGAGAGATTCAGCTCTACCTCTACTGGTTCCCGAGAGATCGATGCAAGTCTAACCTCTTCTGGGACGTCTGCCCGACGCACATCTACGCTCGTCTCTCCCCGTATCAATGAAAGCCTCATTCTAAGTATCTCTGAGAGAGGCTTCTCGAGCCATTTCTCCTGGGCCTCATAGAAAGAGGGGTCTCCGCCCGTAGCTGGGACACCGATGCTAAATCTTACCTTTGGATAGCCCTGCCTCCCAACAAACACTGTTGGCGGTGTCGGACCCTCAAGCTCGGTTGTTTCTGGAAGCCTGACGTCATTTAGCGCTTTCCAGTAGCTCATTAGGGGGCAGAAAGGCTTCCCGCACAGGTTTTTCGCTCCCCTACATTTGAGGCACAGAGCCGCGGCCCTCGAGGACATCTACTTCTAACCTTATGTTTATTGCTGGGTGTTTTAAATAAATCTACAAGTAGACTGAAAGTAAACAAATATTTGACTAAAAAGTAAAACATACATTAGAGATGCCCCACAGCAAACTTTGGACAGCCGAGAAAACATGTAAACTATGCGGGAAAAAATCTAGGCTGATTTCTGAAGCCATAGGAGTATGCGTGGACTGCCTGAGAAGCAACCCCGAAGCCCTAAAGATAGCAATGGAGACACATTACTCTGAGAGAAAAAAGTGGGGCTTGCCACCTGAGCCTCCAAGGGCACCTGGAGGCATAAAATGTGGGCTCTGCGACCTCGACTGTGTAATCCCAGAAGACGGTCTTGGCTACTGCGGGCTCGTAAAGAACGTTGAGGGCAGACTTGTCCACCTTTCTGGACAGCCATACACAGCCCTGCTAGAGTACTACTACGACCCCCACCCAACAAACTGTGTCGCCTACTGGTTCTGCCCTGGGGCAACGGGTACAGGTTATCCCAAGTACGCCTTGAGGAGAAGCGGGGAACACGGATACGTGAACCTTGCAGTTTTCTACGGCGCCTGCAACCATAACTGTCTCTTCTGCCAGAACTGGTTCTACAGGGAACTCTTAGCCAAGAAGGAGCCAAAGATAGGCACAGAGCAACTTCTCAAGGCCGCCTTAGACTCCAGGGTAACATGTGTCTGCTTTTTCGGCGGAGACCCTGGGCCACAAGTTCTTCACGCCATTTATTTCTCTAGGAAGTTGCTAGAGGAGTCTAAAAACAGGATAATGAGGATATGTTGGGAATCCAACGGGCACTTTTCACCAAGAATTCTACCCACAGTTGCCAGGCTTTCCCTCGAGACAGGGGGCATAGTCAAGTTCGACCTGAAGGCATGGAGCCCACAAGTATACAAGGCGTTAACCGGGGTAGACGTTGGAAACCTCTACAGGAACACGGAATACGTGGCTAAGCTTTCAGGGCAGAGGCCCGAGATCCCCCTGTTCACTGCCAGCGTCCTACTAGTTCCAGGCTACATAGACGAGACCGAGATAAGGGGCATAACGAGCTTCCTCGCAAAGCTTTCGCCAGAGATACCTCTGAGCTTCCTTGCATTCTACCCTAGATACCTAATGGACGACCTGCCACCCACTAGCAAAAGACATGCATACGAGGCTCTAAGAATCGCAAAGGAAGAAGGGCTAGAAAAGGTGTGGATAGGCAACTCGTGGCTCCTTGGAAACCATTATTAATATGTAAGCGTTAAGTGAACGCGAGCTCCTTATATAGAGACTCCTTAAGCTTATGGGTATCAGTAAAGTCGTCCACGTCTACTTCTATCGAGTCAAATAGCTCAGTTAGCTTAATAGTCTCGATGGGAATAAGCCTAATCTCATTGCCGGTAGCTTCCATGAAAGACACTCTTGAATTAAATTTATCTCTGATGCCTGCCGGAACCACTATTCGACCACGCTTGTCCATTTTCACGATTTTCATGCGACTCTACACACTATGTCCCAAATCTACAATTCAATATTTTAAACTCACTTTCTAGGGCTCAGCCGAGGATACACTCTCACAGAAAGGCTTCTGAAAAAATTTCCTTACAGCTTGAGTTACTGCTGACATATTCTTTGGTTCTCCTACACCTATAAGTAAGAGACCAAGAGACAACCCTAGTGAATACGTCACTAACACATACGGATGGTTTACGCAACTTTACAATTGCTGGCGTATCTCTTCCCAGAAAGCTACGCCAAGTTTCCTCAGCTCGTTCTCGTATGGTGCCATCTCTGTTTCTCTCTTCAAGAATAGAGGAGTTGCCTGTCTATGCATGCCAACAGCGATGACATAAATGTCAGAGAGAGCCATCTTAAACTTTTTCCTAAGCTCTCCGGCCAACACGGCTACTTCTCTGCTTATTGTTTCTAGCTCCACGCCCGGCAAAGCGAGCAACCACCTAACAAGCTCCATAGCTTCCCTATTTGCGTCCTGAACACCAGCCTCACTGTATATTTTAGAAGCCACATATATGACCTCGCTTATAGTGACAGGAGCTACGTATGCCCTTACCGCGCCTGCCCGCAAGAAGTCAAAAAGCTTATCTACTTCGAATGGCGAAGCCTCATCGACATACTCAGCAATCACACTAGTATCTAGAACGAAGACCCTCCTCGAGTTCAAGTTCCTCCCTTTTAGCTTCCCTAACAATTTCCTGCGCCCTACCGCCAAGCTTGACACGTAGAGGCCTCAAAGGCTTAATAACCATCGTGTCATCGATTAGCTCGAGCGTAAGCAGATCCCCTTCTTTAATGCCTAAAACCTCCCTCACCTCTACTGGTATAACAATAACCCCCTTCTTACTAACACGTATAATCCTACCACTCATCATTGTCCGATCATTATTTATAGTTCAACGTTATAAAGGTTTCCAACCATTTACATCCCGTGACAACACTAAATATCCTCATCTACAAGTCTCGAAGAAAACTTCCTCAAATGTTTGGAATTTTTCTATAATCTTTTCTAGCCTCTACCGCTGGGCTCCGCTTTAATGTGAAGCAGGTATATTGACGTTTACAAGCGAGGAGATCACTGTCTCGTAGGCCCTTACAAGTAGCTTTTCATAGGCGTCGTAGTCTGGGAGAATAGTCCCAGTGCCCGGCACCCTTACGCGGAGGTGGGGGCTCGACTTTGGATGTTTTGCTAACACAAAACATACCTTTGACCCCTTCCCGGACACGCCTGCCTGCTGGGCCGCAAGAACGTGCATAGCCTTGACCCTGTACTTTTCCCTTCTAAGAGTCTTCTCTATCAAGAGCTCCTCCACCGGGACCAGCCCGCTACGCAGCCTCTCGACCTCCCTCCTCAGAAGCTCCTTAGCCGCTGACAAGGCCCCGTCTACGCTGGACTTCTCGAGCGTGCTGAAGACTGTCTCCACGAGCCTTGCCTGGAAGCCCCTGACGAATGGCGGGTAGTCGCTCCTAGCCGCCTCGACGCCCTTAAACACGTATTCGCCATCAACCGTGACGCCGAAGTACCTCTTTACGGGCGATGCACGCGTGGTCTTCGCCTCTGGGAAAGCTATAAACCTAAACAGCTTGTCGACCTTTATCGGCATCCCGTACTTCTCGGCTATCTCCCCTGCAAGCTCCTCGTAGTCGCTCCGCGAGGCGCCGTCCCTATAGACAAAGACGCTGTCCGTGTCGCCATAGATGACCGTGTAGCCCTTCTCCCTCAGGAGCCCATAGACCCCCAGCATGACCCTCCTGGCGAGCCTGTTTATCCACTCGAACGTCAACGGGTTCCCAAGCCTGTTATAATTGTTCCCGCTGTACCCATAGCTAGAGACCAGTATCATCTTGAGCTCCTTCTGCCTCTGGTCTGCAAACCTCTTCGCGTCTCCAGAGAGCTCCCGGGCCATATGCTTAAACCTGAGCCTACGCTCAAGCAACGGCTCAACAACGTCCACGAGTATCCCCCTAGGCTCCCTGGCGACCCCGCCGAGCGAGACAGTCTCATAGCTGATATTGTACCTAACAATCAGGTTGGGAAACATAGACTCAAAGTCTAGCTCCGCGACGTTCCCATATATCCCCGTTACCGGCTGGTATATGAGCCCTCCCCTGTCGCCCCTGTGGAGCTCAAGCATTGTCCTCACGTGGACGTTCCTATGCCTAGCCCTGGGCACAGCGTAGCCCCTCCTAAGCAACAGGTAGACCTGCCTAGCGTCAATCAGCCTGCCATAGCTTGTCATACCCGCCAGGGTCGGAGACAGGCCCGTAGCCCTACACCTCTCCTCGAGGCCAGCGAGCCCTATGCCGTCCAGCAGGCCCCTCTCGACGAATATCCTCCCCTCGAGGACGCCGTCTCCCCTCCCAATCCTAAACCAACCGTGGCGCCTCCTAACCCCAATAGCTAGCTTGCGAAGCTCCTTCACAGGCATATTCACAGCTACAACGTCGGGGTCAAGCTCCTTGAGCACGGCGTCGAGGCCTTCAAGGATCCTAGACTCAGACCCCTCGAAGACTTTTTCGCCCCCGTTACTCCTAATGACAGCCTTAGAGAGAAAGCCCCCGCGCACGTGTAGGTCGAGACTCACCGTCACGAGTGGGAGCGGCTCGACCATGTCCTCGCCCTCCACGAAGAGCCAGCCGCTACGCCTATACGGCCTGAGAGCCACGATTCCCAGTCCAGCAAATAGCTTCTGGACGACGTTCACGTCTGAGTCGTAGCTAGTAAAGCCGGCGCCCTCTACGACCCTCAGAGCCTTTTGCAGGAGCCTGCGGGACCCATGGGAGACCCTTAGAAATGCCCCAGTCTTCCCGCCTACAAGCCTCCTCTCAACCTCCTCGACGCTGAAGCCCTGATCCCACAGGGAGGCGAGGAAGCCCAGAGCGCTACCCTCTACCAGGAAGTAGTCCTCGAAGCCCCTGCGGAGAACCTCTACGCCGCCGTCAAGCCCCCTGAGCCACAGCCTGGCCTCTCCACGCGAGACAGAGGCGTCAACCACTACTGATTCGCTCGACCTCATCCTCTAGGTCCCTCAGCCTGCGCTCTAGCTCCCTGAGCCTCCACTCGAGGTCAAGCACAGAAACGAGGAGGAGCGAGCCGAGGAGGTACGGGTTAGGATAGTTCGTCACGGCGCCCAGCTCCTCGCCCCAGGCCTTCTTGACGTAGACGTATGCCTCCCTCCTCTCCCTCCTCAGGAGCTCGACAAACTCGGCCTCGAGCTCGTTGAGCAACTGCAGGTACTTCTCCCTGACGCTCGGGGTAGCCCTGCCCACTAGAACCACCCCTCCACGTCCCTTAGTCCCCAGCCAGTCCTCTCAGCGTAGACAACCATGGGGGTAGCCAGGGGGCCCTTCTCGACAGTTATCCTAGTATACCTCTTTCCAACGTCCTCGAGCCTAGCTATAACGCTGGAAACATGCCTAGCATACACGGGGACCTCTGGTAGAGGCCTCCTAGAAAACCTAGACCTCCCCGCAAATAACACGACTACCGCGCCCCTCTCCAGCAGCCTCTGGAGCCTCCCCAGAAACATCACGAGCCTGTCGTAGCTCTTCGGGCTAAACAGCTCGGATAAATGGGTAACAGCTATGAGCCCCACGCCCCTCTTCAGTGCCTCTTCCACAATCAAGTCAACAGAGCCCACCTGTCCAACGCCGTAAACATTGGCTACGTGTATCCTTGAGAGCCCCTCCTCGGGGTCCACGCCCCGCCACATCAGGGCCTCCGACAAAGCATACGTGTCTATAGACCTCCCCTCATGGTAGTCCCTCATGTTGACAACGAGCGGCGGCAAGCCCCCAGAGACGGCTGAGGCAAGCAGGGTGTAGAGCATCTTTCCCCTAGAATCCTCGTCCCCATAAAACGTGGCCACAGAGCCGGGCACAAGCCCGCCAACAAGCCTGTCTAGTCCCGAGAGGCCCGTGGCCAGCCTGGGAAGCTCCAGGAGGCTCCTCGCATTCATCAACATGGATACCACAGGCAGTTGTGCGAGAAAACCCCTTATAAACACTGGAGACACTCCTGCATAGGGGGGATAACGCCGAAAGTAAAACATTTAAACACAGGGTCACGGCGTGTAGCCCAGCAAAATCTTGCCGGCACACATTATAACGCATAGAAAAGAATGGGGCATGTTGTAAAAGGCTTAAATTAGGGGAGCTGTCTAACAATATAGGATGAGCGCCAAAATTGAGATTCAAAATCTGCCCGAGGAGTTGAGGAGGAAGGGCGTAGAGGAGAAGCTAGCTGAGATCTGTAGAAAGAACGACATAGTCTTCATGGCTGTTTTCGGCTCCTTTGCCAGAGGGGAGCAAAACAGGAGAAGCGACATAGATATAGCTATCGAGTTCGACCGGAATAGTGAAAAGAGCCTCTTGGATCTAGTCAGGATAGAAAACGAGCTGAGAAAAATATTTAGAAGAAAGGTTGACCTTGTGGTCTTAAGGAGCTTGAGCCCCTACATTATAGAAGACGTTAAAAAAGAGATGCGGGTCATATATGAAAAGAGAAAGAGATAGAACATACTTAAGACATATTCTGGATGCAATCTCTAACATTGAGAGATTTGTCGAGGGTTTGAGCAAGGAAGAATTCCTTAAGAACGTGGAGAAGCAGTACGCTGTTTTGAGAGGTCTTGAAATAATTGGTGAATCAACGAAGAATTTGAGCAGAGAACTGAGAGCAAAGCACCGCGAGGTTCCATAGAAGGAAATTGCAGGGATGAAGGACAAGTTAATTCACGGATACTTTGCTGTGGATTTGGAGTTGGTTTGGGTGACTATTACCAACCAACTCCCCGTTCTCAAAACTTAAATTCTCGAGATACTAAAAAGAGTTAGAGGAAAGTGAAGGTTAAATTTTAAAGCTAGGCTCTCTGGTGATAAAGTTAAATACTATGGGAGCTTCCCTTAATATGCAGAATGGACATAATTGTTTGTGGGTGTTTGTTTGCCGTGTTTAGTGAGCTTGGTGTGGCAAGGAACAGGCTTAGGCTCGCTTGGATGCTTAGGGAGAGGGGTGTCTATGTCAGGCTTCATGCCTACGAGTATCTGCTTGGCTACGGCGGGATGATTCTTGGGGTCTTGTTGCTTGAGCCTTCGAGGGGCTCTGCTTCTCTCTTTCTGCGTGGGGAGGGAGAGAATGCAGAGAGGCTTGCAGAGATTGTTGGGGATGTTTTGGGTAGGCTGGATCCGGGGCTGAGGCTCAGTGTTGTGCGGGTGGGGTCGGGCTAGGCTTGTAGCCTTAGTTGTATTGGTCCCGTTATCTCGTTGTTTTTCGCTGTATACTTGTGGGCTGTGAGGTTGTCTAGCACGGCGCAGTTGAGTAGGTTTGTGGGGATGTAGTAGTCGACTAGGGTCGAGGAGGCGTAGATGTGGAGGTTTTGGGCTGTGCAGTGGTAGAGCTTGGCGTAGTCTTTTTTCTGGGAGGGGTACTTGGTTGACACGATTAGTGTTGTTTCCTGTGGTGCTAGGAGTGCTAGGGCTATGTTGGCCATTTTTGCCGTGGATTGTAGCGTCGCTAAGTGTACCTGGTCTACTTCATCTAGTGTCTTGCTTGCGAGCCAGAGGTTTGCAAGGTAGGTGTCGTTGAACTCTTGGAGTAGCCTTGGGTTGCCGAGTAGTTGGCTTATTTCTTGCATGAATGGGTCTAGGGTGAATTCTCCGTTGTGTATCATGTATAGCTCGTAGCCCAGCCTGGTGGTTGCCATGACCGGGTGTGTAGAGTGAATGTTTAGTGGTGTGCCTGGGCTCTTTTTCCTCGCGTGGAACATGAGGATTTTACGTCCAGGCTTTATTCCTCGTAGGACTTCCTCTTCCTCGTAGATTGGTCTGAGGCTCCTATAGTGGACTGTTTTTGTAACGTTTCCTTCGAGGCTTATTTCTAGGTATCCCCACCCGTCTCCGTGAGAATCATTGTTGTTGTATGGGTCTCTACGAGCAGAGTCAGCAAGCGCCTTTGTGAGGAGTTTTAGTGTTTCTTTTTGTATTTCTCCGGCGAGGACAAGTATCCTACACACATGTGAATAGGACGCACAGTTTAAAAAATTTCTAATATTGTGGTAAAGGCGTCGGCGTTAAACTGATATCCATGTCTGCCCAAATAAAAGTATGCGTTCATGGGCTCTACTGATACTCTTGGCTCTGCTTTGCATTGCTACTGTCCCAGGAATAGCTCAGCCTACACTGAAGATTGTTGCCTATGACGGCTCCCAGCTTAAGGGCGCACAGATACGTGTCTCAACGCTGGACGGCAGAGTATTTGAGTTTACGCTTGACCCCAGAAACCCGTTTGTTGTGCGGGACGTCGTCAAGGGCGTGCTGTTTGTCGAGGTGGTTTCCTGGAAGAACGTGCCCATAGGCTATAGGCAAAACGTGACCATATACAGCGACCAGACCCTTGTGGTCCCAAGCATTGGGAAGCTGACCCTGAAGGTTTCAGGCTCCCGTGGCCAAGCCCTAGAGGGGGCCTCTATCAAAATTACTTATGGTGGTCAGACTATCGAAGAGGGCTCCACGGATGCGGGCGGCGTTTATACAACTCTCCTCCCAGCCGCGTCTTACGGGATTGTAGTGGAGTATGGTGGGAGGAGGGTAGAGAAGACTATTGCTGTGGAGCCTTCCCGCGAGAACGTTGTCAACGTTCAGCTAGACGTTTTCTTGAGCTTTGGCGGCATGGATTTGTCTGTGTCAGAGTTCCTTGGGCTGGCGCTACTTGTCATCGTAATAGTTATTGCTTTGATTGTTGTGGCTGTCGAGTACTCAAACTGGAGGGCGAAGAGGGCTAGGAGGGTCCTAGCCACGCCAGAGTAGAACAAAATTTGCCTGGTGCGCGAATTCTATGAATGAGAGTAGAGAAGAGCTTGCTAGTGAGGACAACCTATCAGAAGCTATAAAGCTTGTGAGCAACCTAGGCACCAGGATAAGGTATCAGGTGTATTACCTTGAGAAGTGCGGCTCGACCCAGGACGTCGCTAGGGAGCTGGCAGAGAAAGGTGCCCCAGAGGGCGTAGTTGTCGTGGCTGAGGAGCAGGAGAGTGGCAGGGGTAGGCTTGGCAGACGCTGGTTCTCAGGAAGGGGCGGCCTATGGTTCACGGTGGTTCTAAGGCCAAAACCCGATGCTCTGGGCCTGCTTAGTCTAGGCGTTGGGGTCGCAGTTGGACGCGTGTTGAAGGGGCTTGGGCTTAGCGTCGGCCTAAAGTGGCCGAACGATGTGCTAGTCGATGGCAGGAAGGCTGGGGGCATACTTGTAGAGGGCTTTACTGTCCCAGGGGACGGCATAGTGGCGCTTGTTGGCGTGGGGCTTAATGTTAACAACGAGCTTCCATCTGGTCTTGCCGAGGTTTCTGTTGCCCTCAGAGAAGTTGTTGGCGCGAGGCTTTCGAGGCTCCAGCTCTTCCTGAAACTGTTAAGGGAGATTGACAATGTATATCTGCAACTCTTAGATGGCCAAGGCGAGGTGATTCTTGAAGAATGGAGGAAGCTCTCTGAGACGCTTGGCAAGACAGTGAAGATAATTACTGCCGATGGTGAATACATCGGCGTGGCTGTCGATATTGGTCCCTTGGGCGAGCTGTACATCGATACCGGCGACGGGGTCAGGGCTTTCTATGCTGGGGACGTTGTGCACCTGAGGTAGGTTGCCCCCAACTAGTGAGTGAAGTTTTTAAGGCTTTTTGGAAAAATGTTTGTGGATGATGATCCTTTGGCGGACTCCGACCCTCTGTGAAGAAAAGGGTTTCACCTGACCCTCTAATTTGGGGCAAAAATATATGTAGAATGTGGTCGTTTTTTACTTATGTCTTGCTCGGATGGTCTCGTGATTATTGAGCCTGTAAGCGGGTATACGAGGCAGATACTTAAGCTGAAAAAGATATACGCTGTCGAAAAGACCCCCTACCAGGAGATCGTATTCGCGGAGCTGGAGGGCTTCGGCAAGGCTCTAATCATAGACGAATTTGTCCAGAGCACCGAAAAGGACGAGTTTATCTACCACGAGTTGCTCGTGCATCCAGCCATGGCCCTACATCCAGAGCCTAAAAGGGTCCTGATTATAGGTGGTGGCGAGGGGGCCTCGCTTAGAGAAGTCTTGAAGCATGGAACAGTAGAGGAGGCGGTTATGGTTGACATCGACGAGAAGGTTGTAGAGTTCTCTAAAAGGTTCCTAGAGGTCATGCACCGTGGAAGCTTCTTTGACCCAAGGGCAAGGGTCGTAATAATGGATGGGTTAGAATACGTCAAGAAGACTGCCGACGGCACCTTTGACGTGGTGATAATGGATCTGACAGACCCATATGCTGGCCCCACAGCCTTGCCTTTATACAGCTACGAGGCATTCAGGGAGATAAAAAGGATACTCAAGCCAGATGGTGTAATGGCGACGCAGGCAGGCTCGAGCTATTTCTACCCGAAAGAGTACAGACAGGTAAAAGAAAACATAGAGAAAAACTTTAAGCACGTAGCCGAATATTGGGCGTGGATGCCTAGCTTCGCTACTAACGTGAACTTTATCGTTGCATCAGATGCTTATGACCTTTATGGCCTCAGCGCGGAGATGTTCGACACAAGGCTGAAGTCAAGAAATGTTAACACAAAGTATCTAGTTGGTAGAAGACTTACAGCTCACTTGAGTATGGGCGTCCTCTATGGCTAGGAGCCAGTTCTTCTAGCTTAAGTTAATGCGGTGGAGCGAAAAGAGTACACAAAGAGATCTAAGACAAATCATCAGCGTTTTTTCATTCATTTTTTAGTTACCATTGATAGGTTCAGAAAGCTTAAGTACCCCTATATCGTTTTGTATGGATGAGTTTTGCAGTACGTCTTCAAATTACTGTTTGGATAAGGGGTTATTTCGCGCTGTTATTTCTCCCTATCCAGCCTACTTAGATGTTGAATTGACCTGGATAAGTAGACGACTGCTGTGAGCGATGCGTGTGCAATGCTCAGGAATAGTCCATTCATTGGATTCCCAAGCACTGTAGATACGAGGAAATAGATTACATAGAAATTTCTTCTGCCATCTATAACTGCAAATTTCCTGTCGAAGTCGGAATATGTCTTGAGACTCCTCCCCGTGATAAGTGCGAACTGGTTGAAGACATGCCTAGTGAAGCTGTCTATCACGAGGAAAATTATTCCCGTAACAAGTGCCTGTACTCCGTAGCCGTGAGTTCCCAGCCCTATGACAAGCGATGCGTAGACTGATTGCTCCCATAACGCATCTAGTGAATGCTCGAGGTGGCCAAGCTTCGTGAAACGGCCTCGGACTCTTGCCAGCTTTCCATCTACTCCGTCGAATATCCCTGCAATGTAGGCTACAACGCTTCCCAAGAAAAAGTAACCATTTAGGAAAAGGTACATCACGGCCAGGGCTAATAGATTGACAAGCATAGTAATTCTATTTGGAGTGATCCACTTGATCTCTCCTATACTTTTGACGATAAAGTTCTCGAGGGGTGCATTCAGCATAGAAGTTAAATGGATGCCCTTCTGAGACCACATAACTATTGTTGCCTTAGATGCTTTTAGGTCTCCAGCATACACGCAGGCAGGTCTATGCCTTGGTTCAACAAAAGAATCAAGGTCAACAGCTTTATGTTCGGAACTAACAACTCTTTGGAGGACGGTTGTCTGTTTACATGTACCCACCGTATAATTGCTTTGAATGAATGTTCTAGTTGCGTCGGGGTGAACCAGGTAATCTGCCGAAATTATAATTGCTCCCTCGGTTGTTTTGAATTGTAGTTCGTCTATGCTACTTACATCTACATTTGTTTCTCCTATTTTCTCTAAGTAAGCTCTGACTTGTGCAACTGCTTCTTTAGGGGCGAAGACTTGAATTTCTCTTATGCCCTGCGCCCTTATAGTTTGGATCCATCTTTCGATTGTTGTGGTGCCAAAGTGTGAAAGGAGAGCTACAGGTGTCTTCACGCCTTCGTTTTCTATAAATTCCCGGAAAACTAACAGTATCTTACCGAGACTCATATTCAAGGGCACCCTCGATTCTTTTAATGATTTCAGAAAAAACTTCCCCGAAAGCCTTATAGATAATTCTCGAGAGGTCATACAAAAAGAACAATAGGAAAAATAGCAGGACAAGTGAGGTAATCAACTCCAACAATTGTCCTACTTTGGGTATTGTCCTCAACAAGGATGGGACGTAGAGAAGGGCAATTAGGGTTACTCCAAGGTATAAGAGATCGAGCCCGATGTGTTCAGCGACGCTTTCCGTTATGCCGAGGACACTTGTCATCTTTACCGCTAACGCGTCTACTAGCACCCTTACCCCGTCCAGGACATAGTAGCCATAGTATACGATTGCTAGTAGCGTGATAGCTGATACAGCTGTGCTCACGTTGATACTTAGCAACCCAGTTTGTAGCAACGTATATCCGCCGAAGTGAGAATTAACATAGGACAGCACAATCAAGACTAAAATTAGCTTGAACCCCTTGCTTCCAGCTCTCTCAAGTCTCCGCGCGATCATCCCCCTTCTCTCAGCGATTTTTGGGAACTCTTCTTCTAAACGCAGAGGCTTAGCGGTGCCGATACGAGTACCACTAGAAAGCATGATAACTATGCCTGAGGCAATCCAATATGCTAGTGCTAGGATTTGCTGGTTTATCATCACGAGTAACATTGCTAAGAAGAGCTTTACAGCAGGATCAGCAAGGAAAGTTAACGCGGGAGGCCTTATTTCTTCATGCTCAAAAATAACCGAAAGTATAGAACTAGTTGCTCCCAAAACTGCGGCAAGGTAAATGACGTTTGCGTTTATTTCCCCTAGACTGGCAACTAAGAAGTACAACATACTCATCTCAGCGAGTGCCCGGCCAATTAGAGCAACATTGCCATAGGCTGGGGAAAGACCGTGAAAAGAGACAATGACGTCGATGAAGTCTGTAAGAAAGATTAGGACGTAGACATATACAGCTAGATACATATATGATGTCTTGAGGGCGTCCAAGAATAGAGAAGGGACAAGAGAAAACATTACAAGTAAAAACAAAGACAAAAGTATTGCTCCAGATGCGTTGTTTCTCTTTAGCTTGCCGGCAAGGTAGCCTGTTAAAGGCCTAACGAGTATTTTCGTTGCCAGACTAGAAGTCTTTCTACCATAGTCACGTAGGTTTATTTGCTTGTAAATTTTCCTGGCATAGAGCAAGTCGCTAGGCGTATCGATGTCTTTCCACAGAAATCCCGTGACATCTACGTAGTCAACTTCTCCATCCTTTGCGGCCTTGTCGAGGGCATCACCTATAGATGCGTTTATGCCTTTTTCATTGATCACCTCCTCAATGTATCGGCGCGCATTTTCTCGAATGATAATCAAGCCGGTATCTATCCCATACCTCGACTCAATGTTTTTGCCAACCTCTACGACTCTTCCTCCCTGCAACTTCACCTTTAGGCCCTCTTTTACCTCTGAAAGTGAGGGTTTCCTGTCAAGACATATAGTGAAAGCCTTGTTAGAGGAGTGAGTAAGCAACTTTTTCAGCATCTCGAACTCGAAAATGTGGTCGGACATCGCTACAAGAAAAGGAGGATCAACGTTTTTTAACGCCGTGTAAACTGTGTAGAGATTTCCAAACTCTTCAGCATCAATGCTCAAAATTATTGCTTTGTTTCCAAGCTTCTGCTTAAAGGGAGCAATATTTTCTTTCCTTGTAACCAAGTATATTGGGCTCAGGTTTGCCCTTGTAAACCTCTTAAGAATAAAGTCGAGGATCGTCACTCCAGGCTCAAGCTCCATTAGAGACTTAGGCCTCTCTAGAGAGTAGGGCTGAAGCCTGCTCGCAATGCCACCAGCGACAATAACCACGGGAAAAGTCATTTTTTTCCACAAACATGAAACAGGCAAAAAACGTTAAAATAGGTATCGTAGTGAAGACGTTAAGCCGGCAAGTTGATATTTAAATGTAGAAACTTATTGAAGCACACGGTATGAGTGTAAACAGGAGCGTAAAGCCACTTGAGAGACTTAAGAGGAAAACAGGCGTAGAGAATCTATGGTTGTACGTCTTGGCTGAACTATCCAGAGGTGAGGATTACCCGTATTCGCTTATCAAGAGGATAAGGGAAGACTTTGGGGTAACGGCTGGGAAAGTCATCTTCTACGTTGTGACTCAGAAGCTTGAGGAAGAGGGCTTGATAAGGAGCCACTACATCGAAAGGAGAAAGTACTTCGCGATAACTGAACAGGGCAAAGAGGGGCTAAGAC
>Ga0080004_1174412_pt1 | contig 30420 bp, 34 predicted proteins | sample WasSprMetagenome_FD_69207 | JGI IMG/M metagenome (GOLD analysis project Ga0080004, IMG submission 69207) | Sulfidic aquatic microbial communities from Washburn Spring, Yellowstone National Park, USA - WS (SPADES assembly) (version 2) | ecosystem: Environmental > Aquatic > Thermal springs > Hot... | reverse complement strand
TGGTAGATTTTTAGGGATAGTGACAGAATTTGAAGGGAAAAGAGTTGTAGTTGGAACAGTAGTTGATATAACTGAAATGAGAGAATATGAAGAAAAATTAAGGGATGAGCAGAAATTACTTGAAAAAACGCTTGAAGGAACAATCCATGCAATTGTAGAAATAGTTGAGACAAAAGACCCATATACAGCAGGACATCAGGTAAGAGTTTCAAAACTTTCTGTGGCAATAGCAAAAAAGATGGACTTAGAAAATATAAGAGAAATATTATGGGCTTCTTTATTACATGATGTTGGAAAAATTTCAGTTCCTGATGATATTCTTGTTTTGCCAAGAAAGTTAACTCCAATTGAATTTGAGATAGTAAAAACACATTCAATAACTGGATACAATATAGTTAAAGTAATACCGGGTATGGAAAAAGTTGCAGAAATTATACTTCAGCATCATGAACGAATTGATGGAACTGGTTATCCAAAAGGACTTAAAGGAGAAGAGATATTAAAAGAGGCAAGAATTATAGGAGTTAGTGATGTTGTTGAAGCAATGGTTAATCATAGACCATATAGATGTGCCTTTTCTTTAAATGATGCACTTGAAGAAATTTATAAAAATAGGGGTATAAAATATGATAAGGAAGTTGTAGAAGTTTGCATTGAGTTATTCTTAAGCAGAAAATTCAGTTTTGAAGAACCTTTTTAAAAAACCTTTTTCTCCTTTAGATTTTATTTCACAGTTGATAAAATTTGAATTGAAAAGTATAATTATTTTTAAGGAGGGGTAGCATAGTGGTCTAATGCGGCGGATTGCTAATCCGTTCCAGCCAATTTTCCAAAATCATTGATATATCAATAAATCCCTTGATAGACAATAATTTTAACCATTTTTTCTTTTCCCCTCATTTCCCCACATTTCCCCCCATTTACCCAATTTTATGGCACAAATATGGCACAAAAATATAGGTTCTTTACGGAACATTTCATAGGGGTATTACCCCCCCATAGCCCATCTCATACCTGCCTATATCTCATTATGACTCAAAAATATAAAAGCAATTTTAGAAACTCGGAGACCCCTAAAGACCCTTGAAAATACTATAAAGAAATAGGGTATTCCGAAAAATATACACACCATATTTGTAACTTCTATAAAAGAAAAAGTATAACTGATATAACTGGATAATCAGGAAAATAAAAGTATGTTATTATGACTGCCTATTTTATAGTTATGCTTTTATATTCTATATAATCGGGGCAGGTTATTCTAATAAACAGCAATTAATGGCTCTCATAATTATAACTAATAATCATAATAAGGAAGCCAACAATCACGCTTGTCAATAATTTGTTATTTTAGCAAATTAAAACTGAACCCGATAGAGATTACCTTTATTGTCTTTGGCAATTCCAAATCCGTGCGAAGTCCAAGCATTTACAAAATATTCAACTACAATTATAGTTCCTTTATCGCCTATGAGTGTTGCCATTCTGTGTTTTTAGAACATTCTTCTTTTAGTTTTTTTTCAAGTGCTTCAATATAAGGTGAAGAAGAATTCTTATCTTTTATCATTTTTATTATCATTGACATCTCGTCTATTACATCATCTACATCCTCATACATTGCTAATAGAAGCAATCCTTCTTTATAAAAATATTTACAAGATTTATTAATATCATTCTTGTTCATGTATATCCATCCCAATTCCTCTAAAAATAGGTCCAAACCTATAATAATCTTCCTATCTTCTTCTGGTAATTGGTCTATCCTAACTGAAATTTCTAAACGTGGAGGAATTTCTTTTAATTTTGTTCTCCACCAATTTGTTGTATCTTCAAGTATTTTTATATATTCATCTCTTTCGTTTTCTTTAGGAGTGTTATCAAAAAGAGTTAAAAAAGAATATATAAAATGGCTTTTTAAAATTTTAAATAAATCTTCCTTTTTTAGATTTACATTTTTTACTTTTACCATTTCAAAAGGGAATGTTTCAATAGAAATAGAATTCTCAACTGCTTTTCTATAATATTCTGTAATTAAACTATTCCTGCAAAAAGAGAAAGGAAAAGGGTTTATTATAGAATTATATTTTTCCCCTAATAAATAGAAGTAAATTGGATTTTCAGGATGTATGTTGACCAATTCTTTAAGTATTTTCACTGTCTGCCATTTTCTCATTTCTTGCCAGAGATGTTCTTCTTTACTGTCTTGAATAATAATTTTGAAGGGAGTTGTTTTTTTATAAGAACAAATTATATTGCCATTATCATCATAAAAAGTTTCCTTCAATATTTTGTATTTTTTATTTTCTATATCAATTACATATGAGGAAATACATCTGGCTACTTTCTCTGCTTTTTCGGATGGAACTCCTCTATATATTAATTTATCCTTGAATTTGTCATTAAACTCTGATGATATTATATCTTTCTTTACAATAACTTCTACAATTTTCTCGGTTATCCAATTTATGGTTTCTGGATTATAATCACTACATATATTACCTAAATCATAATTAATCCATTTGTCATTATTAACATTAAAGAAAGTTTTATTCATTTTGGGTGTTTTAGGCTGGCGAAGACTTGGTATCCAAAATAGCACAAAAATTATCCCTGCAAGTAATGCCAAACTTATAACACTATTTATAAAATCTTTTTTCTTCACTTATTCCCCCTTTTTTATTGTTTTTATTTCTATGAAATCTTTTACCCTCTTCATTTCTTTGGTGAATTACTTTTGATAGGAGCATAAACATCTATAGCGTTAACTGCAATAAAATGTTTATCAATTTTTTCCTTATTTCTATCAAATACAATTTTTTTACGCATACTATTGTAATATATAATTTATTACTTATTGCTTTATTACTATCAGTAAGTTTTTGAAAATCTTTATCTTTCAAAATATCTTTAATATTCGTTTTACTAATCCTCTTTTTTTCTTAGTGTTATTGTTTTCTTTTAAACTGAAGAACGGTAGATTTTCTAAATAAAAACCATATTGGCAAACCAATGAAAATAAATAAAATAAAAAACGCAAATAAAATATCAGATAAACCAAGTTTTTTTGCATTATTCAGCAAGTAAATTGGAATTGCCACAGCACATTGCAGAGCAAATACTACAAAAATTACCTGGCTAACTCTTAATGCCCAATACTTTTCCCTTAACATACCTATGCCACCCACCAATAACGGCACTCCACATATAAAATAGCCCAACAATTCACTAACAGGATAGATTAGAAAACTAATAACCCAAAGCATACCTAAAACTATGGAAAGAATACTGAATATATAAACACCGATAGAAAGTTTTCCATCAGGTTCTTGTTGTAATTCAAATTCAGTTCTTTTGGTAATTTTAGTATCTAAAAAACTAATAAACCAAGATACTATTCCAACTAAAATAAGAAACCCTAATCCCCATAAGGCAAGATTTGTAAGGAAACCTATTGTGACTGTAGAAAACAAGGTAAATTTAGAAATTGTGACAGTTATTACATAACTTACTAAACTAATTAACATTCCCAACAAAGATGTTTCTCCAGTAGGAGCGGATATTGTAAATGCACTAAATCCTGCAAGTAAAAAATAAATAAGAGGATGGGTTGCCTTTTCTGCAAAATTTAATGCAATCACTCCTGTTCCCATTCCAAATATTGCAGAAGGTAATAAGGTTCCAATAATAAAACCTATAACAAAAGTAGGAATTAAAGCAATCTTAGTCCACCTTTTTTCAGTATGTTCGGTTAAGTAGCGAATGAAAACCATAATCGGTATGCTTGGGGGGAAAAGTATTATCCAACTCAATACATACCAATAAAACAGATAGAACAAAATAGTTGCTAATAAAAACCAAATAAAATTCATCTTTTCTGCTTACCTACCCTTTCTTAATAATAATTTGTGTTTCTGTATAATTTTTTTATAAAGTTCTTCATTCATTGTGTTAGGTTGTATCTGGTGCCATCCTGAAGTCCAAACATAATGACCAAGTTCTCTTCCGTATTTATCACAAAGTATTGGAAATAATTCTATTACTGCTTGATTGTCAACATCAATTCGTGTTAATGTTAGTATTGAGTGAACTTTTAATGCTTTTTTAACAGGCACACCTTTTTGTATTAAATAATAAATTGCAAAATTTCTTGTGTCATTATTTTTTATAATTACTTTTACCCAAACTTCAGCAATATTTTTAGTATTCCATTTTACACCTCTATGGTAATAAAATTTATCCCCATTACAATTTTCCCCGAAATAAATCCATCTTGAATGTATAAGAAATATAATAATTAAAAGCAAACCTAAAATAATTATTTTTGCTCCACATTTTTTTATTTTTAGATTTTTCATTATTCCTTCTGTTTTTTTATTTTCTCTGCTTCTATTTCATTATAAAATCTATATCTTCCTACATATTTAATTTTCTGGAATTTGCCTTCAACTTCTACTTTATCCCCTTCTTTTATATTTTGTTTTTCTATTCCTTCCCATCCCCATAAGAAAACTTTTAAATAATTACCTTCTCCATCAGAAATTGAAAAAGTAGTATATTTATTCCCTCTTTGAGAAATTTTTTGTTTTATATTCTGGATGTATCCTTCAACTGAAATAATCTGGTTATCATATTTATCAGGATTTTTTATTACTTCACTTATTTTAACTTTGGAAGGACTTGCTAATAGAAAAACTGGAAGAATGAATAAGATAAAGGAAATTTTGCTTAATAACATTCTTATTTTTTTCTCCTCTTTTTTTATAATTTATTTTTTACTATTTAAATTTTTTTGTCAAATTTTTATTGAGGTTATAAAAAAGACATAACTTCAAAAAGTTATAAAAGACATAACTTTAAAAAGGAACAAGGTTAAGTTTTGCCAATATATTATCCATCCATTTTTCATCTACAGAAAAAATATTTAAATTGGGAAGATATTTCCAATACAAAAAACCAAAGAGGCAATATTTAAAAATAGAAGGAGAACCCCATATTTTACTTCCTTCATTCCATAGCCAGTTAATATATTCTTTAAACATATTTAGGGATATATCTTTTAAATACAATAATTGATTAGGGTAATCCCAAAAATTTATTGCCATAAAGTATAATTGTTTTTCAATTGTAGAATAGTTTGATTGAGAAAGTGGTTCTTTAAGGGATAATAAGAAATCCACAGATGATTTAAGATGATATTTTTCTCCTATATAGATATCTATTTCAGGAAGAGGGGAAGTAAGATAAAATATCGCTTCTGGAATAATTCCTTCTTTTATCCATTCTCTTTTCTTTTTTTCCCAACTTTCTTCTGAATATCCTTTAAGTTTAAATCTGTTATACCAAGTAATATGTTTCACCTTCTCTAAAACAACATCATTATAAAACACATAAATATCCATCAAAATTGCCCACAAAACAGGGTCATCTGATAAATAAAATCGGTTGTTTCTAAACTTAAAAGTAAATTCATTTTTTTCATATGTATCGGGTAGCCACTTCAAAATATTTTTCAATATATAATACAACCTAACTTCAATTTCTTCATAATCTATGTAATCTGGACGAGAAATGAAGTTATTTTTAAAAATGGGATAAATGATTTTTTTCCTAAAAAAGTAATATCTGTATATAAGAGAGGCAAAACTCGGATGTTTTACTAAATCCTTATTCCTTATTGGTTCTCCTGAAGGAAAGAATTTTTTTTGATAGTCCCCACATTTACAGGAGGACAATATTTTTGAAGCATAACGATTTTCTTCTTCTGTTTTTCTTTTGCTTAAACCTTCCAAACCCATTTGAATTATTACTTCTTTTTGGGGCTTTTTTAAAATTTTACTCCGTTCTTCTACGGCTTCTTTTAATTCATCATTATTTTCTATTGCCTGTATTATTTTTTTTCATTTTCATTATATTGCTTTTCTACTTCACTAAAATCATATTCCTCATATTCTATACGAGGGTCTTGGGGATTTACAAAACTTTCTTTATAATCTTCTTCATTCCATTCATCATCCCATTCTTCTTCTGAAGTTTTGTAATTCAAATTATGAAAGGGAACATAACCAATTTTATCTTTTCCTAAAAATAAAATTGCATATAGGTATCCAATTAAATAAGGGAGGGAGTGTATTTTATAGAAAGTTTTATCAAATTTTTCTAAAATGTCATTTATGTATTGAGAAGGTAATTTAGTTTTAAAGAATGTTTCACAGAATAACTTAATAAGGTCTTTTTTGGTCTTGGGAATATTATTGTTTATTTTTTTGTTTCCATATTGCCTCCTTGGTTTAATTTTTATTTCTTCCCCTAATTATATTATACCATTTTTTACATCTGCAGACCAAAATTGTTAATTTGATTTTAGGTGTTAATCCCTTGTCTATCAATGTTTTTTACGATTTTTATTCCCTTTTTTTCATTGCCTATGTATATAGAGGGAGAGAATACCCTAAAAACATAGGAGGGCAAGTATGAAAGCAAAAGAAAATAATGGTAAAAGCAAAAAAGAAGTAGCAATAAGAAATATTTATTTCTGTGCCTACCTTATTAGTAAAGGTATTCCCCTTAAATATTCTGATGTAAAAGAAACTCATACAATTTGGTATTTTGACTATGATGAAGAGATTTTTGCTCTTCAAAAGCAATTTTATACAGATACTTGGCTTCAACAATTTATAGGAGCATTAAAAGAGTTAAAAACAGAAATCATAAACACAAGGAGGACATATGGAAAAAATAATCAATGATTTTTTAAAAGACCCTCATCTTTTGGATAGATACCTTCAGGATGTTAGCAAAGTTTATGTAGGAAGGGAAGAGGAAATTCTTTTGTTAAGAATTTTAATGGAGTTAAGAAAAGCAGATGAAGGTATATGTGTATACATCACAGGAGAAAGTGGAGAGGGAAAATCTACATTAGCAAAAACAATTCTTTCTACTATTAACCCTGACGCTGTTATCTACTATACAGATATTTCCCCTATGGCATTAAAAAATCTTAAAGAAATCAATCTCTCTCATAAAATTTTCTATTTCTCCGAAGGAGATGCAATTGAGGATAAGAACTCCCTTGTTTATCATATTAGAAGTGCAATAAGTGAAGGGGAAATAAAATCTATAACAGCAACAAGGGAAGGAAAAGCAGGGGTAGAAGAAAATAGGATAGAAACGAAGGGAACAATATTTTTAACTACAAATGAAAGGATTTATAAAGATAGAGAACTTGATAGAAGGAGTATTGTTATAAGATTAGACTATGACTTTGGGTTAACCCAAAAATATTTTGAATGGGTTAAAAATCCCCAGAATTTTTATCCAGATTATTCACATCTTATTATATGGCGAGAAATAGATAAATCTATTCCATTTGTAAAAGTTCGTATTCCATACTGGGGAATAATAGTTGAAAACTTCCCTAAAGACAAATCAAGACATAAAACAGATATAAAAACAATTTATAGAATGATATGTGCAATAACCCAGATTTATCAATATCAGAGACAAAGAAATGAAGATGGAGAATATATTGCAACTTTACAGGATTATGAAATTGTATATAAGTTATCACCTCTTTTAATGGGAAGCATAGATATTCCCGAAAAATACAAATGCATAATGGAAATATTAACTCCCTATAAAGAAAATGGCTTAACAAAAGAAGAATTAAAGGGAAAATTAAAAGAAAAAGGGATTGACCTTCAGGATGAAACTATTAGGGTTTATATTAGCGAATTAAAAAGAAAAGGATATATTGAAACAGATGGCAAAGGAAGAAATTTAAAAATATTTCCCCTAAAAGAAATAAGTGATTTTTATATTTTACCCCCTATAGACATTATAAAAGAGTATATTCATAAATCCAATTACAAAATTACAATTCAAGCAAACCCCTTGATAGACAATAATCTTCAGTGTAATTGCCCAAAATTACAGAAAATTACAAAATTACAATCCATCAGTCCAAATTGTAATTCTGTAATTAACTGTAATTTTAACCAATTACAGTCCTCTTCCCTTGATACACAAGGGATTGAGCCAAATTGTAATTTTGTAATTGAAAATATGGACAGGGAGGAAAATATGAAAATTAACGATAAAAGTGAATTAAATAGTGAAATTAACCAAAATGTAAATAATTTAAGTTGGAGAGATGTGGGAAAGATACAGGAGATTAAAAACTGGTTAGAAGGCAACATTACTAAACGGGAAGGATTTTTAAACTTTTTAAAGGACTTACGGAAAGATAACTCAAAACTATTTAATGGAATGCTTCAAGAATTAAACTTTGTAGCCAATAAAGAATTTAAAGATATTTCTGAAATAGAACGAGATGAAGACCTTAAGCATTATTTATTCAATATATTTTTACGCATTAGAGAAAATGTCTGTGGATTTAGGGGAGAACTTTATGAATACATTTATGAAAAATATTTAAAAACGGAGGTGCAAAATGAAAAAATTATCTCCATTAAAAGCAGTTCATAAATATTGTGTATGGTGTGTTGGTGGAGATTATAGACATTTAGATGAATTATGCAGTGGTTCAGATTGTCCCCTTTATCCTTATAGACACGGTAAAGATGAATACGATGGAAAAGAAATTGAAATAGAAGTTTTAGGGGAAACAATAAAACTTTCAAAGTATTCAGTTCTCAAAGCCATATATTATAGATGTTATGATTGTTCAGCAGGGGATAAAAAAGAAATTAAAAATTGTCCTTGCTATGAAGGAAACAACAAAAAATATGAACCCTGTCCATTATGGCCTTTCAGAGAAGGTAAAAATCCATATAGAAAGGGTATAGGGAAAATTGAAAACTTTGGGGTTAAGTGTTTAAAAAATGCTCCACTGAATGACGAGATGTTAAAAAAATGTCCCACTGAATGCCAAGAAACGAAGTAAAAATTTTCAGTTAATATAAAACCATTAACCGATATAAATTCCATTAAAAAATAGGTATTGATGATTGATTTTTTAAAAAATGGCTGAAAAAAGATTATTTACTATAAAGGAAGCAAGTGAATATCTGGGAAAATCAGTTAAAGCACTTTATCATATGGTAGAAAGAAGGCAAATTCCTTTTGTTAAAATTAGAAAAAACTTAAGATTTGATAAAATTGATTTAGATAAATGGATTGAAAAACAAAAAATTTTTGATAGTGAAACAATGACAGAGAAAATTTTAAGTAAAATTTGACATATATGGTATAATATTTAAAAGAGGCAAAAATGGGAAGGGTATTTTTAAGAGGAAAAATCTGGTATATTGATACTTGTTATAAGGGAAAAAGAATAAGAAAGGCAGTAGGAACTGATAAAAAACTTGCCAAAATAACATTAAAAAAAGTAGAAACAGAATTGATTGAAAATAAATGGCTTGATATTAAAAGAGAACATAAAATAAAATTTTCAGAAGTAAGTAAAGAATTCCTTGAAAAATATAGCAAAGTAAATAAAAGAAGTTGGAGGAGAGACCAGTTAAGCATATCCCATTTAGATAAGTTTTTTGGGAATAAATTTATTTATGAGATAAAAGAAAAAGATATTGAAGAATACAAAAAAGAAAGATTGCTCACTGGAATAAAACATTCTACATTAAACAGAGAACTGGCTTGTTTAAAGACAATATTAAATAAAGCAAAAGAATGGGGATATATAGAACAAGTCCCCAAAATAAAACTATTTAAAGAAAACAATCAGAGGGTAAGATATTTAACAGAAGAGGAAGAAGAAAAATTATTAAAAATAGCACCTGAACCATTAAAAAGCATAATTATAATTGCCTTAAATACTGGAATGAGACAGGGAGAAATATTAAACCTAAAATGGAGGGATATTGATTTAAATGAGGGTATAATTATAATACAGGATAGCAAAAGTAAAGAAAAAAGGGTTATTTATATGAATAAAACAACAAAAGAAACATTTATAAATTTACTTTCAATTAGTGGTAAAGAATATATATTTGAAAATAAAAATGGGGAAAGATATAGCGAAAGTTATATTCAGCATTCATTTGAAAAAGTAGTAAAACAAGCAGGGATAAAAGATTTTAGATTTCACGATTTAAGACACACTTTTGCAAGTAGGTTAGTAATGGCAGGAGTAAATTTAAAAACAATACAGGAACTATTAGGACATAAAGATTATAGGATGAGTTTAAGGTATTCACATTTATCACCAGAAATTAAAAGGCAGGCAGTAGAAATTTTGGATAAAGATAAAAATATGGCACAAATATGGCACAAAGGCAAAATTGAAGAAAATAAAAAAATAGATGAATTGATTGATAATTAAGGATTTGGAGGGGTAGCATAGTGGTCTAATGCGGCGGATTGCTAATCCGTTGTCCGGTTGAAAGGCCGGACCGTGGGTTCGAATCCCACCCCCTCCGCCAACCCTTACCAGTCAACAATCTCCCCAGCCCACCTACGAGGTGGGAAAAAAGGGGTTATTCTTTATTTTCAAATAAAACTTCAATCAATTCTCTTTTTTCTTTTTTTAGGTATTCCCCAATATCTTTAAGAATATTATTTAGTGTGCCTACTTTTAAAGATTTATGGTCTGGGATTGTAATATGATGAGGATAACTCATAATATTTGTGGATAATCTTATATGACTACCTGTTTCTCTTGTTATTTCATATCCAAATTTTTTAAGTTTCTTTGCAAGTATCCTTCCAGATATGTCGCGGGGTAATTTAGACATTCTCTATTATTTCTTCTTTAACTATATGCAATCTGATTATTTTAGGTATATCTTCTTCATTTTCAAAATGACATTTTAAAGCATCAAGTATATTTTTTTTAAGTTCTTCTAAACTTTCTCCTTCTGTAAAAATTGAATAACCAAGAGATTTTGCAGTATAACCTCCATCAATATCCTCTTCAACCAGAAAAATTATTTCTTTTTCCATTTCAATTATATTTTACCTTACTTTTTAACCATTTCAAATTTTTTACAATGCCCCTCCGCCAAACCCTTGCCAGTCAACAATCTCCCCAGCCCACCTACGAGGTGGGAAAAAAAGGGGTTAGAAGGAGGTTTTGTTTTTAAGACGGACAAGGGTTTCTATTCTCATTGGCACCATTTTTTTCATTGCTGGATTTGTTGATTTACCTACCAATATAATTTTCACAAGTGTTGTTTCTGTATTTAATTTTTCACTTATTATATTTCTTCCAGCAGGGTCATAATATTCAAATTTAGAGCCACTTAAAAGATAAATTTTCTTATTAGGATTTAAGTCAATTCTTTTCCAATCTGATGAATGTATCTGATATAAACTTGTGTCTGTTCCATTATCTGCCTGAAAAAAATAAATTAATGTTTCTGTTGATGTGCTATTTGAAAAAATTAATTGATAAGGGTCTATTTTATATGAAGGATTTTCATTGGAACAAACATTAAATCCATCTTTTAAACCAGGAATTCCTTTTCTTCCATTTGAAATTGTGTCTAACATCTGTGATAAAATTTCTCCCACTTCATTGTATGCAGTTATTATATTTCTTGTTCTTGCCCCCCTTACATAAAATAAAGTCATCAATGAAAAAATAATTACAAGGATAGTTAAAGCAATAATAATCTCAAGAACTGTAAACCCTTTTTTCATTTTCCTCCTCTTTAATAAACATTTTTCCGAATAAATTTTAAAGCCCTTTCCGAATAACATATTTCCCATTTCATATTTCAAGGTATTCAGAATAAGCAACTTTTTTGGATGGTTTTTTATATTGTTTCTTAATTTCTTTCATCTCTTCATCAGAAATTTCTGGTGTTAGTTCTAATCTAATTTTAAAAAATTCATCCTTTATAGATTCCCTTATTGTTTTTTTAATTATTTCTTTTATTCCCTCTGGATCAAGTAATATTTTATTGTTTCCCATTTCTTCCCTCCTCTCTTAATAAAGACCATCCCTTGACCTATAAATTGTTTGTTTTAATAATATTTGATTGCCTCTTTTCCTTAAAACATAAATATCAATTCTATGTAAAACTGCAAGGTCTGTGTCATCCTGTGTATTAGATGAAACTGCGGAAATAAAACCATCTGGATATCCTGCTGGTCCATATCTGAAATCAAATCTTTTTACAATATAATAATCTTTATAATCTGGAGGGGTCCAGTCATTTCCATCTTGTTTAGGGTCTATTTCTTCTGGCGGTTTATAATAATCTGTACCACTAATTCGCTTTTGTGGTCTGTCTCCAAAGTAGCCCTGCCTGTCATAATAAACTGGTGGGAAATCTATATTTTTAACTTCTTCAATTGAGTATTGCATTAAAGCATTTGCTATTGTTAGTTCATTTGCCTTCTTTATAACATTTAAATTACCTGAAAGTAAAAGAAGACCTGTAGCAATAACTCCAGCAACCAAAAATATAGCAACAACAACCTCAATTAAAGTCAATCCCTTTTTTACCATTCTATTCTCCAATTTTACAATAATTTTTTGAATTCTTCTACATCTATTCCCATATCCTTTATAACCCAGTAATATCTTCTTCTATAGGTATTTCTTCATTATGCGCTTTTAAACTTTCAATGTAGAGTTTTATCGCGTCTTCAATATTTTTTATTGCCTCTTCGTAAGTTTCACCTTGAGTATGACATCCTGGCAAAATTGGACAAAATGCATGATAACCACCTTCCTCTTCTTTTTCAATTATTATTGTAAAAATATATTCCCTCATCCTCTTCTCCTTTTATTTCAAATTTTCAAAATCAGCATATTTTAAACCAAGTTTTGAAATTAAATTTTTTGCCTCCTTCTTTAAATTTTCTTCAATAATATCCTTTTGGCCTTTTTTCATTTTTGTGTTTTTATAATGTTCTTCTCTAATTTTATGTCTCATTTCCATTACTTTTGATTCAAAATTCATAAATAAACTCCTCTCAAGTTAATATTTCTATAATTTTACCATTCTATTCTCCAACTCCCAGGCACAGGCAAATATTTCCTCCTCCCTCCTACAAAACCTCTGAATGCATCTGAATTTACAGGGAATAAAGATTTATCATAGATAATAGACACTCCATTGTTGATATTAATAGTGCCATTTGTTATTAAAACTCCATTTATTACTTTGGAATTTGGATCAAGTGTTATCTGTGCATTTGTTGGAGAACCACAATATATACTGCCATTAACTTGTTTTCCAGAAGCGATTGAAATTTTTGCTTCCTTTTCCCCATAAATTATAACTGCAGGAGTTTCATTTATAGTATTATCAGAAAGGTTATTTTGGACATTTAAACTTACACTACGTTTAGAATAAACAAAAATTTTTGTTTTCCCATTGGCATTTATAATAATATTATCAATTGATATTGGATTTATCACAGCACCATTTGTTGAATTGTCATATATAATAATTGCTGATTTATAATTACTGCTTGCTCCATTTATTGTTATTCCAGAAATATTTATACCAGGATTTGTTCCTCCTTTTATTAAAAGAACAAAAGAACCATTATTTATTGTTATGCTTGTTATATTGATGGAGGATGGAGAATCAAGAATACATACAAAGTCCCCATTTATAATAGTGCCGGAATTTATAGTCAAGGCACCACCTACTCTAAAAATTGTTGAATTTGTTGTATTAAGGTTTCCGTTTATTGTTAAATTATTTGTTACATAACAGGCATTTGAAATTGTATTTGTGCCATTTAAAGTAAGATTTGCTGTTTGAGAAGGAGTCCCATTTGAATTTGCATCTCCCCAAACTTTAAAAGAATAAGCAATTTGTGTGTTTGTAAAAGTATAGTCTGAAGGAGATGTATAATTTACGTTACCCAAGGGTGGAGAAACTATAGTATCACTTCCTGTATGCTCACTTCTAAATTCAAATGCTTCATTTGGATGTCCTGGAGGAGAAATAAAATAAACTGAATATGAAGGAGGTGGAGATGGAATATTGTCAATGAACAAATCAGTTTCAACACGAGGAATATAATCCAGAAAATTAATATTTGTTTCTGTCCATGTTGCTTGTGAAAGATTTGTTGGTTTATTGGTAACCGTGGAATAGGTTATATTCCCCTTGATATTTATGTCTGTAGAAGGGTTAGGAAATGTTACATTATAACCATATATTACATGTTTATTAAATGCTTCTGGTATTCCACAAGTGCCAAGAGTCCTATTTGGATTTTTAACAGGTTGGACGCCTAATGAGTTCTTAAAATCTCCGTAAAAATAATTACCTGAATTATCCATCTGAATTTCTCCTGCTCCTCTTAATAAAAAACTTATTGTTGCTGTTCTACCTCTATAACTTCCTTTGGCAACTATTAAGTCAAGGTCTGTTTCTGAAGCAGTTTGTGAATTTGCATCAATAAAATATAAAGTGTATTTGCCTTTTCCACCATATTCAGGTAGAGAAATTTCTGTTTCATACTTTGTCAAATCATTTTCTGTAAGCCCTTTACTTGTAATTAAATCACTATACCATTTAGGAAGGGAAAAAGAAGATGATATAAAATTTGAACCTATCCATGATGCCTTTGACCAAGTTGTTCCAGTATTATTTTCTTGATATCCATAATAATTCATATTATACAAAATTTTCTGTAAGCCGGTTTCTGCTATTTCAAGGGCAATCAGTTTATCTTTATAGTAATTTGCTCTTCTTATTGACATTGTTGCTGAAAGGACCACAGCAAGTATAAGGGAAGTGAATAAGACAATCATTACTATAACTGCTATTAAGGCAAGCCCTTTTCTTTTCATATTTCTCCTTATTCTCTCAATTTAATTTTACCTTAATATTTTTTAAAAGTAAATTTTTTCATTCTCAACTTTTATCCTTTCAGTTATTTCTATTTCTCTATTATTCACTTTACCTTATTTTCCCTCTCCCCTTTGTCGCCACAGCGACCTGCCGTAGGCATGGCGGGAGAGGGGTAGGGTGAGGGGGGTATTTCTTCTTCACCCTCTCCTTTATCCTCTCCCATTAAGGGAGAGGAGATAAAAATAAAAAGTGGAATAGGGGCAGGATTAGGGGGGTATTTCTTTTTCACCCTCACCTTTTATCCTCTCCCATTAAGGGAGAGGAGATAAAAATAAAAAGCGGGAGAGGGGCAGGGTGAGGGGGGGAGGAAATAATAAAATAAAAAAGGCCGGTACTCCCGTACCGGCCCGCAGCCATGCTACCAGCATTAAGCAAGAGAAAGAGCAATATAATTATACCCTCGTTTTTTAAATGTGTCAAGATTAAATTTTTTCTTTTAAATTTGACATCTCTATTGCTGAAAGTGCTGCAACCCAACCTTTATTTCCTGCCTTTGTCCCTGCCCTCTCTATTGCCTGGTCAGTATTATCTGCTGTTATAATTCCAAAAGTTACAGGTATTTTACCCATATAGTTTGCCTGTGATATCGCCCTTGTTATCTGAGATGCAACATATTCAAAATGTGGTGTATCTCCCCTTATTATTGCTCCAAGACATATAACTGCATCATATTTACCACTTTCAACAATTTTACCGACTGCATAAACCATTTCAACTGCTCCTGGAACCCATATAATCTCAATATTCTCATCATCCGCATTATGCCTTTTCAAACAATCAATTGCTCCATCAAGTAATCTTTTTGATATAAATTCATTAAATCTACTCACAATTATTCCAAACTTTTTACTTTTAGCGTCAAGATAACCTTCAATTATTTTCATTTTTTTCCTCCATTTTTATAAGATGACCGAGTTTTTCCTTCTTTGTTTTTAAATAATTTAAAGTATAGTGGTCCGGCTCTATTTCTATTGGAACTCTATCAATAATTTCAATCCCATAACCTTCAAGCCCAATTATTTTTCTTGGATTATTTGTTAGAATTCTTATTCTTGAAAGTCCAAGGTCAGAAAGTATCTGTGCACCAATTCCATAATCCCTTAAATCTGGTGGAAATCCAAGTTTTATATTTGCTTCAACTGTATCAAGTTTTTCCTCATCCTGTAATTTATATGCCTTAATCTTATTTGCAAGTCCTATTCCCCTTCCTTCCTGTGGTAAATATACAAGAACTCCTCTGCCTTCCTTTTCTATCATCTGTAATGCTTTATGTAGTTGTTTACCGCAATCACACCTTTTTGAATGGAATATATCACCTGTTATACACTGGGAATGAACCCTTACAAGAATGCTATCCTTTTCATCTTTAAGTTTTAAATCTCCTTTTACAAGTGCAATATGGTAATTATTTTCTATTTTATCCCTGTAAAGAATTAATTTGAAATCTCCAAATTCAGTTGGCAAAAATGTCTCTACAACTCTTTCAACAAGTTTTTCTCTTTTCCTTCTGTATTCAATTAAGTCCTTGATTGTTATTATCTTAAAATTATGTTTTTTTGCAAATTCAATCAGGTCTGGTAATCTTGCCATAGTTCCATCTTCCTTCATAATCTCACATATAACACCTGATGGATAAAGTCCTGCAATTCTTGCAAGGTCAACTGCTGCTTCTGTATGGCCTGCTCTTTGAAGAACTCCTCCTTCCTTTGCTCTTATTGGAAATACATGACCTGGTCTGGCAAAATCTGATGGCTTTGAATTTTTATCTATCAAAAGTTTTATTGTGAATGCCCTATCATAAGCAGATATTCCTGTTGTTACTCCATAAGCAGCATCAACACTCACAGTAAAATCTGTTCCATGTAAAGCACTATTGTCCTGAACCATTGGAGGAAGTTGCAGTTGATTTATTCTTTCAGGTAATAGTGCAACACATATTAATCCTCTTGCCTCTTTTGCCATAAAATTTATAATTTCTGGATTTACTTTTTCAGAGGCAACAACAATATCTCCCTCATTTTCTCTATTTTCATCATCAACAACTATTACTGGAATTCCCTTTTTTACATCCTCTATTGCCTCTTCTATTGAACTAAAAATTTTTTCTTCCATTTTATTTCCTATAATGACTCCTGAAAAAAATTATACCATAAAGGAAATTATTTATGAAACAAATGATTATTTCTTTGCTCTGCCTTTCTCCCTCTTCCACTTTTTATTTTATATTTCCTCTCCCTTAACGGGAGAGGACAAAAGGTGAGGGTGAAAAAAATAACCCCCTCACCCAATCCCTCTCCCGCCAAGGGGAGAGGGAAAATAAAAAAATTTATTAAGAAATCAAATATTTACAGAATATGGGTTGAATGATATAATACAACTGTTCTAAAGAGGGTAAAAATGCATGAGTTTTCAGTAATTGATAATCTTTTAAAAATAGTTGATAAAATCTGTAAGGAAAATAATGCAAAAAAGGTTTTGAAAATAAACTTAAAAATAAATCCATATAGTTGCCTTGATGAAAATAATTTAAATTTTATTTTTTCTTCAATTGTTAAGGATAATCCAGTTTATAAAGATGCGAAAATTAAGATAAAAAGGACACTTGACCCATCAGAAAGAGAATATATAATTGAGGACATAGAAATAGAACTTTAAAAATGATTAAGATATTGAGAATAGAAGAAAGTTTATTCAGTGAAAATGAAAAAATAGCAAATGAGGTAAGTAGTATTTTAAAAGAAAGGAAAATTTTGTCCCTCAATATAATGGGTGCTCCTGGAAGTGGAAAAACAACATTTATAGAAAAAACAATAGAAATGCTTAAAAATGATTTTAGATTTGGAATTATTGAAGGAGATATTGAAGGAAAATATGATTCTGAAAAACTTGAAAAATTTAATATTCCTATAGTTCAGATAAATACAGGTGGAGCATGCCATCTTGAAGCAAATATGGTAAAAAATGGAATTTTTAATTTGCCGCTTGACAATATAGATATTTTAATTGTTGAAAATATTGGAAATCTTATATGTCCTGCTGAATTCCCGATTGGAATTGAAAAAAATATAGTTGTTTCTTCAATAACAGAAGGTGAGGATAAAGTTGAAAAATACCCCCTTATGTTTAAAATTTCCCATATATGTATCTTAAATAAAATTGACTTACTTCCTTATATTGATTTTAATGTTAAAAAATTTGAAGATGAATTAAAAAGATTATCCCCTCAGATAAATTTCATAAAACTTTCATCAAAGACAGGAGAAAATTTCAATCAATGGATAGAATTCTTAAGAAAATTAATGAAGGAAAAAAGGTCTTGATAATTGGGATAGGAAATAGATTAAAAGGAGATGATGGAGTTGGAAGTATTATTGCAGAAAAATTGAAAGAAAAAATAAGGGAAGAAAATTTATTTGTAATAGATGCTGAAAATGCACCAGAAAACTATACAGGAAAAATAAAAGAAATCTCTCCTGAATCACTTTTAATTATTGATGCAGTTGATTTTGGCTCTTATCCAGGTGATTTTAGAATTTTTGAAATAGATGAAATTAAAGACACAACAGTTTCAACACATAATTTTTCAATTTCATTATTAAAAAAATTTATAAAAGTAGATGAAATTTATCTTCTTGGAATTCAACCTGAAAATATATCCTTTGGAGAAAATTTAAGTGAAAGAGTTAAAAAATCAGTTGAAAAAATTATAGAAAAGTTTAATTTTTAATATCTACCCTCTGAAATCTTTATCAGTCAACAATCTCCCCAGCCCACCTACGAGGTGGGAAAAAGGTGTTTTTCTCTTTAGAAATATTTAAAAATGTGGTATTATAGTAAAAAAGGAGTTTTTATGAAAGAAATTGGATTTGTTATATGGAAAGAAGGGAAATATTATGTGGCTCAGTGTTTAAATGTTGATATTTCTTCCTTTGGAGAAACAATAGATGAAGCAAGAAAAAATTTAAAAGAAGCAATTGAACTTTATTTTGAGGGAGAAAAAGTAGATATTCAGGAAATAGAAGAAATGTTAATTGGGAAAGAAAAAATAAATGTCTAAACTCTATTCTTCAAAAGATATTGAACATGTCCTGAAAAAATTAAATTTTAATCTAATAAGTCAAAAAGGGTCTCATGGGAAATATAAAAATCCTTCTGGAAGGATAGTAATTCTACCTATGAATAAAAAAGAGATTCCCATGGGAACCTTTAGAAGTATATTAAGACAGATTGGAATAAACCTTGAAGAGTTTAAAAAAATTTTAAAAGAATGATATACCCCATCTGTAAATCCTTATCCCACAACAATCTTCCCAGCCCACCTACGAGGTGGGAAAAAGGGTGGAAATTTTGAGGACTTTTTCTGTATTTTTTTCTACTTTAAAATGTTCTGAAATTTCATACCCACATACCCACATTATCTTTCCATTATTTTCAAAAATCAATATCTCATCCCTTTTTTCTTCAGGTATTTTTTTATCTATCATAAATCTTGAAAGTTTCTTTTCTTTTTTAAATCCAAGAGGCATAAACCTATCTCCTTTTCTTCTATTTCTCACAATTATGTCTCCACTTATCTTTGACCAGTCAAAATAACCTGTAAATTTATCTTTATTTTTAAAAATTTCTTCAGAAAAATTAACAAATCCTGCTATTATTTTTATTCCATTATGAATCTCTATCTGGCCCGGAACTTCAATTTTATAAAAAAACTCTTTTTTTTCTTCTTTATAACCTTTCAAAAATTTTTCAATTTCTTCTTTTTCTATCTCTCCTTTTTTCTCAATAAATTTTAAAACCCTCTCAACTATCCTGTAATTTACATAATCTGTATCTTTTACTTTTCTGTAAATATATCCTGCAATCCTTCTTTTTATATTTTCTGGTATATTTTTAAATTTTTCTATATCAATCACAATTTTCCCGTTTTTCTCTTCTGAAATTTCATTTAAAGTTTTCTCTGTATATTCCCTTAAAAATTCCTCCTCCTTTTGAAGTATCTCTGTCATTCTAAATATATTTTTTTTAAGAGATGGAGAAAATTTTAGCAAGAACGGAATAATTTGATTTCTTATTCTATTTCTGTAAAAATTCAGTGATAGATTTGAAGCATCAATCATATATTCAATTCCATTTTCTTTAAGATAATCATTAATCTCTTTTTTTTCAATGCATAAAAGTGGTCTTATAATTTTAATTTCTGAATAAGTATAAATTCTTCTTTCAGGGAATATACCACACAATCCACTAATTCCAGAACCTCTGAAAAAATTCATAAGAACTGTCTCAATATGGTCATCAAGAGTATGTCCTACTGCAATTTTATTACAATTATTCAGTTTTGCAATTTCAAAAAGTTTTTCATATCTTTTCTCCCTTAAATTTTTTTCAATATTCCTTTTTTCTTTAATCTCTATATCTCCCCTAAAAAATTCTATATTAAATGAATCAGCAAGTTTTTTAACAAATTCAACTTCTTTATCCGCCTCTTTTCTCAAATGGTGATGGATATAGGAAACTTTAATTTCTATTTTTTTTCTTTTAAGTAGGTATATAAAAAAATGGAATAAAAAAACTGAATCAGGGCCTCCTGAAACAGCAAGTAAAATCTTATCATTTTCACTCACTAAATTCTTTTCATTTACAAACCTTTCAACTCTTTTGAATAAATTGACCATATTCAAAATAAATTATATCATTATTTGATTTAAATAGGAGAAAAAATGGAAAGAGATATTATTGTTATTGGTGGAGGACCTGCTGGAATTGCTGCTTCCTGGGCTTCTGCAAAACTTGGAGCAAAAGTATTGTTAATTGAAAGATATGGATTTCCTGGAGGAATGGCAACTGCTGGATTTGTTGGAAGTATTCTTGGACATTATTTAAACGAAAAGGAGCCAGCAGTAAGTGGTTTTTTGAAGTTTTTAATCAAAAAAACAAACGAATTTGGTGGATGTGAAAAATGGGAAAATGCTTTTAAAAAATATGGAATATCTTTTGATTCTGAAATTTTAAAAATATCTTCTGAAAAATTACTTCTTGAGGAAAAGGTTGAGATTTTATATCATTCATTTGTTTCTGGTGCAAAAGTAGAAAATGGAGAGATAAAGGAAATAGAGGTAGTGAATAAAAGTGGGAAGATGAAGATAAAAGGGAAAATTTTTATTGATTGTACTGGAGATGCTGATATTTCTTATTTTTCTGGATTTGAATATACAAAAGGTAGATTTTTTGATGGCAAAATGCAATCAATGGGATGTATGTTTAAAATTGCTGGAATTGATGAGGGAAAAATTACAGAAGAAGTTATAAAAGAGGCAGGAAGAAAATTAAATGGGTTAAGAGAAAAAGGAGAGTTGAAAATTTATAATTCAGGACTTGGAGGTAAAGGAAGCACGATAAGGAAAGGAGAAAGGTCTTTTAATGTTATGAGATTTGCTGGTGATGGAACAGATGTTTTTGATTTAACTAAAGGAGAGATTTTTTTAAGGGAGCAGATTTATAAATACTGGAGATTTTTAAAGGAAAATGTCCCTGGATTTGAAAATTCTTATATTTCTGCTTTACCTCCGAATATAGGAGTAAGGGAAACAAGACAGATAAAAGGACTTTATACACTGACTGTAGATGATATTTTAAATGCCAAAAAAACAGAAGATAGTATAGCAAGGGGAACTTACTGGATTGATATACACTGCCCTCTTGGAAGAACAAAGGATAATGTTCATATATGTATGAAAGAATGTCCAACAAAGGAATACTGCATTGCACTTGATAAATATAAGGATTACCTTCCTTCAAAAAATAAATTGAGATTACCAGAAAATGAATGGTTCAGTATTCCTTATAGATGTTTAATTCCAGAAAAATCTAAAAATTTACTTGTAGCAGGAAGATGTATTTCAGCAGACCATATTGCAATGAGTTCAATAAGGGTAATGGCTACCTGTATTGCAACAGGACATGCTTCTGGAATTGCTGCTTATATTGCACTTGATAAAAATATACCAGTTGATAAAGTTGATGTAAAAGAAATACAAAAATACTTGGAAAAACAGGAAGGACTTTATTAAAAAAGGAGTTAAAATGATAAAGATAGAAAGAGCAATTTTGAGTGTATCTGATAAAAAGAATATTGTTGAACTTGCAAAATTCTTAAAAAAATATAATGTTGAGATAATATCTACAGGCGGAACAGCAAAATTATTAAAGGAAAATGGTATAAATGTTATAGAAGTTAGTCAGTTTACTGGTTTTCCTGAAATACTTGATGGCAGGGTTAAAACTCTTCATCCTAAAATATATGGAGGAATTCTATCAATAAGAGATAAAGAAGAACATTTAAGGCAGATGAAAGAAAATAATATACTTCCAATCCAACTTATTGTTTGTAATCTTTATCCATTTGAAGAAACATTAAAAAGTGGAAAAGGAGATGAAGAAATAATTGAAAATATTGATATTGGTGGTCCAACAATGATAAGGGCAGGTGCAAAAAATTATAAATATGTCTGTGTTCTAATAAATCCTTCTTTTTACAATGAATTTATGGACCAGATGGAGAAAAATAATGGGTGTGTAAGTATAGAATTTTCACTTAAATGTGCAAAGGAAGTATTCAGATTAACTTCAAGATATGATTTTTTAATTTATTCGTATTTTTCAAAGAAAACAGAAAGAGAAATTTTACCTGATGAAATTGATTTAAAACTCATAAAGGTCAGTAATTTAAGGTATGGAGAAAATCCGCATCAAATTGCTAAATGGTATAGATTTATTGATAAGGAATATAAAAGAGAGGTTTTTCAGGGAAAAGAATTATCATTCAACAATATTATTGATATGGAAAGTGCATATAATCTTGTTAATCAATTTGAACAGCCATGCTGTGTAATAATAAAACATACAAATCCATGTGGAGTTGGAACTGGTAAAAATCTTATTGAAGCATATGAAAGAGCACTTCAGACAGACCCTTTAAGTGCATTTGGTGGAATTGTTGGATTTAACAGGAAAGTTGATTCAGAACTTGCAAAGATATTTATAAAAAAATTTTATGAGATAATTATTTCTCCTGATTATGATGAGAAAGCACTTGAAATATTTAAATCAAAACCAGATTTAAGGGTAATTAAATGTCCTGAAAAAATTAAGTATGAATATGATTTCAGAGCAATTGTGGATGGATTTTTAATTCAGACACCTGATGAAATTGATTATGAAAAATTTGAAGTTGTTACTGAGAAAAAACCAACAGAAGAAGAAATAGAGGCATTGAAATTTGCATGGAAAGTATGTAAATTTATAAAGTCAAATGGAATAGTTATTGCTACAAAAAATCAAACACTTGGAATTGGAACTGGGCAAATGTCAAGATATGATTCAACAAGGATTGCTATTATGAAAATGAGGGACAATTTTAAAGAAATACCAAAACCAGTTGTTCTTGCTTCAGATGCATTTTTCCCATTCCCTGATAGTATTATTGAGGCAGGTAAAGCAGGTGTAACTTCAATTATTCAACCTGGTGGCTCAAAACAGGATGAGGAAGTGATAAAGAAATGTAATGAACTTGGTATATCAATGATATTTACTGGAACAAGACATTTTAAACATTAAAAATGAAAGTTCTTGTAATTGGAGATTTACATTATAGAAGTGATGGGATTTCCTTAATACCTGAAAGAAAAACAAAATATGGGATTGAATTTTTAAAAAGAATTAAAAGAAGGTTGAATGAAAATATAGATGTTATTGTAATTGCTGGAGATATACTTGATGACGGAGAAAATCCAGATTCTGAAAAGGAATATATTGAGATAAAAAAAGTTCTTGATGAATTTAATGTTAAAAAAGTTCTTGTTGCCTTTGGTAATCATGATAAAAATACTGAAAAATTCTATAAAATATTTGGGGAAAATAGATTTTTTATTTATGATAACTTTTTGTTTTATGTTTTCTGCGATAGATACTATGAAGGAGATATTTGCATAAGAGATAATGAAGAAATAGAAAATTTTAAAAATTTTGTGAAAAAAAATCAGGATAAAAAAATAATAGTAATTCAGCACAATGTTATATATCCTGAGATTGAAAGCAGTTATCCATATAATTTAAAAGATTACCAGAAAATTCATTCTCTTTATAAGGATAATAATGTTTTTCTTTCAATAAGCGGCCATTATCACAAAGGAATACAACTAATAAATAAAGATGGAATTTTCTATTTTACTGCCCCTGCTATATGTGAAGAACCATTTAAATATTTTATTTTTGATATCGGAAATTCAATAAATATAAAAGAAGAAAAAATTAAAAATGAAGTTGAACTTATTGATTATCACTGCCATACTGAATTTGGTTATTGTGCAGAGGATGTAAGTATGGAAAAAATTATTGAAAGATGTGAATTGCTTGGAGTTAAAAAAGTATATTTTACGGAACATGCAGGTCAATTATATTTATCAAGGGAGGATTACTGGAATTATAAATTTTTTGGTGGAATTGATATATTGAGAAAACAAAGGGAAAATAAAAAGGATAGGATAAAAGAATATATAGAAAAATTTAAGACATTAAATTCATCATTAGCAGGAATTGGAGTTGAGGTAGAAGTAGATAAGGATGGAAAATTAACATTACTTGATGAGGATAAGGGATTTTTTGAAATTATAACTGGAGCAATACATTATATACCTGATGAATTCTGTGTCAGTAGAAATATTCTTGAAAAAAAATTTATTTGGTGTATAGAAAAACTTATTGAAAATAAAATAGATATACTTGCCCATCCATTCAGATTTTTTTTAAGGAAGGGACTTGAAAGGCCTAAAAATTTATATAGGGATGTTGCTAAAATATTAAGTAAAAATAATGTTAAGGCAGAGTTAAATTTTCATACAAATAATCCAGACCCTGAATTTTTTAAAATTTGTTTATCTGAAAATGTAGAAATTGTTTTTGCTTCTGATTCACATAATTTACTTGAATTTGGGGATTTTTCAAAACATATTGAATTTATGAGGAATATTTATTTATAGTTTTAACCATTTTTTTATCTTTCCTAAATCTGAAATTTCACCATGTCCTGGCAAAATTTTAATATTATCATTTAAAATAAAAATTTTTGTTTCTATTGATTTTATTAATTTTTCTTCATCTCCTTCTGGGAAATCAGTTCTTCCAATACCATCTGCAAAAATTGTATCTCCAGTAAAAAGAATATTCTCTATTTTAAGGCAAATACTTCCAGGTGTATGTCCTGGAGTATGAATAACCTCTATATTTAATTTTCCAATTTTTATAACATCATTCTCTTTTAATTTAAAAACTTCATTTTCACATACATAAGGAAAAGAAAAAAATGAAGAAAGATTTTTTTCAGGGTCTTTTAAAAATTCAAAATCATCTTCATGAATATAAACAGGTAAATTGAAAAAATTGTTTGCGCCTATATGGTCAAAATGTCCATGAGTATTTATTATACTTACTGGTTTTAAATTTTTACTTTCAATAATTTTTTTTATTTTTTCTCCCTCACTTCCAGGGTCAATAATTCCACATTCTTTTTCTTCTTCACAACCAATTATATAGCAATTTGTAAAGAAATCACCAACAACAATCCTTTCAATGACCATTTTTCTTTTTAATTTTTTATTGTATCATATTTTTATGGGAAATTTTTTTGAAATTTTAATTCTATCTTCTTTTATTTTTTTCTCCTTATATTTCCCTGGAAGAATTATACTTGAAAAAATAAATATTGAAAATGATGAGAAATTTGTATTGAGTTTCGGGGTAAGTTGTTTTTTATTTTATATTTTTGGATTTTCTGGCTATGTGATAAATCTTAATTCAACTATATTTAATGGTCTTTTTCTTTTAATCTCTTTAATTCTCTCCTTAATCTTAACTTATAAAAACAAAATTCAATTTGAAAACAAACTCCTGATTCAATTTTTCATCTCATTTCTATTTGTAATATTTTACCAATCATTTATTCCTTTTTATTCAGGAGGATTATGGTTTTTTGATTGGTTTGAGCATTATTTTAGGTCTGCCTTTTTTCTTTATAGATTACCATTGAATATTAAATTTGAGGGTTATATCATCCCTTCAAGACCACCTTTTTTCAATATTGTTTCCTTTTTTTATCTTTCAATTATTGGAGCAGATTTTTATAAGTATCAGATTATTTCAAGCATTTTGAATCTTCTTTTAATCCTTTCTGTTTATTTATTCTGCAAAAATTATCTTAAAATTGAAAACAAAAATCTTTTTGCATTTGTTTGCTTTATTCTAATTTTAAACCCGTATATTTTGAGACAGATAACATATACATGGACAAAACCACTATGTGTCTATTATGTAATATGTGGGCTCTATTTTTATTTGAATTTTTTAAAGAATAATGAAAAAATTTATTTAATTTTCTCCTCTTGGTTTTCAGGAATTGGTTTTATAGTCCATTTTTCAGCAGGTCCTTATATACTCGGGATTTTAATTCATTTTTTATTTAGAGCGTTTTTTGAAAGAAATTTATTTAAAAAATTTTTAATTTTTGTTTCAATATTTTTTGCAACTATTTTTACTTATTTTTCATGGTCAATAAAAAATTACGGAATAAAAAATTCATTTTTAAGCAATACAACTTATCAGCAGCAGAAAAATATAGATTTTTTAATAAGAATTGAAAAAGATATCAATAATTTTTATAAGACAATATTTCCTGTAATTCCAGAAGAATATCAAAAAATATTCAATGTTTATAATGATAGGAAATTTGAGACATTTAATTTTATTTTGCCTTTATATTCTTCAAATATCTGGGGAAATTTAACATTTACATTATCAATTTTCCTTTTATTTATTATTTTAGAAAAATTTGAAAATTTCCTAAATGTAGATAAAAATTTTTTCAAATTTTATCTCCCTTTCACTTTTATAATATCTCTAATTGTAAATCCAACAAAGGACTTATGTGGTGTTGCACATGTAACATTTTTACCATTTGTCTGTATTTTGCTTTCTTTTGTTATAAAGGAAGTTTTAAATTTCAGAGGATTTAAAATTTTGCTCTTAATTTATTTTTTGGAGTGTATGAGTATTTTTATTTTCCAGATTTATATATACAGAAATTATTTCACTCTAAGCAAAACAATATATTTTTACAAAACAACAGGGATAGAAAAGAGCCATTTTTCTAATTTCCTTCTTAAAACCAATAATCAACTTGTTTTCTTATATGACAAATTTTTCTCATTTAAATGACCTTTTAATTTCTCTATAATATTTTTCTGCCTTTCTGCCTGTTTTTTAAATCCATATTTTTCAAATAAATCCTTAATTTTTTCCCTGATTTCTATATCCTTTGTAATATCATAAACAAATATACTATATCCAATTTTTGCCTTTGGTTTTATTTCTTTTAACCAGTTGAAAATTTCTGTATCCTCATAAGGAAGACCTGCAAGATGATTAACACTAATAGCAAGATATTCTTTTTCAGGAAAAGGAGAATTAAAATGGTAATTTTTTTCAGGAACATTATAAATAAAAAACGGATATAAAAATGGCTCATAAACCAATCCATATGTTTCAGGAAATATTGCTCCAAAATAATTTAGCAATAATTCTGGATTTCCTTCTTTCTGTAAATATTCCTTTAATTCCTTCAGGTCCTGTCCCCAGTCAATATTACTATCTATTAAGTGTTTCCATCCATTATCAGGACCACCTGCAATCTGATTAAAATATGCAATATAATGTGGATGAATTTTTATTGATTCAAATAGATACCAGAAAATAAGAATTATAAAAATTATTTTTTTTGTTAATTTTTTCAATTTCAGTTTTTCAGAATATATCAGCAATCTTCCACAATAAACATAAAGGAGTGCATAAAATGGCAGTATATATCTTATTCCAATCTGTTTTTTACTTAATGAAGAGAAAATAAAATAAATGATACAGGGCAAAATAATAAATCTTTCCTTTTTTTCAATTTTTGGTTTTATAAATATGGAAAGCAAAATTAAAATTATAAGAGGGATTGGTGTTTTATATAAAAATGCAAATATAAAATAATATCTCCAACCATTCTGTGAAAATTTACCATTTAAATAACTAAAATGGCCTCTTTCTGTTGCTTCTAAAACTATCCTTTTAAGACCCAAAATAAAATTCCCAATTCCATGAAATCTATATGTAAGAAGTAAAATAAAAATCGGGAGCAAAAAAAGATATAATATGAAGTATTTGAGGTATTCTTTTTTTATAAATTTTCTCTCAAGAATTAAAAGAGATATTAAAATAAAAGGCATAAGTATAATTCCTGTAAATTTCGTTGATAATGAAAGACCAAAAGATATTCCGCAAAAAATTAAGTATCTTATCTCATCTTTCTCTAAAAATTTCCATAGAAAATAAAGGGTCATAATAAAAAATAATGTAAATGGAACATCTGTAGTAACAAGACAACTATGGGCAAGAAAATTTGGACAGAAAGTAAATAAAAATAAACTGAAAATACCTGCAATTTTTCCATATAAATCACCTGTCCATAAATAAATAAAAAATCCAAGTAATATACCAAGTAATATCATTGGAAGTCGCGAAAGTAATACAATTTTATCAACATTCTCTCTATTTAAATAAAAAAATGCCATACCTAAATTCCATTCATTCATCCTTAAATTTCTATAAAGGTCTTCTGGAAAAAAAACTTCTGTAAATGATAAAAAAAATCCTGATAATGTTTTTGAAAAAGGTGGATGTTCAAAATTTATAAAAAAATCACCCTTTTTAACATAAAAATAACCTGCTGGAATATGAACTGTCTCATCACATGTTATTGATTTTCTATTTGCAACATGAAATTCTCTTATAAAAAAAATAAAAAGGAAAAGCAATACTATAAAATTAATTATTTTTTTCATTTTTAATTTCCCTTTTTCTTTATATATTCAATAACCTTCCTCTGTCTTTCTGCCTGCCTTTTATATCCATATTTTTCAAGTGTTTCAGCAATTTTTTCCCTTAAATATATATTATCTGTTATGTCATAAATAAAAATACTATATCCAATCTTTGTTTTAGGTTTTGTCTCTTTAAGATACCAGAAAATATCATGGTCTGAATATTGAAGACCAGAAAGAGGATTAACACTTATTGCAAGATATTCCTTTAAAGGTTTTTCTGAATTTATATGATATTTTTCTTCTGGTATACTCATAAATGCCTGATATAAAAATGGTTCATAATTGTAAATATTATAAACTTCTGGTGGTATAAGACCAAAACAATTTATCATTATTTCTGGATTTTTCTCTTTTTCAAGAAATGATTTAAGTCCTGTCAAATCCTGTCCCCAATCAATATTCAATAATTTTTTCCATCCATTTTCAGAACCACCTGCAATCTGATTAAAATATGCAAGATAATGGGGATGAATTTTTAATGACTCAAAAGAGTAAAATAAGATAAGAAGATATAAAAATATTAATTTTAACTTTGAACTGGATACAAAAATTCTACCTACAAAAATATATAAAAAAGAATAAAAAGGAAGTATATACCTTACTCCTCCAACCTGCTTTTTGCTTAAAGAAGAAATTAAAAAATATAAAATTGCTGGTAATAACAAAAATATTTCTTTTTTTTCAATTTTTGGTTTTAAGACGATTGAAAGGAGTAAAATAATTATAAATGGAATTGGTGTTTTATATAAAAATACCCAGAGGAAAAAACTTCTAAAACCTGTATTTGAAAATTTCCCATTCAAAAATAATTCCTGTCCTGTCTGGGCAGTTTCCTTAAATATTCTCTTTATCCCTTCTATAAACCATTTTAAATTTGAAAAATTAAAATTGTAAAAAACAAAAAGAATTAAAAATGGAATAATTAAAAATGAGAGAATGAAATAAAAAATGTCCTTCTTGAATTTTCCTTTTATAATTCCATAAAAAAAGAAAATCAAAACAATAATTGGGAGAATAAAGAATGCAGAAAATTTAGTTGAAAGTGCAAGCCCAAATGAAATTCCTGAAAAAATTAAATATTTTTTATTGCCCAGTTCATAAAATTTCCACAGATAATATAATGTCATAAGAAAAAATAAACTTACAGCAGTATCAGTAATAACAAGGCAACTATAAGCAAGAAAATTTGGACAGAAAGTAAATAAAAATAAACTGAAAATACCTGCAATTTTTCCATATAAATCACTTGTCCATAAATAAATATAAAAGCCAAGTAAAACACCTAAAAAAATCATTGGAAGACGGGACAAAAATGAAATATACTCAACCTTATCCTTATTAAAAAGGAAAAATAAAATTCCAAGTCCCCACTCCCATTCAGTAAATCTATATTTTTGATATATATCTTCAGGAAATCTTATATCAAGAAATGAAAGAAATATGCCTGAAATTGTTTTGCATAAAGGAGGATGTTCATAATTTATAAAAAAATCACCCTTTTTAACATAAAAATATCCTGCTGGAATATGAACAATTTCATCACATGTTATTGATTTTTCAAAGACAACAGATAATTCCCTTGTAAAAAATAGTAATAGGAAAAATGTGATTAAATATTTAAAAACCTTTTTCATTTCTTCTTT
>Ga0080004_1117951_pt1 | contig 30423 bp, 32 predicted proteins | sample WasSprMetagenome_FD_69207 | JGI IMG/M metagenome (GOLD analysis project Ga0080004, IMG submission 69207) | Sulfidic aquatic microbial communities from Washburn Spring, Yellowstone National Park, USA - WS (SPADES assembly) (version 2) | ecosystem: Environmental > Aquatic > Thermal springs > Hot... | reverse complement strand
AGAACACTCCCCACAGGATTACGCTTCAATTCCTTCGACAGCATCCTTGGAGCGTTAATTTTAACATAAACATAATCCCCCCAACTCAACCCACTAAACCTACGACCAACATAAAATGGGGAATAGCAATACCTACATGCATGCTCACAGCCAACATATGGGTTTATTGAGTAGTCAATATCATAAAGTGAACTCCTACTCAAAACAGTTCTACAATAAACTTCTCCAATCTTCAACTAAATCCACAAACATATATTCTGGGGAGACAAATTTATTTATGTTGACATCGCAAATTGGGATATTGAGAAATGAAGGAAGATACTGAGAAGAAGAGGTTTGTGAAGAAGGTTAAGAGGAAGATACCTTGGATAGAGCACATGATAGAGAATTATGAAGATGCATTAGACCTAAACATACTAGATCGAGAGGTAAGTGTGAGGAGTAGAAACATAAATTTATGTATATACTGTAGGGGTGGCCGCAACCTCTGTGGGAAACCATTATGCCCAATAATGCTAAAATTACGCTCATACCTAAAGGTGAGAGACAATATACGTAGAGAAAGCTTGGAAGGGTCGTCACCACCAGCAGTATTCGTTGGAAGATATGGATACCCAAACGTTCAAGTAGGCCCCCTAATACCACCAATAATGGGGGATACTGAAGTCTACGATCACCCAGAAAGATGGATCGACATGAACGTCGAAGAGATAATTGACATTAGACTACAATTGATTAGGGGGAGATTCCCAGTAAACGTTAAGAAGATGGATCACTCAAACAGAAACCTCGAAGCAACAAGGGAAATGGCATTATCAAGCAAACCAGTGGATGCAGAAGTAGAGTTCACAAAACCACCTGGAAGCAGGATACTATTGGATGATGAAGTTCAACCCATGGGTCCATCAGCACCAATAAACAAAATATTTGTATCAAGTGTGAAGGCTAATCCAATAATTGAAAGAGTATACTACGACTACGATTTGAAAGCTTCTGAAGCTTTAATGAAACTATTCACAAACAGTATACCAGTAAGCAGTATGCAGAGGGTGCTAAGTGTAGGAGCACTTGGAATTGGTATTGAGAGGAGGATGGTTCCAACAAGGTGGAGTATAACAGCCGTTGATAGCACAATATCTAGAAGGCTTAGAGATGAAATTGTTAAGAGGAACCCATTGATAAATGAGTATAGAGTGTATGAGTCAGATCTGCTTGGAAATAGGTTTATAGCAATAATGATTCCAGAGAAGTGGCAGTATGAGTTCATTGAGGTATGGTATCCTGGAACTGCATGGAATCAAGATCAAAGCATGATCGCTATAGGTGGAGATTATGAACCATATTGGGGGAGAACAACATATGCTGAGATTGGAGGATGCTACTATGCAGCAAGACTAGCCACAACAGAACATCTTGAGAGGGAGGGGAGGCAAGCTGCAACACTAATAGTTAGAGAAGCATATCCAGAATACATACTCCCACTGGGAGTTTGGGTTGTGAGGGAGGGTGTTAGAAAAGCCTACAGAAATAAGCCTTTAAAATTCGATACCCTTGAAGAAGCATTAAATTATGCTTCAAGTAGATTGAAGGTTAAAAGCACATATTGGATGGGGGAGAGCAAACTACTAAGGGAAATAATCAAACAGAAGAGGATAACAGACTACATTACACGAACACCCTGAACATTCAAATTAATAACAATATCCACAATCTTCATTAAATTCATGGTAACTTCACGTTCATTAATGGAAATACCCGTGGAGAATTTATCTTCAATAAAACCATCAAAATATGCATTTGCAATAAATGTTTTACACAATTTCATAGCATCAACAATTAAACCCAAATCACCAACATGGTAATACAAACTTAAATCATTTATCACAAGTATATCGCTTGGATCATCAATGAAAAGTTTAATTGCATCCCCACATCTCCCCCTATTCATATTAGCATACATCAAAACCTCATCCCTACACTTACCAAGAATTCTCGGAGGAATAGTTTCCACTGGAATATACATTCTAACAAGTTTTGGATTAAAAGAGTAATCAGTAAACTTTCCACCAACCCTCCTACCACAATGCAACATAAGGTTAGGGGCGAAATCAAGAATAGATATACTCCCACCAAAACCAAGATCAATTAATCCATATACGATTTTAAGAGTTAGAACTGTCTTGCCTGAACCAACATCACCCACTATTAAAACCCTCTTACCAAGAAGATTAGCAACATCAAACATGAGCAACCACCAACAATAATTTGGGTTAGTTGAATCTATATAGGTATGCGTATGAAATAACAATAGTAATAATATTTAAATATAAACACAAATTACAGTTTAGCCGATGGGGGTTACGATGAGAAAGAATAAGGGGACATTAAATGCAAGGAGCATAGTTTTAACAGCAATACTATCAGCGCTATCAATAATCCTAGGATACTTCAGCATACCAGTGGGAGTTATGAAGATTCTACCATTCCAACACATGATAAACGGCATTGCTGGAATAGTAGTAGGCCCGGTATACGCTGCAATTGCAGCCACAATAACAGGTATAGCCAGAAACATTCTCGGAACAGGAACAATATTCGCATTTCCTGGCGGAATTCCCGGAGCTATAGTGGTTGGATTAGCATACAAAATTATTAAACGCGACGAAGCAGCACTATTAGAACCTATTGGAACATTCATCGGAGCATTAATAAGCCCAATAATAGCGGGAATAGCCCTTGGAAAAACCATGGATGCAATTGCATTCATAATACCATTCATGGCAAGCAGTATACCAGGTTCGATTACTGGATACATAATAATAAAATTGTTGAAGAAAAGAGGGATACTCAAAAATAATACTAAACCATTATAACGCTAACCTTATCCAAATTATATATTGAAATTTTCATGAAATGTGAAAGCATTACATGGAAGTTTACCATTCAATATTTGTGGATTAAAGCACCTAACAATGTCCTTCATCCCAATAAAAACCTCACAAAAATTTAAGCGAAGAATGTTATAACGATAACGTGTTGGAAGAAGCGCAATTATTAATGCTTTAGAAACATGATAATATGTAAATCATTATGATGAGCTTGATAAAAAGAGACCTTTCTAATGGATGTTGTATTCATAGAAATTTAACATTGAGGATTTATATGCTACCAAATCATATTTAATTGTGGAGTAATATTTACGGCGAATGGGAAATGGGGATTTTTAAAGTTAAAGTTGCCATCTGGAATCCAGAAATACCTGAAAATAAAATGCATATAGAACTTCTAGTTGATACTGGTGCAACATATACTGTCATACCGACAGCCATTCTCAAATCAATTGGAGTCAAACCCACTAGAATAGTGAAGTTGAGGCTAGCCGATGGCAGGGTTGTTGAAAAACCCTTAAGCGAGATAGGAATAGAGGTTGAGGGCTATAGAGCTAGCGCTACACCCGTTATATTCGGTGATGAAGATATATTCCTACTTGGCAGTGTAACAATGGAACAACTTGGACTAGCACCAGACCCCATTTCAAAAAGGTTGAAGCCCACTGAAGCACTATTGATGTGAAGATTCACCCAATAATTTTAGGTGTAATTTTATTTGAAACATGGATAGTTATGTGTAGATTTGGAAATTAGCTATTCTGGTAAAATATGGGAAACTAAATAATTGTTGGAGAAGTTCCTTAAAACAGTTTTGTGAGGGTCTCCTTTAGTTTTTACCTTCACTCTTCTGTGGGGCTTCCGTTTTAGATTTCAAAAGTCTATCATAACATATGCTGGAAACCTTCTCTAAAATCTCCACAACCTTGTTTGGCTCATTGGTGTATAGCCATAGGATTGATCTCCTACCCTTCCTCAAACTAACAAAGCTATGCCTTAAGTTCACTTGGAATTTATATTCAGGGGTTATCTCAAGCCTTCTACCCTTATTATCCACAACAGCTCTATCAGTTATTTTGTAGACAGCGAAGGTTGGTATGAATGGGTATGGGGAAAACCACATAACTATAAATACCACTATCATAGCTAAAACGTCTATGAATAGGAATAATATGAATGCCAATGCAAAGTAGAAGGATAGCAGCCCTATAGCTCTCAAGCGCCTATAATTCCTATCATTAACGCTAAGTTCAGTGGCATCAGTTTCATATAGAACCTCCTCCTTCTCCTCAACCTCTTCATCAACCTTTGAAGTTTCACTGTCCTTAGATTCATCTGACAAAATAGATCCCAAAACCTTATTGGATTAACAGATATAAATAGTATACCATACCGGTAACGTGATGTATTAAATTATGCTTAAGGATCCCTTCACTACGCCAGCCTTAACCCTTTCATCATCTGATGATTGGAAGAGGTATTTAACCAATTCCACTTCCTCAGGGGATAATTGTCTACCTCTACGAAGATAGACTCTACGCATAGTTTCCAATGCAGATTCCAATTTAAGCTCGTAAGACTTCCCAATAAGAGCTTTTGAGTATATTGTGAATGGAGGTACATCTTCATAAACATATCCAAAGAGATGTGAGAATATGCCTATACGTTTACCAGCAAATATTCCACAATTAATTGATGTTTTAACGTGATCACCTATGAAGCTTCCAAGCTTATTCAAACCGGAATCAACTATTGAACCCCCAATTTTAACACGTATATTCCCATAAGTATTCTTCAAATCACTTGTAACTGTGAAAGCTGCTAGATTAACCCATTCACAAACATATGAGTGACCAACAAAACTTGGGTGATACATGTTCACATATCCATGCAATATTGATGCTTCAACTTCTCCTCCAACCCTACAATTAAATCCAATATTGCTCCCAGATCTAATTCTAGCTCCAGACAATATTATTGTGTTATCTCCAATATATGAGGGCCCCTCAATCCTGCAGGGTCCAAGGACATTTACATTACGACCAATATATACAGGTCCACTTCTAACGTCAATGTTAACGTTACCCTCAACCCTAGAGCCTTCACCAACATACAAATTCGATTTAGACCCGTAAACTATCGTATGATCATCCAATTCACCATTAACACCATGAAATGTAAACCCCTCTTTAATGAGATCTTCATTCAACAAGATAATATCCCAAGTATTCTTTATGAGCATACCACCAACATCATACACACTACATTCTCCACGGAGAGTTTTAAGAGTATCTGACCTTACAATGCCATCATGGGATTTAGAGAGGATATCTTCAAGCAGGCTTCCACGAACTTTAACTGCAACAATTTCACCACCATCAAAAAGCATAAAAGAAGCATTCTTAGAAGCAATTGATGATATCAAATTCAAATTCTCAGCCTTTGGAATCAATCTGGAATTAACCATTAAAATATTATCATAATCATCAATACAATTAACCTTCAAACCACCAAACCTAACCTTCAAAACATCAACAAGATAACTCCTAACATAAAGGATAACCTCAGAATTAAAGAATTTTGAAACAGCTTCAAAAATGCTGTGAAAACCAAGCCTCAACTCTGCAACAGCCCTCATAGAAACTAGTGGATCGAGAATTTTATGAAATTCATCTTCAAACAATAAAATCCTCATAAACACCAATCCAAATAATAGCAAAACAAGATAAAAGGATTCCTAGTTAAGGGGGGTCAATTAGCCAATAACATGTTTAGGAAACCACCAAAAGAACATCAATTCAAAACCATTAGAGAGCAGGATAATCAATGACTTTATAAATTTATAGAAATGAAAATTCTAAATATTTATAAGCAATTAGAACTTATACTTCTAACAATGAAAGAGCTAATTTTAAAGCAGAACCCTTGGTGGAGTGGAGAGGAAGATTATGATATAAGGAAATGGGAGGGTATGAAGGTAAAATGGATTCCAGAATGGATAAAGCAAGTATCCCTCCAACCATACTCCCTAAACTTCATAATAGGTCCAAGACAGGTGGGTAAAACCACAGGAATAAAACTCTTAATAAGAGAACTCTTAAGAGGGGGGAAACCGGAAAGGATATTCTACTTTGATTGTACAATTTTAACTGATGCGGATAGTCTGAGGAGAGTCCTAGATGAATACATGAAGATAAGGGAAGGTGAAGGTGTAAAGAGCTCATTTATATTCCTAGATGAAGTAACAGCAGTCAATGGGTGGTGGAGGATAATTAAAAGCTATATTGATATGGGGATTTTCAAAAACGACGTCATAACTGTGAGTGGTTCTTCATCAATAAAACTTAAAGGTGAAGTGGAACTCTTCCCCGGGAGAAGGGGGTATGGAAAGGACATCCTTGTTTCACCCCTATCATTCAGAGAATTCTTAAAGATAAGAGGCATTAACGTTGAGAGTTGTGGGGAAATTGAGAAGGACATGAATAGTCTCTGGAAAGTTAATGATAAGATAAGGGGGGAATTTGAAAACTACATTAAACATGGAGGATTCCCAATATCCATAAATGAAATACCAGCAGCAGAAGTGCAGTTAATCTATTCCATTGAAAGTGAAATATTGAGAGCTGAGAGAAGATTAGAATTAACAAAGGCAATAATAGCCAGCATAATGGGGAAAGCTCCCTCACCAATCTCCTTCTCAACAATTGGTAGAGATGTTGGAGTTTCATATAAAACAGTTCAAGAATACATTGAAATGCTACAAAACCTCTTCATCCTAGACATGGCGCTCTTCAAAGATAATGGAGTGAAATGGAGGAAGGAGAGGAAATTCTTCTTTGAAGATCCATTCCTAGCTAAAACATTAAGCATATGGACTGGTGAGAAGTATCTTGAAAGTGCATTCTACGAATGGATAGTTCAATCACATTTGAAAAGGAGATTTGGATCAGTTTACTATTTCAGGAATGGATTTGAAGTGGATTGCATTGCCAATGGAATTAAAGTTGAAATTAAAATTGGGAAGCCTCATAGAAGATATCCAAAGGGCATTTTAATCCTAGATCCGGAAAACATACACTTATTCCTAGCAGTATTATGAAAAATCAATGTAAACAATTGAATCAAACACTTTAAAACCATGGAAATAGATAGATAATATTGACTGTAGTTTAAGGAAGGGTGCATTAAATTTGAGTAGTAGGATAGTGTTCATTGGACATGTTTCAATGGATAAAGTGAAGAATATCTATGGTGAAAGGGAGCAACCTGGAGGGGCAGCACTATATGCAGCTATAGCTGCAAAAACATTGTATGAAGATGTTGGGATAATATCTGCAATAGGGAGAGACTACAAGTATAAGGATGTACTGAAAATATTCAGTAATAGGGTTATAAAGGAGGTTAAAGTTCCATCAACATACTTCGAAATAAACTATGATGAGAAATGGAATGCAAATTATGTAAAGGCGAGGATAGGTGCTGGAAGATATGTTAAAGCTGAAACTATACCAATAAACTGGATGACTAGGAAAACCCTATTCCACATCGCACCAATGACTCCAAGCAAAGTTGAAAGGATAATTGACAAAATTAAGAGGTATACCCCAAAATCAATGATATCAGTAAATAGTTGGGATGGATATATGAGGGATGGAAAGCAAAGGAAGCATTTAATCAGCATAATGGGGAAAGTGGACATAATGGTTTTGAATGAAGCTGAAGCAAAACTCCTTGCAAGAACAGACACATTAACCCAAGCATTGAATCTATTGAAATGCAAAATGCTTGTGGTAACTTTAGGGTCGCTTGGAGCTATAGTGAAGATAAATGGGGAAAGCATAATGATACCAGCACTGACAGGCATGAACCTAAAGATAATAGATACAACTGGAGCTGGGGATGCATGGTGTGGAGCATTCCTAGCAGCATACAAGATCACTGGAGATGTAACGAAATCAACAATTACAGCATCATTAATAGCCACAATAAAATGTACTGGATGGGGGTTTGAGGAATTATTGAAATTGAAGTTTCACTCAATAGATGATGTTGCAAAATACGTGTTAAAGCTTAAGGAGAAACCTAAACAAAAGAGCTTAATTGAATACTTCAAGAAGAGTTAAGATTTAAGCTTCCCATAAATACGCCAAAGCTCATCAACAACAGGCTCAGAAACATCCAAAACAGATCCATCACCCTTAACTAGCTTCCAACCAAACTCTCTACATGTAAATCTCCCAATAATTGAAGCCTTAATCCCATTATCCATCAAAACATTAACAATGGATTCAGCGTAATCTGGTTTAGCTGAAATTAAAAGCGCCCCAGAACTTATGGTTTTCAAAGGATCCACATCAAGAGCTTCACATATAATTTTAGTCTCCTCATTAACTATGACTTTATCCTCATATAATACGAAGCCTAGAGAAGAGGCTTTAGCCATCTCTTGAACACCACCAAGAACCCCTCCCTCCGTTGGATCATGCATGGAATTAACTCCACCAACACTCATAGCCAACTGTGCATCTTTCAAAACACTGAGCAAATGTATGTAGTTCAAAGCCCTATCAATGACATCTTTTGAAACTTTACCTATGAGTAGATCGTAGAATTCATTGGCAAATATGAATGTCCCCTCAATACATGCACCCTTACTCAAAATTATTAGGTCACCAGGTTTTGCACCACCAGTAGTCACAACCCTCCCCTTCAAAGCTTCACCAAAAGCTGTGGATATAAGTATTGGCCTATCAAGTTTAGGGGTAACCTCAGTATGACCACACACAATCATAACGCCAAGCTTTTTAGCAGCATCATCAATCTCCCTAGTTATGGAGTCAAGTAGATTTTCATCGAATTGTTCTGGTAGAAGTATGACCATGGAAATCCATTTAGGAATAGCCCCCCTAACAGCCACATCATTGGTGCTAACGCAAATTGAAAGCCAACCAATATGCTTAGATGCTCCAGTAATGGGATCCGAGTGAACCACCAAAACCTTATCCCCAAAATCAATTATAGCCGCATCTTCACCAATAGATGGCTTAACCAAAACCCTCTCATCAATAACGCCAATCCTACCAAAAACGTACTTCTCAAGAAGGCTTGGTGGAACTTTCCCAAGATAACCCAATTCAAACACCAACCATAATACCGCGTCTACCAATACCAACACATATTATAGAGGAAACTATTAAACCTATAAGCATCTGCATGAAATTGAATGGAACCTCAACCAATGCAGCCCAACCATAAGATAAAACGTAAAATTCGTATAGGAAGTAGCCTAAGATCATAACTGAGCCTCCAACAAGGCATGATAAAGCCATGGAGAGATAGCGTAGATCAACCTTAACGTAAATGTATATGAAGATTATGAGTAGGAGCATTGACGTGAGAGCCCAGAAGATGCTTGGAATACCAATACTCACAGTCCCATAGCCCAGAAGGGGGAATCCAAAGGAGAATTCAGAAGATCCGGAGTAATAGTTTAACCCTACATGTAAGAGGGAGGAGAATATGATTATCGCAATTATTGATGATGAGAAGCATCCAATAAAACTACGTTTAAACCTCAACTTATTGAGGAACGAATATACAAGGCCAACCGCAAACCCCTCCAAACCCTTAATAATCAAAGTTCCAGGGGCATACCAGAAGTATCCTAGGAGAACGTCAGCCATGGCAGACCCCAACCCTCCAGCAAAAGCTCCAACGACTGGACCAAAAAGAATAGCTGAAATATAAACTCCAATCTCACCGAAATTAAAGTACCCATGAGTCTCATAAATGTACAGTTGAAACATCGACGTCAATATGCAAGTCAATGCAGCCATAAACCCAATAATTGAAACACGCTTAGCCAAAGACATAACCATACACTCATAAAATGAAGTGATCAAATATGTATATAAAGGTTAACCTAAATATAGACCTATATATTCAGAAAGCTCAAGCATTAAGAATTGAAAGCTTTATAAATTCAACCCACCATAAATTTATAGTAAAGCGCATTAAAGAGTGATTAATATGAGTAAATGCGGAAAGAAGAAAAAGAAGGAGGAAGAAAAGAAGAAGTAGGGTATGGCCATCGTTGAAGGCCAAAATAAACTCTAAACTTTTTTCCCTCTCCAAAGCTTACCAATCGGATAGAAATCATCTGGAACATTATGGTATTCAAGTATCGTTAAATCTGCCGGTCCCAATCCAGGTGAATCGATGGGGTAATCGAGGGCTACAACACTATCCCAGAAAGCTCTATGATGAATTCTATCCTTCAAAACAATGATATCTTTAAATCTAGGCTCAATGCCAAGAGCTTTAAACCCTTGATCATCCATTGGTGCTCTAAGCCTCTTGGATATTATTACATGTCTACCTTCACCCATATCTATCAGTGCAACTAAGTCTTCATGAACCCGTCTACCCCGACCCATGGGTCCAACCAATGTATACTCGATGGGACCTATGAACACAAGTTTACCGCTAATCTCAACGGGTTCACCGGAAATTGGGTGAGCCCACCCTCCAATCTTAATTTTAACATGATCTCCAATTTTCGCATTATTCTTTAACCACTCCAAAGCTTTGGGGTCAGCTATACCGCCAATAACGAAGTTTTTAGCCCCTTGAGAAATCAATTCCCTCAAAACATGAGTCCCATCACCAATTCTATCACTATGTTCAGCTATGAGTATGGGTCTAACGCCACTATCCACAAGCCTTAAAACTTCAGCAACCCCCTCCCTAGGCTTGGGTATGGGCTTCGTAAACTCGTGACGTAAACTCCATATGAAATCTGAAATATCTTGAGCAGCCCTCTCAGCTAAATCCCTATCACCATTAGTTACAACGAAAACTGAAGCTCCTATATCTGGAACGTCAGCATAAGCATAACCGGCAGCCACAGATGCACAGTAAACCCCCTTAGCTTCCCACTCCCTACAACGATCATAAACGAGCTTCATGGGAGGACGATCCGTCGCCTGATATATACTTGCAGTTACAAGTTTAGGTTTACGGAAAGCCATAACTGGTTTGAATTCACCTCTAATGGTTTTAACCATACATCTAGCTGCAATGATACCTATATCCTCAGAATCCACATGTGGATATGTTTTGAGAATGAAAACTGCATCGGCAACCTCAGCCAATTCATGATCCTCATTGGCATGTAAATCCAATGTAACCATTATTGGTATACTCCCCACAACACCCCTAACACGCCTAACAATCTCAGCTTCAGGTTTCGGAACCCCCTCCACAGCCATAGCCCCATGAAGCGCCAGTAGAACGCCATCAAATGGACCTGAACTTTTAAGGCCATCCAAAATTTCACCAACAATCTTATCAAAAGCATCTAGCGTTATCCATCCACTATAACCAGTTGCACTCGTCTGACCTGCAACCAGTATCCCAACAAGCTCAGCTCCCTCCTCCTCAGCAACCTTCATGAAACCACGAATATAATTTGGATGCGTCTTAGCATGCTCAAATATGGCATTACCCCTAACAATGAAGTCCTTGAACATATCATAAGTGGTTTTAACTGGAACAAAAGTGCATGTTTCATGTGAGAAACTTGCCACAGCAATCCTCAAAGAGAATCACCAAAACTATTTGGAAAACTATGTAATTAAAGGTTTGGATTACAGGTAAATTGAACAGTAAACTTATCTAAAACGCCCATATAAATTGATTTGTATGATTAAAGTGATAAATGTTAGAAGTAGGGGGAGAGTTGAATTCATAGACATAACAGATATAATCAATAATGCAATTAAGGGGGATGTGGTGGAGGGGGTTTGCCACATATACTCACCACACACCACAGCTGGATTGACAATAAATGAAGGTTACGATGAAAACGTCGCAAGAGACATAATTGAATCACTCAATAAGATCGTCCCAGAAGATTGGCAGTACAAGCATATGGAGGGGAATGCCCCAGCACATATAAAAACAAGCTTAATAGGATCATCACTCCTAATACCAATAAGTAATGGTAAACTTATGCTTGGGAGATGGCAGAGGATATTCCTATGCGAATTTGATGGACCTAGAGAAAGAAGCATATACCTGACAATAATACCAGTAAAAAGCGAGGATCATTGAAGATTCATGCTTCACTCTTCAAACCTAGAAGCGTAACTAGTAGTATTAAGGCTAACCCCTCTGAAGCTAAACTTAAAACTATAATGCCAAAACTAAAGGTTTCAAGTAGATAGGCCATAACCATAGTTCCAATCATCCATGAAACCCCTGAAAGGAATGAGTATACGCCGTAAGCGTAAGCTCTACTCTCAGCGCCAACCAAATCAGCCACAGCAGCCCTCATAATAGTTTCATATGCACCCATAAAAATACCCCAAAGGGCTGCCGCCAAAACATATGTGAATATATTGTTGCTTAAAATCATTGCAGGTATCAGTAATGCAGCTACTGGAGCCACTGAAATAACCTTCAAACCATACCTATCATAAGCTAAACCCATGGGTAAAGCCACAATGGCATCCACACCCATAGCCAAAGTATATAGTAGAGCAATATAGTAGTCTGGTATTATACCAACATCCCTAAAGTAATATGATATTATACTCCTCCACTGCATAAAACCAAACATCATAAGTGATGAGGATATAGCGTAAATCCAGAAAACCCTATCCAAAACATTCTTACCACCAGACCCCCCACCAGCAGCCTCAACTTTTGGGTATAATGTAGCTGCAATGGATAAGCATATTAGGGAGAGGATAACTGGTATCGTTAAAATTGAGAATGCATAACTATAATTGTTATTTGAAACGTATAAGGCGTAGCCAACACATAAAGGCCCTATGATAGCTCCAGTTTGATCCATAACCTCATGTAAGCCAAACCCCTTCCCCCTACCCATCCCCTTAGTAACTTCAGACAATATTACATCCCTAACAGGCCCCCTCAACCCCTTACCAATCCTCTCAACAAAAACAAGTAGGATAACAAGTTCAGGTCTACCAGCCAATGCAAGTAGGGGCATGGAGAAATTTGCAACATAACCAATGAATACTAAGCCCCAGTAAACAATGCTGGATGCAGATCTAGATGCCACCCAACCCCCAACCAAACGGGAAAAATAGCTCAAGAAATCTGGAACACTCAACAAGCCTGTTAATAAAGCTGAAGCCCCCAAAAACTCCATATAAGAACCAGTAACAGAACCACCACCCTCATAAGCCATATCAGCAAACAATGAAACCATACCAAGCATGAGGAAGACAATGAGTAAACGCTTCTCCAAAACAAACACCCAAAATGCTAAACAATAGTGGGGAGTATACTAGTATATAAGGGTTGCTTAAACAAGATTGAAAAGACTCCTTCTTAATTCGCATTCCTCCATTTAATATTGGCATACAACAAATTTAATTCATAGATAACTTGAAAACCTCCAAACAACCAATTATGACTAATTTTTGACAAAATTCCTAGTCAAACAGCCTTAAATGACGCTTAAACCATATTAATATAGGTGTGGGGGTGGAGATTGTTGAGCATTGATTTCGAATCTCTAAGTGACGTGTTAAAACACCCAATTAGGCGCAAAATAATCCTCACACTCTTTGAAAGGGGGAATTTATCCTACGTTGATCTCATGAACCTAATAGAAGTTTCCAGCACTGGAAAGCTTAATTACCACCTGAAAATCTTAGGCGATCTAATCGGGAAAGACCAAAATGGACGTTATACTTTAACGGAAAAGGGGCTGATGATAGCTCAGCTCCTTCAAAAGTTTCCAGAGAGGAAACCTCAACCAACAACTTTATCCATGGGGGATGCAACGGTAATCGGTTTCATAGGCATGGCCTTAACGCTAGCTAACCCTACCTTCTGGACCTTTGCGATTGCGGCATTGTTGAAGTTGAATTTAGAGCTTTATTCCTCCACATTCCCAATAATTGGATTTTTAACCATGGCATATGCCTTAATAGTTCCTGGAGCAGTTATATGGCTATTAACCGTTAAGCACACAAACTCCCATGATATATATGACTTAATGAGGCCGCCTATGATGACATTCACACTTCTACTCGCCCTTCTAGCAATCATGCTTCTCATGAAGGCAGACTTAATGGTAACAATTAAAAGTCCAGCAATTCAAGGTCACTGGTCCGTCATGCAGATAAACCTACAAACATTAACACTCCTTGGCTTAATATTCCCATTCATTGGAGTCATCATCGCTGAATTAATAAGCAGATTTAGGAAGGTTGTGAAAATGCTTTAACATCACTCTCCTAAACTATAGGGGGAGAGTTTGAGAAATCATTACTAAACCTAAAATGATAAATATTATGGAGGATACTATCCTCAAGTACCTCATAGGTATAAATCTTAAAATTTTGGATCCAACAATCACACTTAAACCTGTTATAATGGAGAATGCAAGCATAACACCAATAAGGACTAGTGTTGGATTATTGAAGGATGCTGCTAAGAGTATTGAGGACAATTGCGTTTTATCACCCAACTCCATAAGTGAAATTAGTGTGAAACTTTTTAGGAACGATGCTTTAACATCATTAAATTCACATGAAGAATCGTTTGAACTTCTAAGCGAGAGTAAACCGAAAATTATGAAAGTTAAGCCAGCAACTATTCCAATTAAAAGTTTTGGAAGAATGCTCAAAATGCTCCCACCTAGAAATGCACTTAAACCATCAACAATGAAGAATGCAAGCATAGCCCCAGAGAAGACTGAGATGAAAGAAGATTTTGAAGCAAGAATCATTGTACAAATATGCGTCTTATCACCCAACTCAGCTAATAGGATAACAGTGAAAGATGCGATGAGGGGAGCTAAATCAATATACATAAACTTCGAATAGAACAAATTTATGTTAAAATAAAAAGGTTGCTAATCCATAGACCCGCATGGAAGTGGGGGTATGCTTTAATAATTCACAGTCAATAGTATTAATTGTGAATTTATGGTTAAAATCCTAGTACTCTACTATTCAAGGAGCGGGAACACTGAAACCTTAGCAAAAGCAGTGGCTGAAGGAGCTAGAAGTGTGGAGGGTGTAAATGTGGAATTGAAAAGGGTTGATTATGCAACAGTTGAAGATATGATATCATGTGATGGAGTGGCTGTGGGATCCCCAAACTACTTTGGATACATGGCTGGGATAATGAAAGACTACTTCGATAAAGCGTGGAGTGTTAGAGATAAGCTTGCTGGAAAATCATACGTTGCATTCACATGTGGAGGAGGATCTAGAACTACAGCATTATAAAGTATTGAAACCGTTTTAAATGCATTTAAAATGGAGAAGGTTGCTGAGGGAGTTGCATGGGGACTTAGAGATCACGGCCCCCCATCAGAGAAGGATTTAACGCCATTAAGGAAGCTTGGAGAAACATTGGCAAAGGAAGTATTGAAGAGGAAGGTGGAGACGCCGAAGGAGTAGCTAAATATAAAATCAACCCCCAATCAATTTTTCCATGATGGATACATTTAAGTTACGTTTAAACATAGCAAATTTACATGGAAATCTGTAAGGAAGATTTGGATGAAATTAAGAGGAGGATCATGGAGTTTATAAGTGTTAGGAGTATTGTTGGAGAAGAATTTGAGGGAGCCAAATATCTAACTGAATTAATGAGGGATTGGGGTTTCAAACCAGAACTCCAGAAGGTTGAGGGGGATAGGTACAATGTGATCTGTAGAGTAAGGTTGGGGGATGTGGGGAGGAGGCTTCTATTGAATGGACACATGGATACAGTTCCACCATCAATGGATTGGAATGTAGACCCATTCAAACCATTCATTGATGATGATAGACTCTACGGTTTAGGGGCAATAGACATGAAGTCTGGACTCATAACCCTCCTATACAGCCTAAAGAAATTCATTGAAGAGAATGAGGGAGGGGTGAATGGTGAAATAATATATTCTGCAGTTGTAGATGAGGAGGGGTATTCGAAGGGGGCTAAAAAGTTAGTTTCAGAATTGGATTATGATGCAGCAATAATAGGGGAACCATATGATGGAATTGATAGTAGCGTAGTCATTGGGGAGACTGGCAAGATACTGTTAAGCATAGAATGCATTGGGAAGGCTGCACATGCATTTAGACCATGGATTGGAGTGAACGCCATAGAAGAAGCATCAAAACTAATATTAAAAATAGTTGAGGAAGGGACATTTGAAGATGAAAGGTTTGGAAGACTTCAACCAACAACCTTGAAAATTGAGGGGGGATACAAAATCTACAACGTAACATTACCGGAAAGATGCATATTCGAAGTAAACATTCTAACAAAACCAGAACAGACAGATGAATACTTCATAAAGTGGATCAACGAATTAGCAAAGAAGATTGGCTTGAAGGGTGGCGTATCCGTGAAGATTAAAGAGCCAAGATACTATGGATACATTACAAATGAAAATGGCATGATAGTAAAAGCATTTAAAAGGGCATTTGAAGAGGAATATGGATTTAAACCCAAAATTGGATTCAAAGCCACCATAACTGATGGAAATATAATTGCAATGAAGGGTGCGAAGCCACTAATAGTTTATGGTTTAAGAGGGGGGAATGCCCATATGGCCAACGAATACCTAGAATTAAAATCAATAGAGAAAACATGCAAAGTATACATTAAAACCATAAAAAACTACCTAAAAACAGAGGAGAAGTAATGTTGAAATGCTATTAATAGTGGATATATTGTTTTGGGGGTGAAGCATAAATGATAATAGTTGAATTCAGCATAATACCCATAGGCGTTGGAACAGGGTTAAGTGGATATGTTGCAGAGGCAATAAAGGTGTTGGATAAGAGGAAAGTTAAATATCAATTGACAGCCATGGGAACAATATTTGAAGCAAAGGATCTTAAGGAAGCATTCGAAATAATTATGGAAGCCCATGAAGCTGTAATTAAAGCTGGAGCCATGAGAGTAATAACAAACATAAAGTTGGATGATAGGAGAGATAAGGAGGAATCCATGGAGAGGAAGGTTAAAGCAGTCATGGAAAAGTTAAGGTGAAATTATTGTATAAGGCAAAGGTGGATTTACACATACACTCAAACAACTCAATAGACAGCAAATTAACAATAGAAGATATACTGGAATACTACGAGTACAAAGGCTTCAAAGCAATAGCCATAACAGACCACGATGAATTCAAAGGATCCATAATAGCCAACAAGATTAGTGTTGAAAAGGGGTTAAATTTGAAGGTATTATTTGGAGCTGAAATAGAGACAGCCATTGGAGAAGTAATACTAATAACCACAACACCGCCACCAAGAAAGATGCCAAAAAGTATAGGTGAAATAATTGACACAGCCAAAGACTATCATGGATTAACAATAGCACCACACCCATACGCACAAGATAGGAGAGGATTAGGAGACAATCTAATAAATGGAGAAGCAAGAGGGGTAGATGTCATAGAAGTTTGGAATGGTAAAACAGGTAGGGAGTGGAATGAAATGGCATTAAACACAGCAAAAATCCTAGGGAAACCTGGAATAGCCAACAGCGACGCCCACAACAAAGAAGACCTCGGAATAGCATACACAATAATAGAAGTAAATGAAATTGAACCATATGAAATCATAAAATCACTGAAAAACAATAGGATACTAAGGATAATTAGAGGAGGAGATTAAATGGGAATAGTGGAAGACATCTTAAACGGACTAGAAGTTCTAGGACCATATGGAGTATTCATAGGGGTAGTGATAGAAAACATTATAACCATAATACCATCAGCATTAATACCACTAATGGCTGGAGCCACAATAATACCTAAAGAATTAAACCCAACACAAGCAATACTATCAATAGCAATAAACATAGGGTTAATTGGAGCCATAGCATCAACACTAATCAACACACCATACTACGCAATAGGATACATCAGCGGTAAAAGAATCATAGATAAATATGGAAGATACATTGGAACATCATGGGATGAAGTGGAGAAATATAAACTCAAAATAGAGAGTGGAAAATTTGAAGATATAACCATCATAGCATTAAGAATTATACCAATAATACCAATATCACCAATATCAATAGCCCTAGGAGCAATAAGATACGACATAAAGAAGTTCATAACACTAACAATAATTGGAACAATACCAAGATACATAATCATTGGAATAATAGGGTGGGCTTCAAGAGAAATAATATGGACAATAGCAAAAACAATAGACACCATGGAAAACATCGTGATCGCTGGAATGATAATTGGAATAATAGCATACATAATAAAGAAGAGGAGAGGAATTCAATTGAAAACAACAAACAAGCAAAAATAATTTATGTTCTTAAAATTATTGCCCAAGCAGGGATCTGATAATAGGCGTTCAAAGTCCTCCAAACCTCAACTTTATATATGTTTATCGTGCAACCTTCAACACCATAAACTCCTACACATGCCCATATAGCATCCGTACTCTTGAATATCAAGTCTACGTCTATGGGCACATTTAGAGCTTGTGGAAATTCAAAAAACGTGGCAGCAATAAACTTAATGAATGTAGATATGGGTATATCAAATTCCTGACTGACCTTCTCCTGTAAAAGCACCGCGGTTGCAGCCTTATCCCATCCCTTGCCAGTGGCAGGTTCTAGAAATACTTGATTGCCTTCAATGTCATCTTCACCTTTAACGGTCTGTAGTGAGTCAGGCCAGTAACTAACTATATATGTTCTATGCTCCCTATAGAGTTCTCCACTATCAGCAGGCATCTCATACTCCCAACACTCATAAATAATATCAGCTAAACACGATACATATCCTATGCTACTTTGACCCACACTAAAATCAAGCGTATTTTTAATTTGTGATGTTACCCAACTTATCTCAGCTCCTATAGTCCATTTCACAACAATAGAGTTATCTATAACTTTAGTTATTGAGTATGTACATTTAAACGCAATCTCTCTATATTGTTCAACAACGTAATAGCAATGTGCCCTGGTGTTTTGGTCCGTGGATACTTTAAAGAATGTTTCCCTCCTCGTGCTCTGTGCACTGTATATTAGTTGTGCCCATGGTGGTGCTTGTTGCTGGATGTCAGTTGAAACTGTCTTTATTTTGGTTTCCACCTTCTTTATTGGATGTTTTAAGTCTAGGTTTATGTTTGTTGTTATTGGTCCTGTTAGTGCTAGTGGTAGTTTTGTTGATGCTGAGCCGAAGAATATTGTGTTATTGTAGACTCCTATGGATGTTATGTATAGTCCCGGGTTTATTATGAAGCTCCTCTTTTCAGCCTGATTCCAATCAATTATCGGCTTTATTATGTTCTTTATTGATAGTTGGAATGCTGCAATTCCATATACATTTGTACATGTCGTCGCCACCAACTTAGTGCCATTTGGAAAAACTGCATATACATATACGTTTGCTCCTGGAATTGTGTTTTCATCCTTCAGTACGGTTACTGTTAAGTGTATTTTATCAAGCTCCAATGAAACAACATACACACCTCCAAACAATGCAAAAACAAATAGTAGCAATATCATTGTAAGTTTTAAACGTGATTTAATGATGGACATTCGAGATCAAAATAAATTTTAAAATTCAAATATATATATATCGCGCTACAGAATTTGAGGCATAATTATTTAAGTAGTGTTAATGTAAGAGTTATGTTTGGTTGTGATATTTATGGTTAAGGTTAAGATGGATGAAATGAGTTGGGTTGAAGTTAAGGAGGCTTTAGATAATGGTTTTGATACAGTAATAGTTCCTGTGGGATCAATAGAGCAGCACGGACCACACCTACCACTTGGAACGGATACATTTATTGGTGAAGCTTTGAGTGTTATGATTGCTGAGAAGCTTGGTAAAACCCTTGTAACCCCTCCAATAACCCCTGGATGCTCACAGCATCATATGGGATTCCCAGGAACATTAACTTTAAAACCAGAGACATTAATGCAAGTGATTAGGGATGTGTGTAGATGTCTAATTAGGCATGGATTTAAGAATATAATCCTGCTTCCCACACATGGTGGAAACTTTGCGCCAATAGAAACCTTGATAATGGAGCTTGCCATGGAACATAAAGATGTAAAGATAATCTCACCACTAAAACTTGAAGAGCTAATTAAGGTTATGAATGATGTTATGGCAGAGTATGGAGTGACATTTAAGGAGGCTGGAGTTCATGCTGGAGCTGCAGAAACATCAGCAATGCTACACATAAAGGGGGGTCTCGTGAAAATGGATAGAGCTTTCGAAGGATTCACTGGAGAATATACGATATCACAATTATACTCCTACGGTGTCAAAGCGATAAGCAACACTGGAGTTCTAGGAGACCCGAGAAAGGCAAGTGCAGATGCTGGCAAGAAGATGATGGAGAAACTCGCAGAATACTACGTGGAGAAGATTAAGAGGGAATTAAAGATTTAACATTCCTCCACAACCATCATCAATAATGCGATATTGTATCCAAGATTCGATTATGTGGAAATTTTCAGTCTACCAAAAGTTCTTGCAGTATAAATTGCGTGGAAGTCCATTGAGTCTAACACTTCAAGGTACATTTTCCTCTCCCAAACCTTCCTAACATTCTTATTCTCCGCATAGATTACTGCACCCTCCCTCAAGACTCTAGCTTTCATCATGGTGTCAGCAATATTTAATGCAACAACATCCACTCTGTCAGCTGGAACCTTCAAAGCATCCGCAATATCCAATGCAAGTTCAATTTCATCCATTACAGTCACCTCAGCTTTATTCATAATCACAGCTATATCATAATCACTATCAGGTCTACCGAGCCCCCTCGCACGACTACCAAACAAGTATGCTAAAATAACATTATGCTTCCTAAAAACCCCCTCTAATAAATTGGCTACATGTTTAACGTTAGATTCATCTACTGGATCTATACCCTTACTCTCTAAAATCCCTTCCAGCTTCCTAACAACTCCCTCAGTTTTTGGGAGAATTTCCATTACAATCCTATCTAAATCCATTGTGGAAAGCCTGCGATATGCATGTGCAATAACGTTCCTTGTGACAGCAATCAACCTCAAATCCTCTGATACACATTCATCAATTAACTTCATATCACATAAAACCTTCCCCAACTCAGCATATGAACTAGGCTTCCTCAATCCAAGATCAGCTATAACCATAGCCACAGCATCTAAAACATTCTGTAATGAAGCATAAATCTCCCATCTAAGCGCAGCCAACTCAACATCACTCCTCGGGGGGTTAAGACCCCTAGCTCTATTCAAAGAATTCAACGCTTCAGCAAGAATAGACTTAATTTCCATACCAACCACAATTAATGGAAACCAGTTACTTAAATAAAGGTTTTCCAATAGAAACATTCAATCGTAATGTTAATTGATGGAAAATTGCAGGGGAGAAGCCTACAGAATATTACGTAAATATTTAAACATCATCAAGAAGTCTAACATTAAAAGATAAACTTCAAGAGAAGCCAGGAAACTATAACCGCAGCCAATGACAATAGCGATGACGATACACGACAACTGGGGCGAATTCACATATTTAAATGCAATATACGATCTTCATCCTACACTAATGATAAAAATAAAAAGGAAAAGGAATTTAATAGTATAAACACTTTACGTTCTTAAAATTATTGCCCAGGCAGGGATCTGATAGTAGGCGTTTAAAGTCCTTGATATTTCAACTCTATATATGTTTATTGTACAACCTTCAACACCATAAACTCTTACATCTGCACATATTGCATCAGCACTCTTGAATATCAGATCTACATCCACAGGTACATTTAAAGCTTGTGGGAATTTGAAGAACGTGGCGGCAATAAACTTAATGAATTTGGATACTGGTATACCGAATTCTTGACTAACGTACCAATGTAAATACACTATGAATGCAGCAGTATCCCATCCTGCGCCAGTTACGGATCTTAGAAATATTTGGTTGCCTTCAATGTCATCTTCACCTTTAACGGTTTGTAATGAGTCAGGCCAGTAGTAAACTATGTATGTTCTATGCTCCCTATAGAGTTCTCCACCATCAGCAGGCATCTCATACTCCCAGCACTCATAATTAATTGCAGCTAAAAATGATACATATCCTGTGCTACTTTGACCCACATCAAATACGAGAGTTTTGTAAATTTGTGATGTTACCCAACTTATCTCTGCACCTATAGTCCATTTCACGACAATGGAATCGTCTATAACCTTGGTTACTGAATATGTGCATTTAAATGCAACCTCCCTATATTGTTCAACAAGATAACCGCAGCTTGCCTTCGTGTTTTGGTCTGTGGATACTTTGAATACAGTTTCCCTTATTGTGCTCTGTGCACTATATATTAGTTGTGCCCATGGTGGTGCTTGTTGCTGAACGTTAGTTGATACCGTCTTTATTTTGGTTTCCACCTTCTTTATTGGGTGTTTTAGGTCTAGGTTTACATTTGTTGTTATTGGTCCTGTTAGTGTTAGTGGTAGTTTTGTTGATGCTGAGCCGAAGAATATTGTGTTATTGTAGACTCCTATAGATGTTATGTATAGTCCTGGATTTATTGTGAAGCTCCTCTTCTCAGCCTGATTCCAATCAATTATTGGCTTTATTATGTTCTTTATTGATAGTTGGAATGCTGCGATTCCATACTGGTTTGTGCATGCAGTTGCTATGAGTCTGGTACCGTTTGGAGCTAGAGCGAATACGTATACGTTTGCTCCTGGAATTGTGTTTCCATCTTTTAGTACTGTTACTGTTAAGTGTATTCTGTCAAGCTCCAATGAAACAACATACACACCTCCAAACAATGCAACAATGAAGAGCAGCACTATAGTAATAGTTCTTAAACTATATTTCGCGATAAACATATTAGACCAGAAGATATTGGAAAATTCAAACATATATATATATCGGTTGCAAGGTGAGGTTATTATTTGATGTTTTATTATGGTGTTTGTGGTGTGTAGCGGTTTTGTGTGTATGGGTGTGGATTTGGCTAGTATGGAGTCTAGGGAGACTGGAATATGTATATTGAGGGGGGTTCATGTCAAGACTGTGACTGTTCATGGTGATGGGGAGATTTTGAATTTAGCGTTGGTGGAGAAGCCGCATGTGATTGCAATTGATGCTCCATTATCGTTGCCTAAGGGGAAGACTTTGGATTCGAGGGGTTGTGTTAGGGAGTGTGATAGGGAGCTTTTGAGGATGGGTATAAGGTTTTTCCCATTAAACTTTAAGTGGATGAGGCAGTTGACTATGAGGGGGATGAAGCTTAGGGCTGAATTGACTGGTATGGGGTTTAGGGTTATAGAGACTTATCCTGGTGGAGCTCAGCAGATACTTGGAATTCCAAGGGTTAAGAGGGGGAGGGAGGAGTTGAGGAGGAAGCTTGTGGAAATGTTCAATTTGAGTGGGGATATTTTGGAGAGGAGGTTGAGTTCACATGAATTGGATGCTGTGACATGCGCTATTGTTGGGAAGTTGTATTTGGAGGGGGAGTATATAGCTATAGGGGATCCAAGTGAAATGCTAATGATACTGCCGAAACCGAGATAGGCATTCATTTGATTAATCCAAGTTTCCTTCCAATATCAAGTTTAACCTTATCTCTCCCAGAATCACTCCTCAAAACTCCACTATCAATTCTAATAACCTCGAAACCTAAACTCTTGAACCATGCATCTCTACGTTTATCCTTCTCCTTAGCCTCCTTGAAGTATGAATGCCATATTCCACCATCAATTTCAATTATTAGATTCCATTTTGGTAGGTAGAAGTCAACCCAGTAATACCTCCCCCTATCATTCTTAAACCTATAATTATGGAAGAAGTCTTTATTCTTCTCCAATCCAAAGCTTAATAATATATTTTCAAATGCCAACTCCTCTTGAGTATATTTTCCAGCTTTAACATACCTTTCAACAACACCCTTTGCGAATAAGCTGAATGTCCTCTTCCTACCATCAACATGGGACATTCAAATTCACCCTAAAAAAAGGGGTTAAAGGTTTGGTCTGGGAGTTTACTTACCTGCCCTTCTCTTTCTAATAACTTTTCCACTTAATGCTCCAGTATGCTTCCCCCTATCCAAAACTATTTCCCCATTAACTATGACGTATTCAATGCCATCTGGTGGAACTCTTGGTTCAAGGTATGTTCCGCGGTAACCAATCCTATTCAGATCGAATATGGTTATGTCAGCCCATGCACCAACCTTCAATACCCCCCTATCATTAATCTTCATCCTCTCCGCAGGTTTTGAGGTTATCTTCATTATAGCCTCCTCAAGGGATAAAACACCCTTCTCCCTAACGAATTTAGCTATAAACATTGGGAATGCTCCATAAGTGTTTGGGTGTGGTAGGTAGTATGGTGGGGTTTTGGCTTCCCACTTGAAATCCAATGCAAATATGTCTGCTCCAACCATGGCTCTTGGATGCTTAAAGAATACCTCTAAACTCTCTTCACCGGCATATGTGTATTTTGGTTCATATAGTGTTTCAGGATCCTCCAAAACCATATCCATTAGCACGTCAACTGGGTCTGCACCCTTAGATGAAGCTATCTCCCCCAAAGTTTTACCCAAATATTCTGGATTCTTACATTTCCTAATCACTATGTTATCCATCCAGTATGGATCTAGGTTTGGGTTAACAGTATACCATTTACCACCATAAATTGCATCTTTAATATCCCTTCTATAATCTTCGCATTTGAGATTCTCGATTAAGCGTTCAATTCCACCAGATTCCCTAATCCATGGGGATAGTAATGCAATTAGCTTTGGCATTGAGAAAACTCCACCAGTAATGTTTGGTATTACATCGAAGGATACATCCACACCCCTCTTAATAGCTTCATCAACATAATCCAATGTGGTTTCAGCCATAGCCCTCCTCAAACGTTCCGGTGGAGGTGGATAAGCAACAAACCCATAGGATATATGCGATATCTGAACTGGAACACCAGTTTTCTCAGATATCTCAATTGCCTCAACTATCCCCTTAATCTTCTCAGGAGGTTTAGTCTCCCTCCTAGTTTCAGTTCTAATCCCAGTCCTCCTCCAATGCGTAGCATAAATTCCACCATATTCCCTAACAACTTTTACAAGTTCAATTATCTCATTGGTGTCAGCATAGAATCCAGGGGCATAATCCAATCCAGTGGACATCCCATGAGCACCGGAATCTAAAGCCTCCCTCAAATAATTCTTCATCTCCTCAATCTCCTTATCAGATGCCCTCCTCTTATGATCTTCACCCATAACTGCAGCTCTAATGGAGCCATGCCCAACGAGTGGAATATAGTTTATTGATGCACCCCTCCCCTCAACTTTACGGAGGAAATCATTAAAGCTTTTCCAGTCAATTGTGAATCCAAACTTCTCCCTAAGCTTCTCATTAACTTTATCTATTGGATGCATGAGTGGAGCATAGTACTTGTATGGCTTCAATTCATGCCACCAATCCATCTCCCAAAATGACATAACCCAAAAGTTTCCAACAGGGGCTGGTGAAAAACCACAATTACCACCCACAATGGTCGTTACACCTTGGAAAATGTAATTCTCAGCCTTAGGGTATAGTAGGATGGTTTCATCACCATGACTATGAATATCAATGAATCCAGGGGAAACAATAAGTCCACTGGCATCTATAACCCTCTTAGCATCAACCTTAGGCTTAACATCAGACAAATACACTATCCTGCCACCATCAACGCCCAGAAACCCATTAAATGGTTTAGAGCCAAGACCATCAACTATCAAGCCATTCTCAATCAATAAATCCCATTCCACAATTGCACACCAAAACTATTATAGGTGTGACATCCATTTAAGATTATTCATGAACTATAAGGTTGTCATTTTAGAATCAATACATAAAGATGGAGTGGAATTGTTGAGGAAGTATTGTGATGTAATCGAATGCCGAGAAGGTGTCAGCATAGAAGAATTGAAAAGCATAATACGAGAAGCGGACATAATAATTTCAAGGGGATTCATAAAGATAGATGCCGAACTTATTAGATGTGCGAGGAAAGCTAAAGCCATAGTTGTGCATGGAGTTGGAGTAGACCACATAGATTTGAAAGCTGCCGAGAAAGCTGGAATAAAAGTTGCCAATACACCAGAAGCATTAACGGATACAGTAGCAGAATTCACCATTGGAGCACTAATAGCATTATTAAGGAAGATTAAGCAAGCTGATGAAGCTGTAAGGCGTGGAGAATGGAGTAGAAAATATACGGATCTAGTGGGAGTAGACTTGAAGGGTAAAAATGTTGGAATACTCGGACTTGGGAGGATAGGCTTAGCAGTGGCAAAGAGATTGAAGCCATTCGACGTAAAACTATACTACTACGATAAGATAAGAAGGTATGATGTGGAAGAAGATTTAGGAATAAAATATATGGAATTCAGGGAATTACTATCCACATCAGACATAATACTGATACACTTACCACTAACAGAGGAAACATACCACATAATATCGAGGAGGGAGTTTGAATTAATGAAGAATGGAGTATACATTGTAAATATGGGTAGAGGGGCATTAATTGATGAAGCTGAATTGATAAAGCAAATTGAAGCTGGAAAGGTGGCTGGAGCAGCATTAGACGTATTTGAAAGAGAACCACTGCCACCGGAAAGCCCACTAACGAAATATGAAAATGTACTATTAACACCACATCTAGCTGCAAGTAGTTTAGAGGCGTTGAGAAGACTCTCAATGGATGTAGCCAGGAAAACCCTTGAAATACTTGGAATACCCGTTAGCCAAACATAAGTGAAAATCATGAAACATAATCTTTTTTAAATGTAAGGGGCAAATGAATTTTACATGTATGAAAAACCATTGAAGGGTGTAAGAGTTTTAGATGTAAGTAGAGTTTTAGCAGGTCCATTCTGCACAATGATACTTGGAGATTTAGGGGCTGAAGTAATAAAGGTTGAGGAGCCATTAAAGGGGGATGATACAAGGAGTTGGGGTCCCCCATTCATAGATGGGGAAGCAGCATATTACCTATCGGTAAATAGGAATAAGAAGAGCATAACGGTAAACTTGAAGCATCCAGATGGATTAAAGATAATATATGGGTTAGCTGAGAAAAGCGATGTATTTATTGAAAACTTCAGACCAGGAGTTGCTGAAAGACTCAAAATAGATTACGAGACAATTAGCAAGATAAACCCTAAAATAATTTATTGCTCGATAAGTGGATTTGGGCAAACTGGACCATACAAAGATTACCCAGCATACGACCTACTAATACAAGCAATGTCTGGATTTATGAGCATAACTGGAGAAGAGGGGAGACCCCCAGTTAGAATAGGAGTTGCATTATTCGATATTGGTGCAGCAATGTATGCAGCAATAGCCATAATAGCAGCACTATATAGGAGGGATAAAACTGGCGTTGGGGAGAGGATAGACATATCATTACTGGATACTGGAGTATCATGGTTAACATATATGGCAATGAACTACTTCGCCACAGGAGTAAACCCCAAGAAGATGGGTTCAGCACACCCAAGCATAGTACCATACCAATGCTTCCAAGATAAAGATGGGAAATGGTTTGCACTAGCAGTGGGTAATGATGATATTTGGAGAAGGATGTGTAAAGCAATTGGAAGAGAAGATTTAATGAATGATAAGAGGTATGCAACAAATCCAGATAGAGTTAGGAATAGAGATGAATTATTGGAGGAACTAAACAGGATATTTAAGGGTAATAGTAGAGATTACTGGATAAAGATATTCATGGAGAATGAAGTTCCATGCGCACCAGTAAATGAAGTTAGCGAAATACTAAGCGACCCACAAATCCTGCATAGGGAAATGGTAGTTGAAGTAAATCATCCAAAAATTGGGAAACTAAAGCAACTCGGGATACCAATAAAATATGCTAAAACCACATTAAAAGTTGAGGAGCCACCACCAATGCTAGGTCAACACACAGAAGAAGTGCTAATGAAATTATTGGGGTATAAAAAGGAGGAAATTTTGGAGTTAAAGAGGAAGGGGGCTATATAACATTCACCTACGCCTATACACCACAACAATAATTACCATCAATGCCAATAAGGATGCAATTGCAATGTAAATCCAATATGATGGCGTTTGTGGAGGAACTTCAGCCTTGTAGTAAACAGTTAAACTGATATCGGAATTTAATGTTATAGTTCTAGTTGAACTGCTAAATCCATCACTCCAACCACTAAAAACATACTTAACTCCACCAACATTAACCTCTGCTGGGAAGCTCAAAGTATAGTTTCCAGCAAGGAGGGATTTGGAGAACTTAGTGGTATATGTGGAGCCTGACAATGTAAATTGAACTCCACTAATTGGAGATGAATCAATAGTCAACGTGTATTGCTTTGGCACTGAAACGGTGAATGTACCATTAAAGTATCCCACATTTCCAAGGAAATCCTCGGCTATAAGTGAGTATGAGACGCTTTGAACATTACTTGGAAGACTCAACGTATACGTGTAAAGCAGTGAACTGTAGGAGTAGATTATCTGATCCCTATTGGCAACAATTTTCGGTGGAATATCATTAACACTATACCATGAACTCTTAGAACCATCGGAAAACGTGAATTGATAATTCAAACCAACACGCTTAACACCCACACCGGAATCAGTGGCATTAACATTGAATACCAAGCCACCATCACTCTTAACGACATCAACTGAAATCATTGGTTTAACAGTTTCATTAATAGCTGTGAATGTTATGGAGTAAACTGTCTTAGCAGGAATGCTCACCCTAAAGCTAACTATATGCACACCACCAACACTGGTTACAGAGTAATCTTTTGGAGTTATTGGATAGAATCTATAACTGCTTAGAGGTATGGAGCCATCAACAATGAATTCCACAAGTGGATTTATAGTTGCATCTAGATTGTTATAGATCTTTATTGATGAAGATTTTGTGGAGCCATCATTCCTGGGAGCGTAATAGTATATTAATGAACCAATTGGGTAGGAGGATGGCGAATTTTGAGGCTCCTTACCTCCAACACTCAAAACGTTAATCTTACCATCACCACTAACATTCACCAACCTATAAGACCAGTAAACGCCTGATGGCAAAGACCCTCCAGCTGGGGCATTGGTCTCAAAAATATGCTTACCATTGTAAATGTTGAATTGCTCTCTATGTATATGTCCAGCTAAAACTAAATTAACATTGTACTGCTCCACAAGTCTAAGAAATTCCGATGCAACATTCAAATTATTACCCCAACTATAGTATAGGTAGCTCCTTAGAGCATTGATGTTTTGCCAAGAACCACTAACCATGAATCCACTTCCAAAGATTGGGTGATGTATAAGCATGATCTTAACATCATTAAGATTAATCTTCTTCAAAACATTCTCAGCAAATCTAAGTTGATCAATATCAACATAACCTGATTCACGGGTATCCATGGCAATAAAGTGGAAATTCCCAAAGCTCAGATTATAGTATAGTGGACCACAATACCTCTGATAGTTTGCAGCATCATCACCTGAATGATCATGATTACCCGGAATAACTAGAATTGGGATTTTAGAGGAACCATTGAATAATATTGACCAAGCATAATTCCAAGCAGAAGCAATTACATCGATATCAACAAGATCCCCTGTATGCACAATTATAGTGGGTCTAATGAGGTTAAGCTCATATATGGCTCTCGCAATAACATCAGCACCATAGGGTAAATGTGTATCGCTCACATGTGCAATCAACAAGTACCCTGGATAAGTCTTGAAAACATACACACACTTCGGTTGAGTGTAAACGTAACTTGCACCATCAGCAACATATGAAACTCTAAGTGAATACAACCCCTCAAGAGCATTTGAAGGTACTTGCAGATAAAATGTCCAAAGCCCACTACTTGAATTATAAAAGCCATTAAATGATTCAATGTCATATTTAACGTTTACCGTATTATGAGTTATTGAGAAGAGCCATTTCGTTGCAGAGCTTGGAGCTCTAATCACAACCTTAAAGGAGCCATTCAAAACACATAAAGCAGGCCACGATGGGAGGGGATACTTTATGGGGTCTGTTACCACCATAGGCTGGGATATTGTGGCTGATGGAAGTATACATATGGAGAATAGCACAACTATGAGGAGCAAATAAACTCTTCCAAACCTCGCATCACCCATAACAATCGGTAATAGATTAGGAGGGAATTAATTTAAAAACGTTAAGTATCATGGTATGGTATAACTATAACCCTATCCCTCGGTATAGCAATCTTAATTGGCTTATTCACATCAATATTCACACTGGAATCAAAGGATGCTATTAACTCACTAGATTTCACTGCAACCCTAACTTCATTACGTGAACCATAAAATGATACATGCTTAACATAACCATCAAAAACATTATCCGAAGCTGATGCTTCAAGCTTAAAACTTTCAGGTCTAAGTATACATGCCACCCTACTACCAACACTGATGTTTAAATCCTCATATGCTGGAACACCCCACAAAACCATATCATCACATTTAACCTCAAGATAGC
>Ga0080004_1129490_pt1 | contig 30456 bp, 27 predicted proteins | sample WasSprMetagenome_FD_69207 | JGI IMG/M metagenome (GOLD analysis project Ga0080004, IMG submission 69207) | Sulfidic aquatic microbial communities from Washburn Spring, Yellowstone National Park, USA - WS (SPADES assembly) (version 2) | ecosystem: Environmental > Aquatic > Thermal springs > Hot... | reverse complement strand
CAGCCTTCAGCCCAGCTCTTCTCAAGGCTTCTATGATAAGGGGCTCGTAGCACTCCTTATAGATGTCAGTCCTGAACCTGACAAGGTCGTCCACATCAAGAAGAGGCTTAATTGTGAACGGTTCTGGGCTTAAGCTGTTCAATACTGCAATGACCTCCCTGAGCTTATCTGTTGATCCTTCTAGAAAATAATCACCTTCCACAGAGCCCCAATCAGAATTTAATCCAAGAATCCAGCCTCCTATGTCAATCCTATAAACGCCAATCCCATGCCAAGGCCTCCAATAAGACATGACAACTGGTGGCAGCTCACAAATCCTGTCAAAAGCCTCTGCAATTTTGCTAAACGGATGCCCTGCAGCTAATAGCCTTCTTCTGATCTTTGAATCCGCCCACCTTCTTGTTCCTGCTTTTATCTCCTCGCTCAAATAGATTGGTTGCGGTGCTAGGACAAGTGGATGCGTAAAACCCGACTTATTTGCGTAATCATCGAATATCTCCTCATCAGAGGACATTAACATCCTTCCAGCCTCCTTGAGATATGCATCGCAGTTCTTCAGCTGATCCCTGCTTTCAGAGAGTTTCTTCAAGATGTTCTTTACGCTTCTTACTCGTGACAGCTCCCTGCCTAAAATGGGATTTTCCTGGGAGATGAAAGTGCTGAGGATCTTCACACCAAGATAGTTCACGAAGCTGTCCTTTGTAACTCCGATAAGCAGAAGCTTACGTTCAGCTGCGAGCTTGTAAAGATCATAAAATGCGTTTAAGTACTCCGCATAAGCCTCAACTTCCTGATCCCCAAGTTTTACCAGAACTGGAGGGATTATTGGATAAAGATCGCCATCACATAAGGCCATTTGCACTTCACTATAGCTTTCTAGAGCTCTTTTTAAGCATTTAAACTCCAGAGCCCTCATGTAAAGTGAGATACGCTTAAGCCCATGCCCAACCCTAACATCTACATCGCAGACGTCCCCGATCAGGCTATTATGACTGTAAACATTGGCAATAGCCCTAGCTACAGCAGCTCTAACTCCACCTCTGAAAGTTGTGTGAGCATAACTGCCGTCAGCTACAACAAAGCTAGGCAATTCCTCGCTCTTGCCATCAAACTCATGCCAAAAGGAAAGGTAAACATCCCTAAAGGAATCGTCAAAGGCTATGGATATAGAACTCAGCTTGGAAATCTCTGTCAGAAACATCTGGAAAAATGAATCCTCGGCCATTTCCAGCACACCTCATTGCTTGTAATCTTTATTCGTAATAGTATAAAAAATAATTTAAGGGAGAAGAGAGAAATTAGAAGAAGCATCTGTTATAACCCTGACTTCCTCTTTGTCTGACAGCCTAGTCAGCACTATTGTCATTCCCTTGTTTTTGGCCATCTCAAGAAGATAATTGATTATCCTCTCCACTCTAGACCTATCGAATCCAAGAATTACCTCATCCACAAGGAAAAGCGGGATATCCGGAAGGAACGCCTCCTTAAGTGCTATTTGAATGAGCAAGGCCAGTGCTGCCCTCTCTGAGAGGCTGAGTGAAGTCAGCCTCTGGATCTTCCCCTCTCTCTTCACTATGAGCTCTAGGGTATTGGGATCTATCATAGCATCAAGCTCAAACTGTAGATCCCTCAATAAACGTGAGATAGCATCATTGAACCTCTTAGCAAAGTCCGCTTTTTGCCTCTCAATTTTATCCGTGAGATGTTCTATGAGCTGTTCCAATGACTTGATCAAGTAAGGGCAGATCTCAACAGCTTTCTCAACGGGTACTTTTGTACTTGCTATCTCTAGATGCTCAGGGGATCCCAATTCCCTCTTAATTTCATCCAGTTTTCCCTCTAGTGTATCCCATTTCTCTTTTAATTCGCCTAGTTTTCCGGATACCCTTCCCAGCTCATCGCTGATATCCTTAATCGACATCTCTAGGACTTTAAGCTCATTTAGAATGTCCTCTCTCTTCCTCTTAAACTCCTCTAGCTCGATTTCACGTGTCTTTGCAATAGGTTCATATGGTTCGGTTTCTCTTTTGATCCTCTTTATTTCACTATCAAGATAATTAATTTCGTAGCTAATATTATTCTCTTTATTTCTTAACTTTCCTGATATCTCCAATGCATTCGTTAGCTTATCCCTCTCATTCTGAAGGTTCTTAATCTCCCTCTCCAGTTTCTGAAGTTTACTTATGACCTCTGAAAGCTGCTCTTTTACATAGGCTGGGTCTACAGTCGGGCTACCACAGATAGGGCACCTCTTTACATCTCCTTTGATAACTTCAGCAGCTGTATCCAAAAGTCTCTTCATCATGTCCCATTTCGAATACTCAGAGTCTAAACGCATAACTTCTCTTCCTCATGTACGCCTCTTTCTTTATCCCCCTCCTCCTGTCCACCTTTCTCACCATTATTTTGGTGTCCTCTAAAACAGCCCTCTCGGAGTGCCTCGGCCTCTTCTCATGGGATCCCGAGTAGGGGATAGCGGGGACAGTGCTGCCCTTATCTCGCATTTCATCGATCTTTGCACCTATGTATGTGAGGCTCAGGAAAAAAGCGAGTAACCCGATGATAATGCCCACATAAATCAAGAGGAAGAGGAAGCTGAATATGAGCGGAGGGAAGACTATACAGGGCACTAAGAAGAAGATCAGGGCTGCTACTACCCACCAGTTCCTCTCCAGCCAGCTGCTCTCCTTTCTCTTGGATCTTCCTCTAGCCACCAAGGTCTTTATCTTCCACGTCTTCCTTATAAACCTATATTCAGACAGGGGAGGTAGTATAGCCTCTATTTTCAGCCGTCTAACGGATTGTAGCAGAAAGGTAGCTGAAGTAAGGAAATGAGGCCGAAACTCACCGTCAAAAAAGTAATAAAACATAACGTGTACATCTACTTGATCACGATGGATAAGGCCATAGAGTGGAGGATACTGCAGTTCCTCCTGGAGAGAGGGGCATTCGATAGGGAGCACGCTGTGAGCAGGAGGGAGGTAAAGGAGAGGTTCAAAATAAAGGAGGAGAGCACTTTATCCCAGAAGATGAGGAAGATGATATACTAAAAAGGATTATTTAACTTTATATCCTATCTTTTTTCTCTCGAATTCACCTGGACGCATGAAATGAAGCCAGTCCGCAATTCTCTGCCTATATTCAACGGCTAAATCTAACGCTATCTTAAGCTCTTCCTCTTTAAACTCTCCATGGGGCGAGATTAGCTTTAGCAAACCACTTGCAATCCTCTTTATTGCTTTTTCATCCCTCCCGGTTACATTTGAAAGCTCAACTTCTTCTGAGATATAGTAATAGAACTCCGTTTTCTTTCTAAGTTCATGTAATACCTCGGCGAAATAGTCAGTCACAAAGCCATAATGTTTTGAAATATAAGCATCTAGCTTTCCTATCTTAGGTACTTCCCAGCCAGGGATAAAGCCGTGTATTCTGTCTATGAATGCCGGATCTCTCATGACCTCCGGAAGGACGTATGTGAAATCTTCTATCGGCATCTCCCCCTTTACGTCCACGTTTCCCATAAACATTAGAGAACATTGGCTTATACCTCTTCTTGTTCCTCTTTCAATGAAACCGCTTTCCATGTAAAGCTTTAGCTTGCCCATCATCTCATCCGCACTAGAAAATTCCACCTTACTTATTTCATCAAATACAACACAGTCCTTTGTTGTTATCTCTCCAGGAATGTTCTTCGCAAGGTTCCATATGAGAACAGCTGGGCTTATCCTTCCTCCTGAAAATATCCTTGTGTAGTGCGACGTGTTAAGGTACGTGTATGTTTTGCCTGTGTTCCTTGGTCCAAGCTCCATCATGTTAACATTTGGCTCTACTAAGGGGATAAGCCTAGATAGAATGACAAGCTTTTTCCTCCAAGGTAAGGGTTCAGGGTTAAATCCTATGGTACTAATAAGAACGTCGATCCATTCATTGGTCGTAAACTCCCTTCTACCATCCATGAAGGCTTTCATATCGAGCTTAGCTATTTGAAATGGAAGAAAGTCCACAACGGTCACGTAGCCTTCCTCAGTATCTGAAATATATTGAAGCTTGGCCAAACCCCAAAGGCCCTGTCTGAGGAGATTTTCATATTTCTCAAGAAGTTCGTCTGTGATTGCACATTCTAACCCCAGATTCCAGAGAAAGGCCCTGTGCGTTCCTGAAGAAACGTCCGTGAAAACCTTCACCTCATCTATAACCTTGTACTCACCCAGTTTCATCAGGTCATGAAGAACTTTATCCCTATCCCTGGGCTCGGGAAAGCATCTGAAAACTAGATCGGCTATCTTCTCTAAATCCTCCCTGGTAGGTCTCTCCTTTCCAAGACTTGAAATTAGATATTCTGATATAAACCGTGGGAGCCTAGCAACTTCCTGGTACAGCACAACGTCCTTCCTAACAACAACGTCGCCAAAAACATACCTCAGCTTTGCATTAAGCTCATCCATACCCATGATTAGACACCTAAGTCTTCGATTTTAAAGTTCCTCTCAGCATGCTTAACTTCAGGGCCCTTTACGTAAATTGTCAGTTCCTTCTCAACTTTCTTTGGAACATCCTTTATAACGTACTCAAAAGTAAGCTTAACCTTATACTCTCCAGCTTTTAAGCCTTCAAAGCTTAGCGGGAATGATACCTCGCCTTTAACCTCTTCAAAATTCCTCTCGACCGTGCGGTTATCGAACGTCGTAAGTTTAATGTAAACGTTCCTTAAAGGCTCCTCAAGCGGATTAGAAATTACAACATCAACATTGAAGGGCTTTTTCTCTTCAACGACGTTATTTCTTAAGGATACATCTGGCATGCTTGGTGGAAGTTCAACAGTCTCCTCAAACTCTTCCTCATACTCCTCACCTTCAAGCATAGCTAAACACTTCCTAATCTCTTTAAGCTCGTCTTCGGATATACTATAGAGTTGTGCAACGAGCTTGTCTATCTCCTCCTCAACTTTCGCTAATTTTCCTTTATCTCTATCCGCAATTTTATGGGCAATTTTGGACAACTTCACTAGTTTTGAGTGAATATCATCTGTTTTGACATACTTAGGGATGTAAAAATGCTCTAATACATGAGGATCGGGATGAAGATGAACATATGACGTCACTAATCGTGAAATCATGGAATTTAGGATAGCACAAAGATAATATGCCTCGTCCTCATTAGATAACGGAACATATACGCAAGTATAGTCGGGAAGAGGGATTTTTTCACCAATTTGTTGATCTTTCAACGTTGTAATTACTGCAGCATTTATTCGGGTGCCCACTTCTCTCCATACAACCTTAGCTGGAGCAAAAACTCGATCTTCCATTCGGTAAATAAAGTAAAAGGGCTGACCTTTGCCATAATTCTTATAATTGGCAGCGCTTTCCAACTCATGTTTAAAATTGAAATAAAAGGAAAATGCACGTGGATAATTAATTTTAGCCTTATGTTCAGGTAAGATTTTTCCAGATTTAGGATCATAGATGATTACTGAATAAGTTTTCCTCCACTTTATCTCATATTTTCCAACATCTCTACCAAGAAGTACTGGATAAACAAGTTCTGCTTCGACTTCTTGAATTACTTTTTTACTAATCTGCTTTTTAGCTCCCGACCACACTCTGTTCTCTATAATCACATTGTTTCCGACTTTTCTTAAGACTTTAACAATGAATATCTCTCTTGGTGTAAGTCCAATACCCTCATATGCCCTATAGGGCGAAATCCGTATAGCTTTTCGTAACTTTTCGTGAAGTCCCCTCTCTAATGGCAATAAAGGTGAAGTGGGATGTGCTATTGGCTCGGCATACAGACATATCCTCGTGGTTTGTGCTAATACTTTGTCTAGAGACATTGACTGGTCGATTCTCATAGTTTCCTCATCCTCCACTTAATGTACTGAATAGGAAATGATGTTTTTTCGCCTTTTTTTATAATAAATACCGAGGTTCTATTTTGAGCCCCCTCAAAGGGTAGCAACTCAACTAAGTCATGTATTTTGAGAACCTTAAGAGGAACACCACTTGGTAACAAGAATCTTCTGAAACCCTCTCCTGCTATGGATACAAAAACTGTTTGTGTAATAAGAAAGCCGAAATAACCTCCTTCCTTTAAATATCGATCCATCACTATATAGCTGAACAACATCGAATGATCCAGTTTTACTTTTGCTTGTATCTTTTTAGGCATTAAGTTATACATGTTATAGAGGGGCTTAATTCGCTCCCTGTAATCTTCTGGCAAATTCTCCCAAGCAATCCAAGGAGGATTTCCTACTATATAATCGAATTTCCCTACGAAGAAAGGTGCAAAGGAGTTCTTTAGGATCCTAGTCCACACTCTGTTTTTACCTTTTTTCTCAAGTTCTGATAACATCATAAAAAGCCCTGTAAGAATCGAAGCCTCACCCTCTTCAAGGCTTACTTCCTTTAGTAATCTTCCTTTAAACTCGTCTAAGCTATAATTTTTCCTCACACCCTCCTCTATCACTATTAAAGCTTTCGCTAGCAACCCTTTCTCCACTATACTAATTGGAACACTGAACTCTCCCACAGCCGTCTTCAGAATGTACGCTGCTCCTGCAAGCGTTTCCCTCCTTTCTACAAGTATTGAATCAGCCAGATAGACAGGTATCTCTATCGGCTCAGCTCCTTTTTCCCTAAGCATATCGCTTAGAGCTATGAGATAGTTTGTTCTTGATGCAACTACAGCTAATGGATTCAAGTCAAAGCCTACAACATTCTTTGTTATTTTTCTTAGCGCCGCACCTTTATCTATCCAGTGCTCTTCAATGTACTGCTTAAGTCTACTTATCGCTAAGACAAGGAATGTTCCACTTCCGCATGCCGGATCGAGGAGTCTGAGATCAAGGGGAGCTAGAAGATCATTCTTCTCTTCCCTGACTTTCTCAAAGGTTTTTAGAGTCCATCCAACCTCATTTAAAATTAGCTCTGCAAGCCAGTCAGGGGTATAGTACTCTCCCAGGTCATGCCTAATCTTCTTTGGAACCAAGTTCTGATACAATCTCTTGAAAAGATCTCTAATCCTCTCAGGCTCAAGCTCGGCGGCAGTAGGATCATAGTCTGAGAGCCTGCTTATAATGTCAATTACACATTTTGCTACCTGTTCATCCCATTCGTCTAAATACCATGCGAAATAGTCCGCCTCCATGAAGTTCACTATTCCAAGCGTAACGAAGATCCCTCCTTCCTCAAGCTCTTCTAGCTCTTCCTTTAATCTCTCATGCCCTCTGTAGTATGCATCTTCTAAGACCCTCAGATAAGACCAAAGCTTAGGAGCTATGCATAGGGCTGCAACCTCAGCCGCTAGAAGCTTCATTATCAATGCATAGTAGGTGTGTAGGGCAAACAGTAATTTCTCTGGATCCGCTTTTCCCTTGCCAAACCCATAAATTTCCTCTAGTCCTCTAATTTTCTCCGGGCTGTAGGCACATACCTGAGAGAAAACCCTTCTCCAATCCTCAAAGAGGGTTTGAGTTCTAGGCGATGTCCCCAGTAACTTACTGTAAAGGGTTTTAATGCTCTCCCTAGCTACCTGGCTTTCAGGTCCAAAGTCTTTTAAAAGCTCCTCCGCACTTAAGGCCTTCCTTCTAAGCCCTATAATGGCTTCAATGAGCTTTGCTACTGTGTTCTTATTGATATCGAATGGTCCCTTGCTTTCAAATCCCTTTATTGCCTCCCTATACCTCACAAAGCCTATCTTATAGCCATCTAGGACCACACCAAAGTAACGTGGAAAACGAGCCTCAACCTCAGCATGATCCCTAATATAGCTTTTAACCTGCTCCACTGCTTTTTCAAAGCCGCTTTTAGTTTCAAATGTTTTAGGCTTCTCGTACTCTATTATAAGGTGGCCATAAAGCGCATCCGGTCTAATCCCTGAGACAAGTGTAACCTCATACCTTGCCCTTGGAGGTCTCCATGAGGCATATGGGATTTCGGTTTTCTCTACCTCCTTCAGTTTTTCAATGACCTTGCTTTTGAGGATGTATTCAACACCTTGTTTTAGATCTTCCTCTGTTATTGATTCACGTGCAACCTCCTGAATTTCTTTCGCAATTTCCTCAGCATCCACAGAAAAAGCTGAGCTCGTTTCTCCCATCAACTAACTCGAGTAAACAAACACTATTTAAACTTTACCTATACCAAAGACTGATGACAGTGATACCTCAATAGACTGCATATAGCATCTCAGAAGATAAATTATTTATTTTTCTTCCACCAAAAATCAGGGTGTTATATTGAGCGAGATCATGGGTGTTATATATCCTGTTCCCTCTAACCTGCTGCAGAGGATATTTACCGGAAAAGACGTGTTCATAAAGCACCCAACATGCTTCAAACAGCTTAAGCCGGGGCAAAAGATCCTTTTCTACTCATCCCACGAGATAAGGGGCATTGCTGGAGAAGCTACGATAAAAAGGATCGAGATGATGAAGCTCGACGATATATACAGGAAATATGGAGAGAGGGTTTTCATAACAAGGGAGGAAGCAAGAAGCTACTCAAGGCCTCTAAAGGACAGGAAAAGGGGAGGAGCATACAGGGATGTGACATTTCTGGTTTTAGAGCTTGAGAACATAAGGAAATACGAGAAAGTAGTAAAGCCGAAGAGGTTCATAACAGTGGGAGGAAAGTATCTAACAAAGCAGGAGTATGAGAGCATAATAAGGTCTCAGTAATTTGTCGAAAAGTTTTTCTAAGTTCTGCCCCGTTTATTATCAATGCCCAATGTATTTCTAGCTCCAGGTTCCGCGGCTCGTATACAAAAAAGTATAAAGGAAGGAATTTCTCTTGAGGAAATAAATCCGAAAGAACAGAATCTCATCAAGTTAATTGGAAAAATAAGTCCTCCTATCAAAATGTGGGGAGTCAAGCAGTCTGCCAAGAACATAAGGATATGGAAGGATGTTAAGGAAGGGGATATTATTCTCTTCTACGGTGGGGGCAAGTTTATCTTCAGAGGGGATGTAGCTTTCACCTATCCCTTGAAGGAGTCAGAGGAACAGCTGAATGAAGCAAGAAGGATAGCTGAGATTGTGTGGGGAAGGGATGCAAGAAACAGGGAGACATGGCCTTACCTCATATTTCTATCTAAAGCAGAGGAGGTGGATATTCCGCTGGATCAGTTGAACAGAGCGGCCGGTTATAATGAGGAATATGTTGTGCGTGGATTTACAAAAGTAAAAAATCCTGAAGGTGTTCTCAGTTTTCTTGGGGAGAAACAAAAGGAAGAGGTTGTGCAGAGCAAGCATGACATAGCAGCCAAACTATTAGGTAATATTAAAAATTTAGAACAATCTATAGAGGAACTTCTTGAACCAGCCAAGCCATCATTTCCTATAACTCACGAATGTGCCGAGATGCTTTTGCTGGAAATAGGCAGGCTACTCGGTTTTGAGGTTTATACGGCAGATTCCTCAAAAGAGTGTAATGGAATTAGGCTTGAGGATCTTGCGAGTATGAATAAGGATGAGTTAAGTGGTGATATTGGCAAAGAGATTCTTGATCCTTTAAGTAGGGTAGATGTTCTGTGGAAGTCAAAGATCGGCTTTTATGCATTCGAAGTGGTTATTAGTGGTAATATTCAGGAGGCTTTATTAAAATTTTCTAAGATTAGAGCACTTATTCATACAATGTTTGTAGTAGCAGAGGAAAATAAAAGATATAAATATGAAGAAGAGATAAAATCACCAGCATTTGATATAATAAGAGAAGAATGCAGGTTTATATCATTATCTCAGCTAGTTAAAATGTATGTACTAACTAAGTTATGGAGAGCTGTTGCAGAAGAGTTCCGACTAAAAGAGCTTCAACCGCGCACGCAAGGGGGTAGATAAGGAGAATAAATCCCTTTATAAGAGGTTCAAAAAGTTATATTTCATGCTCTGTTTCGCTTGTAGATGCCTTTAGGCTTAATTGGTTACATGAGAAATCTAATGTCGGTAATTTCTATCGGGCCTTTTACTATTTCTTTCTTTAGGTAGGGGGCCATATTCGCAGCTCTGTTAGAATATTTCAACGTTATTGGGGATCTTACCGAAACTTCTATCGTGTTCCAATCAAGCTTTGTCATGGCCATAATTTGCTCAGCAATCTCCCTCAGGTTATGCTGAGTTGTGTTCTTTTCAAGCACTATCTCAAGAGGTCTTGGTGTTCCAATTCCGCTCCATAGCCTTAATCGATTAGGACTTAATATTGAGTGCCCTGTTGTGCTTAATATAGCTCTACTTTCATTGGTTGCATCGAATATGATTGTTCCGCGAATGGGTGTAAAGTCTCCTCCCTTCATGCGATAAATTCTATAAGGATTTGTTCTTTCAATGTGAACTAAGCAATAGGGTATTCCCTTATTTTGGCACACATTTTCTATAGCTTCTTTTTCTTCATCATGAAATGGAGCACTTTTATGAAAAATTATCTCATGTGGATTATAAACTCTTACCAGCTCGGTGAGAATTTTCTCAGCATCTTCTCTTGGAATATATAGCCCTCGAACACTCTTTATCTCATTAGGAGAACTATACATTCGTATTTTACCTTCCAAATGTTTTCCAAATTTATCAAAGACTTCCATTACGCCATAATAAATGTTCTTCGATTCGTGATCTAGGTGGAAAGATATTCCTACGAAGAGACTATGCGTCTGCGTTAAGGAATTCTTCAGAATCCATGGTATGCCACCTCCCTTTGTGTATAACGCCACACCAATATTCATTAGTGTAAATTCCAAAGGTTCCTTCTTCAAAGTTTTCTCTAAAATCACTTGAAGAGGCATACTTTTTTGTAAGGCAAGTGCTTTAAATTCATAGTAAAATTTGCTCAGTAACTCAGGAACTACCAGCAAGGTAACCGTTTTATCAGTTTTACCACTACCCTCAGAGAAGACCCGAAGTAAGCAATTCTGAATAGCCTCCCTCGAAGGATTATCGAGGTATATAATGTCAGATTTATCATCAAAGGAAAGCTCAGCACCAGTTACCGTCTGAAATCCTGGCCAGCGCGTATAATTCCCATAAAAACCATCTCTTAATTTTTTGAAAAAGTTGAGAAAGTCTTCCCTTGTGGACTCATCTATTATTGCCTTTATATGTAACTCTCTAATGGATGCTCCGTATCCGTAAGCTTTTAGCCACATTATGTCTTTTGGATTCCCTGAGAAACCAAGCTTGAATCGCAGATTAGGTTCCTCAATTATGTTGAAGGAGAGAGAGACTTCACTTCCCATTTCTTCTGCACTGGGAGAAACTATATACATTTCTTTAGAGAAAGAAAGGCAATAATCATCGCAGAATTCTAGTTCGATGATTTCATCTCCGAAAAGGATTTCGATAAGCTTAAGCGTTTTCTTATATCTGTCTTTTGGACGTAGTAGTGCTTTCTGGACGTATAGTTCCCTTAACTTTGCATCAATATCCTTTTTGTTAAGAAAGTGCTTCTCAGCTGCTGACCAGAGAGGAGCGTAAACATCAAGCCACAATCTCAAGCTATTTCTAGAACTAACTTCGAACATATATTTTAAACCGAAAATTACTGTTACATTTTCTCCCAATTCTAGATAAAAATCTCTGTAACTTTCGTAAGCTTCAGGAAGAGCTCTCTTTCTTTTCCCAATAGGAGCACGCCATCCTTTTTTGTGAAGGATTCCTTCAAAAGATGAATATAATAGGTCTCTAATGATCTTCCCCTCCCTTTGAGGCGATAAAATGACTTCTTCAGGGGGTTGGCTAACAATAATAGATTCTTTTTGTAGTTCTTCTATTACCTTTTCAGGCTCTCCCTTGAAATACAGGAATCCGTTGCTAAAACTGCAGTCGGCAACTCTTTTTTGCGAGAGCTCCCTTATCTCCTGAGAAATGACCCTCGGATCAGCTACTATTGGTATCTTCCAAACCTTAAAATTTTGCAAAGGTGTTTCAAAGACATTCAGCAAAACACTCATACTCTTATGACCTCCCTTTCAGAAATGAAATGACAATCTTTCTTTGATATCTTTAATCATCTCAATCAGATCTTGGCGAGATATTTGGCCCTTCCTCCAAATATGTGTGATAAAAATACTGATAAACGGTAGGCAGAAAGCATAGTAGTAAAGGTAAAGGTAAGGATAAGATGAAATAATTTGAATGATATCTAGATGATTAAACCGTAAATTGTTAATGGAAATAACAGCATAAAAAGTGCAAAGGATATTAAAATGAATATCATTTCATATTTTCTAACTCTGCGGTATCCTTTTACCTCTGCACGTATTTGTCTGTAAGCGTCAGCTTCCTTCTTTGACAACATGAATGGACTTAGGTATCCCGCCTCATACAATGCTAATATCATTTTAGAGATTAAGTCTGGGCGTAGGAAAAGCGAGTTAGTAACTCCTGAATCGAGAATTATTTCACTGTTTCCGATATTATTTACAAAACGATAATTTTGTTGTTTATATACTTCAAAATCTATGGTTGAGTCTCTTAAAACATTCACAATAGAGGGATGATTGCTTAGGATTAGACTATTTTCCTCTATAAAGTCCCTCAGGTTTTTCGCAACCTCTTCCCTCTTATCTTTACACCACTCAACTAACGGATGATCTCCTAAGCTGGTTGCCTTAGAAACTATGTATAGGAAAAGAGCTAGCTTTTCGTGATCATCCATGATGTATTCCAATAAATACTCGTTTTTGTGAATTTCCTCTAAGGTTTCTATGTAAAATAGGTCGCCGATAACTGCTGAGAAAAAGGCAACATATATCACGTCAGCAAGGTAATATGCTGGATCTTTAAAGCCTGACTTCCTAATTTTAATCATTACTTCTTTAATCTTTTTCTCCATCTCTTCATGTTTAAGATGTTTTAATAGCAAGAAGGTTGCTCCAATTAGTTCGCCGGTCTCACTAGTTTCCGAGTTTACAGTTAAGATTTCACATATTTCGTCAAGACGCTCCCTTGATAGTCTAAGGTTTTCTGCACCAATGAGATAGATGGATAAGGCAATCCCGACAGCTCTCCTATAATCAAACAAGAAGCTGTTCAAATCCTTAGAATTCATATTACCAAGTAATGAAACTACTTGACGAGCTTCGTCGTATAGATACTTATAATTTCTGCCAATATCTTTAAGCGCAAAAATCCCCCATGCAACATCATAAATATTGCGAGTCTTATCCTGTTCCCTCTCAATCCCATGCATAAGCAAGGCTATTAAACGTGATTCTAAATTACACGTATCCTTTGATGATTTTGATTCCAGCATCTTCACAGCTGAAATTCTATCATCTCGTTCACATTTAAGTCTTACCTGCAAAGGAAATAAATATCTTGCGACTCTACTACTTTTCCAACAAACTGGCACACCTACCATTGAGGTAATATACCTCATTGGTTTCATAAAAATTTTATGTTTCTAGCTTAGAAATCCTACATGTTACCTTTGAGAAAGAAGCCCAGTTATGTATAAAATTTTTTCTTCTAGCACTCTTTGGAGATCCCTAAAGAGAATTGATATAAAGTTGAGCTATATTGGGCTCGCAACTCAGTTTTATATAACTTTACCCTGACTGTAGCACACAGAATCGCATTGATTCCTCCTTTGTTTAATAGATTGTGCTTCCCAAACACAAAACTCTAGATTATCGATAACATCCCTGTCACAGCACACATGTTGTTAAATGTACCTACCATGAAAAAAATCATTGGAAGTGTGTTTCTCTTTTATTCTCAAGCTTAGAGGAAATATTACCAAGCGCGGTCCACAAAGCAGGAGTATAAGACACAATAGGGTCTACGCATTAATTTGCCGAAAAGTTTTTCTAAGTTCTGTCCTGCTTACTATCAATGCCCAATGTATTTTCAGAGCTTCCAAAGGTTTCATTTAAATTCTCCCTTGATGTGGCCACTGTTTATGCGATAGAGATGGCTTTACATGCCCACAAAATAGAAATGAGGGTAGAAAAACAGCCCTTTAGCGAAGAACTTCTTGAAGAATGGCGGGAAGCATTATCGTTACCAAATCTATTCTGGCATCTGAGGGCATTTACATGCGGAAGGGGGAATTTTAACGCCAAAGTTAAGCGATTAGGAGAGCACATTATCCTCCCACTCCTGCAGAAGAGCATGAAAATCTATGAGGATCACTGGAAGGCCATCCTACCTTCCCTGAGAAATAACGTCTCCCCTCTCTTACAAGCATGGAAAATTCATGGAAGGGAGATTCTCAAGGGGATATGCTCGGCAAGCAGGCTTGAATGGAACATCAAGGAGATAAAGGTATTCTTTGTGGAGCCTATTGCCGGTGGGAATGGCTCAGCGATGGGTGATGCCTTCCCCGAAGAGGGATCAATCACCTTTGAGGCTGCCAAATCCCCGCTGCCGGTATGCTTGCACGGTTTCACGCATGAAATAGCCCATCTGAACACCACAGACATAATATATCAGGAGGATATACGCAGAAAGGTCTTGGCTGAATGCGCAAATGAGTTAGTAGCTCAGCAAGCCCTAATTGAAGCCAAAATACTGAACAAACTCGATTTTGACGATCCCATCAGGGATATAGAGGTGTGGAAGACGGAATCGAGGCAGGAGTTCCTATACGATCCGGAGGAGCTCAAGCAGATCGTGGAAAACTGGTGGTTCGATCATCTTGAATCTAAGAAGAATTTACGTGAATCCATCAAGGATCTTTTCGAGGAAGCTTTACCCAAAATGCCGTTAAAACAGTAAGCTGAGTTATTGCCAGTATCAGAGATCGGAAAACTCTCGACAGCTTCAGTGAAAATTCTACATTATTTTTCTGCTACTATCAATATGTAACATTTTGGATTTTCAAAATTTACCTCGAAGATCGATGTCTTCTCCCTCCAAACATCTCTTTCAAAACCGTATTTCCTCACATGAACAATGCTGAACCCTGAATTCGCTAAAATCCGCCTGAACTCCTCCTCGGTGTAGAAAAAGTGCGTTTCCCTCATCTCCTCCTTCCACCTTGATCCCTTATACTTGGTCAGAAATTCAAGGCAATCCGATATATCCATGCTTATCCACTCGCCCTTCATCTCATACCTCACTTTTCTCGGGGCGAATTCCTCAACAAATCTCTCAAATTTCATCCTGTAAACATCCTGCTTTATCCTGAACTCAACTTTTCGGGGATTGGGTTTAAGGTGATCGTAGACTATTAGAACCCCATTGTCCTTTAGAATTTCATGTGCGTTATGTAAAGCTCTTTCAACGCCCTCATCGCCCTGTGAGGAGTAAACTTCATGCAAAGAGAATTTGAAAATAACGGTATCAAAAGATGAGGATGGGAAAATCCTCTGCGTTATATCTCCCTTTATTAATATAACATTTTCCAGTTTTCTTTTATTAGCAACCTCTAAACTATCCATCTCATGATCCACTCCAACGATTATGCTCCTTGGAAAAACCCTGGAGAGGACCGATAATGTGGCACCGGTGCCGCAACCGAGCTCAACAATCCTACCCTCCTTAACATATGGGATGATGCGCTTCGACCTTCTATCGCTGAAAAACTCAGCAGCTTTTCCCATTACTGCTCACCAGTTCCGCTCATCATTGAAGGTTAACCTCGATAGTGCAGTGCACAAGCATACTTAAAATTAACTAATTTCAATCAACAGTTCAAAAACTCCTGCTATGAGTGTAAATAATTTCAAAAATCATATAAGCATGGAAGGGATAATAGCCAGATGTCCATTTAAATTTGGAGAGGACCAAGCTTTGTGATGGCGAAGGAGGATGACCCCATATTTAACCCCTTGAACACCATTCGCTATGTTGCAGAGAAGAGGGGAGTCTCAATAGATGCCCTGAAAATCCCGGAACGCCTGCTTTTAACCTATCAGAGAAGCGCATTTGAGTGCGCAAAGAGCCTGATTAATGGCAGATCTGTTGAATGGATTTATGGTGAAGCTCAGCCATTCTGCATCGGCGAATTTAACAATGTGGAGATAGGAGTTGGCCGTTTCTGGATTGGAGCACTTGCTGCGGTCGTCACACTTGAAGAAGCTGTTGTTTGTGGGGCAAAAATAATCATCGAGGTCGGCTTAGCTGGAGGTTTGCAGGAGTTTCTGAAACCAGCCGACATAATCGTTGTGACAGAGGCAATTCGCGATGAGGGAACCTCCTATCATTATCTTCCACCGGAAGTGAAAGTTGAGTCCTCCCAGAGATTGAGGGAGATGTTAATTAAGTGCTTAAATGAGGGAGGAATCAGGCATTTCGTCGGCCCTGTTTGGTCCACTGACGGCGTTTACAGGGAGACATTGGGCAAGTTCCGCAGGTTCAGGGATAATGGCGTTTTAGCTGTGGATATGGAGACATCAGCTATTTTCGCTGTTGCAAAATACAGAAATGTTGAAGCAGCCTCAGCTCAGGTCATCTCAGATATTTTGACAGAGAAGGGATGGCTCCAAGCCTTTTATGAAAAATCGGTTAAAGAAAGCATGGAAGTTCTGCTAAAAGCTGTCTTGGAAACTCTTTCAAAGAGCTGAAACCGAAGCTATTGGTTTCGTTACCTTTCACGAGATGAGGAGTTTCACAGTTCAAGATGAAGTATGAATAACTGGATAGAAAGTTCGGCTCGAAGTCGAACTTATGGTGCTAAAAGATGGAAAATCTAGCAAGCACGCATTCTGATGAGAAACTTTCCCTCGGCCAACAGTCAAGATACTCAGACAGATACACGCATTATTATTCCTCAATTTTTGGACCATAGACTAGGCCGTGTTTCAAAGGGTACACTGTTATAGGAGGACTTCCTATTAAAGCTTTCATTGGTATAATTAGTTCATCAACAAACTTGAAAAACTTACGAGCAGTCTTGTAGAGATCGAAGGCCAATTTTCTTTCTTCACCTGACAGCTCTTCTATGCACAATCCCAGCTTTTTTGCCTCATCTAGGTGAATTACTTTACCATGATAGCTGTACTCGCTTACAAGTGTATATGCAACACTATCTGCATCGGAAGACTGTTGCATAACACTACCTTCAGGTTTAATGGAGCTCTGCTTGAACATTTTGTTAGAAAGAAGCTCTACTAGTAGCTTTCTCACATGATTAATTAGTGAATCATAATGTCCGAGCTCTGTTATGGGGATTCCGCTGAGGGCTGCCTCAGCAAACGGTTTAACTATTGAGTTTACTGCTTCACTTATTTCATAACCCTTTCCAGCAATTTCTCTAAGGAGATCTTTTATAACCCTGTCACGAAATATTTCCAGAGTCTGCCCAAAGGAATCCCGTACAACTTTTGCTGAGACCCAAGTCCTTGTGCTCTCCACGTATACCTGCGGATCCACAGGGCCCAGCTCTGAAATTGGTGTCATGATTATCTTATCACCTGAGCATGCCAGAAGTGTGCCGGCAGACTTGGCCATCCTAGGAACTATGAAAGATAGAGTTCTCTCTCCTGCAAGCTTTTGCAACAGGATCCCTATATGATAAGCTGCATCTGCATCCCCTCCTAGAGTGTGAAGAATCACATCAATCCCTTCTTTGCTTGATAGATCGTGTTCCTCAAGGAAAAACTCTAGATCATCGACAACATCCCTCGTGATAAATGCATCATCATGAAAAATCATTAGAATAATGTGTTTTCCTCTTTTATTCTCAAGCTCAGAGGAAATATTATCAAGCTCAGATAGATAGTCCAAAGGCCCCCTTGAAGTACTTTCACTCATTCTATACACCTTTCAGCTTGTACATCCTTCTCCAGCTCTCAACTCTCTCCCTTATTGCGCTGTTCAATGCAAAAGAGGGGAACTTCATGTAGACATAAGCAAGCAGATAGGTGATCGGCACGCTGTTATAGGACCTGATTCTTCTGCGCATCTCGGCCGCTATAATTTTGTTCCTTGCTGAGATATCCTCGAATACCCTTCTACCCCGATCCATCAGGCTATCGGATGCCGTTATTATCTTGGCCGGATTCTCCTGCATGAAGCTGTAAATAGGATCGCTGAACTCCTCTATTTTGACGAGCCCCTTCTTCTCCAGCTCATCTATGGAATCAGCTAGCTCACCTGACCAGGGTCCGTATTTGGAGGCGGAGAAGCTGTATCCGTTCAGGCCGAACTCCTCCTGCAGAAGAAAGACTATCTTGTTCAGTCTGGTGACTCCTTTTATCCTGCCACCGCACAGATAAAATACAAGAGCCAGTAGATCCACATTCATCACGAACTATGGAGACTTCTGAGATTTAAATTTTAATGTGGAAACTTTGAGCAAACTTTCAGAAAACTTTCTTCAGAAAAGCTCGAAAATAATTTTACTTGATATAGTGTTATGCTATCCCTCAGCATCGGATTCGATCCCGGTTTATGGACTTTGGAATCGGTCTGCAGAAGGACCATAGAAAACAAAAGAGGAAAGGTGGATATCTACATATTTTACTTCGCTGTCCAGTTTCTCCCATTTCATGTGTGGAATTACGAGCCCGTCATCGTATATGAAGATGAGGTAACCTGCCTTTATGATGCCCTCCACTACTACATAGGATGCTCAAAAAAGCCGGAGCTTGTGATAAGCTATCCATGGAGGTCTTTTTATGAAGGATCCACTGAAGAGAAGGTTGAGCTGGATAAAATGCCGCAGAGAGAACTTGCGGATGAACTTATAAAAATCTGGAGATCCAGAGATCACAACCCATTCTCCATGGATGAGATATTCCTGAAGGATCCTTGGAAAGCATTGGATGACTTCAGGAAGGGAAAAAGAGTTAGATTTGGGGAAGAGCAAGAGAGAAAGATAATAACACTTGAGCTTCCTGAATACAGAAATGTTGAAGCTCTATACAACAGTCTATCTCTTGCGCTGGAGACAAACGAGATAATAAGGGGATTCAAGTGGCTTGGAATTCTGGCAGAATATGTCCTGTCATCAAGCATAGAAAAGGAGAGCCTTCAGTCCTTCCTAATGAGAAAATGCATCGCTGAACGTATAGTGCTGGAAGTGGAGAATCTGGCAAGAATCGAGGAAGAGCTAAGATCAATCTACAGCAAAGCGGGAGAAAAATCCTGAAAACCGTGCGCACGCAAATATGATCATTAAAACCTGAGCTGTGGATAATTAGTTCTTTCCAGTTCTTCTTTGACAAAATAAATTTGAAGAAAAATTAATATTTAGAACTAAAGAATTTCAATCTGAGAATCTTTCGTTTTATTTTCTTCTTCATTTTTTTAATTTCAGTATTAAGTTTCTCTCGTTTGCTATAAGCTATAACTGCCGAAATAGATATCATAAGCACTAATGCCCGTAAAGGATATGTAGTGATAAATACGATAGTAACGATAGCTAAGAAAATAACTGTCACACTTCCTGCAAGGAGGAAATACATTTTGAGAAAAAACTTTGATAAATCTTTAAATAGTTCCGAGTATTTTTTCCCGATCACATCTTCTGAAATCCCTAAAACCATAAGATATGCATACAAAAACCAAAAAACAATCGTTATGTCGATTAAACCACTGATTAAGTTAAAATAAGGCCCCCCTGCATAAATAAGAAGCTCCTTATACCCAAATCTAATTGAAACTAGAACAGCCAAGAGACCTAATACAAAGACTCCTCGGATCTCCTCGATCCTTAGCTTATCCTTTAAAGTCTCCTTTTCACTCAACTTCCCCCAAACACATCACATAACTTATTAATAAATCTTGACAACAATCTTGCCCTTGCTACTATCATTCATAGGCTGGATCCTAATCTTTCATCCCTATAAGAAGAGGCATTTGACCACTCACGGATTAGTCCACTACCCATTCCGTAGGAAACACCGAAATAAAACTACTTTCTGGATGAAAAAGAAGGCAGAAGAAAGAGCCTAAGTGTTTTAGTCTACCTTTTGATTCTCGAGGATAAGCTGAGCGAGAGATTGAAAGAGGAATGGGTTAAAGAATCTCAAATCCTATTCCAGAATTGACTGAGGAGTTTCAGGTCTCAGAAAACTTTATGAGGAAGAGGCCTAGACTTAAATTGGAGACCACACAATGAAGCTGAGAAAAGTGACAATTAATAACTATCTGTGTTTAAAGGATGTTACATTATCATTTGGCGATTTAACAATTCTTGTAGGGAGAAACGGATCTGGCAAAACTAGCATTCTAGAGGCTTTATATAGATTCTTTAATGACTTTAGCGCCATAGGAGGTGGTGTGCCTAGTGGTCTAACTGATTATTACTGGTTCGACAGAGATACAAGGGAACCGATAAGAATTTCTGTGGAATTAGAATTAACTGAGGATGAGTTTGAAAAATTTTTCCAGCCTCTTCCTAAAACAGTTCTTGATGCTATCAAAAACCAATTAGGCGAAAAGGGTCTGTTATTATCTATCTCGAGAGAAATTGTTTCGCCTCAAGCTGGATGGAGGACAGAATATCTAAAGTGGGGAGATGTTGAATTAATAAAGGAGGATAAACCTATAGGATTGGATGAATTCTCAAAAATTCTTATTCCAGAAAAAGCAACTCAAGATTTTGTTCTTTATCTCTTTACTCCGCAAGAGATGGCTGGTGATAGATTATTAATAGATAAATCGAAGAAAACGGCATACTTTTCAAATCCACAAATAGATTCGCTGGCTAATATTGGAGTAATTAAGAAATCTAAAGAGGCAATAGGGCAAAATTATAGGGACTGGTGTAATCAACAAGGATTTAAATTAATAGAAAGAGCACCTACTCAAGAGGAGGTTCCATTTTTAATGCAACCCATAACGGCAGATCTATTAAATAATTTACTTGCGAACATTGTTAATAACATTAAAGGAAAATTCAGATTTATCCCAGCGGCTAGAGATGAAAAGTTCGTCGCCGGCATTCGTAACCCTATTGTGGAGAACTCCGTATTATCTTCACAAAGAGCATTATCTTTAAGTACGGCGCGAGAGGACGAACTTAGATGGAGTACCCTTAGGAATTGGATTGAACGATTTTTAGGAAAAAGAATTGACCCTAATCCGACGGAATTATTGGTTGTCGAAAATGGTCTTAGATTACGAATTGGGTTTTTAGGAGGAGGAGAACAGGAGGTATTTGCCTTAATGTGGCATTTGTTAGATAAGGATTTCATTTATGGAATCGAAGAGCCAGAAAATCATTTTCATCCAGACTATTTGAAGAAGCTCTTTAATTTCCTTAAAGAAATTTCGAAAGAAAGACAAATAATCTTATCAACTCATTCTCCTCTGCTTGTTGATAAGGCTAACTTAGAAAATAACTGGATCATTAAGCGAGAGAAAAGAGAAACAGAGGTTAAAAGGCTGGAAGAAAGAGGGGAACTAAAGCTTGTATTAACAGAACTTGGTTTAGTTCCTCACGATGTTTACTTAAAAGATTTCATCTTTTTTGTAGAGGGCGAAACAGAAAAAGAAGTGATCCCAATATTTGGAGAGAAATTGGGATTTAAAGACCTTATAGACAGAATAGCCATAATTCCAATCGGAGGGGAGGGGCAATTAAAAAATTACCTCAGAATGTGGTTAGAGCTATTGAATATCTTTCCCATCGAATATCTTGTGCTTGTAGATAAACCTAGTGAAGGATTAATCCCTAGCCTACTTAGAGAGCTAAGGGAACTAAAAATAGACATTAAAAGATTTTTGGTGTTAGAGAAGGAAAGCATAGAAGATTACTATCCAGTTGAGATGGTTATCAAAGCTCTTAAGGAGTTATTTGGTATTGATGTAGAAAAAATCGACCCCAGTAAACCGAGGGATAGAGAAATAGAGCGAATTCTCGAAGAACATAAGAAAATAAGGAGAGGATGGAAAATTGATATTGGAAAATACATAGCCTCGCAACTACCCGAAGAGCAAATTCCAAATGAGATAAAAGAAGCATTCGAGAGAGCAAAGAAAGCGCTTCTACCTGATAAATAAGTTCTCACTTACAAATTCTTAGTCAAGTAATTCTATTAAGGTAAATAAAATTATATGAAAAATGCTTAAGCACAATCCAACTTTAACTAAGAACCAGAGCTGGAAAAGTAAATTGAATGCGAAAAAGGTTTTTATACATTAAATTCTAGCTTACGATATGTGCATGCTATCTCACTTTGGGAATTGTGATCCAGAGACTGCAAAAAACGAATATTGCATATTTCATAAACCGGGAAAGACCGAAGGGGAAGCGAAGGAGTTTTGGAGAAAGTTTTTTGATAAATTTAAGCCAGAAGAAGCGGAAATAGAGGGAGAGAAAATAAGAAGGCTTGTCTTTAAGAAGGATGTTAACTGTTCAGGTTATGTCTTTCCGATGTTCTTTGGAGAAACTGAAATGGATATAGCACCTTTTCTCTATTTTATTTTCTCGAGGGATGCAATCTTTTCTGAGGCCAAGTTCGAGGGAGATGCGTTCTTCCCCGGAGCAAAATTTGGGGAAAAAGCAGATTTTTCTGGAACAACTTTCTCAGGGAATGCAAACTTCCCTGATGCCACTTTCTCAGGAGATGTATCCTTTTCTAAGGCTAAATTTGGGGGAAAAGCGAATTTTTCTGGAGCTAAATTTGGGGGAAAAGCAAGCTTCCTTAGAGCTGAATTTGAGGGAGATGCAAGCTTTTCTAAAGCCGAATTCGAGAAAAACGCGGATTTTTCCGAAGCTAAATTCGAGAAGAATGTAATCTTTTCTAAAGCAAAATTAAAGGAGAATGCAAATTTTTTCAAGAGCACTTTCTCAGGAGATGCACGGTTCCTTTATGCCACTTTCTCAGGAGATGCAAGCTTTCCGGATGCCACCTTTTCAGGGAATGCAGTCTTTTCTGGAGCAAAATTCGGGGGAGATGCGAATTTCTCTAAGGCTAAATTCGAGAAGAACGTAGGTCTTCGTGGAGCTAAATTTGAAGGAAATGCGGTCTTTTCTAAGGCAGAATTCAAGGGAAAAACAGGCTTTTATAAGGCAGAATTCAAGGGAAATGCATCTTTTTCTAAAGCAGAATTCGGAGGAAATGTGAGATTTTCTAGAACCACTTTCTCAGGAGATGCAAGCTTCTCTAGGACCACTTTTTTAGGGAATGTGCATTTTCTTAATGCCACTTTCTTGGGGAATGCAACCTTTTATGAGGCTAAATTTGGAGGAGGTGTGAGCTTTTTCAGCGCCGCTTTCCTAAGAAAAGCGGGCTTTTCTAAGGCTAAATTTGGGGGAAGTGTAACCTTCTCTGGAGCAAAATTCGAGGAGGATGCGAATTTCTCTGAGATCAAGCTCGAGAAAAGTGCATCGTTATCTAATGCTGAATTTAATAATTCTGTCAATTTCTCAAGAGTTAAATTCCCGAGCCTTAAGGATGGAAATCCCGAGGATCTTCTCTCATATGCCTCCTTCAGAGGGATCTACTTCAGGCATCCTAAGAAGGTTGTATTTGATGGAATAGAGGGAAAAGCGAAAATTTCATTCATAGGCACAGATATAAGCAGAGTTGTTTTCAGAAACTGTAGCTTCGATTTTCTCTTCGACGAATATCTCCTTAAAAACAGAGAAAAGCTCGAAGAAGAGCTGGAGAATGTGAAGGAAAGGATAAACAGGATTAAGAAGAATGAAGGGGGAGAAGATGCAGATGAGGAGCTTAAAGCATTGGAGAATCATCGCATAAAGCTTATACATGAGCTTGAAAACCTGACGCTCGACAATGTCCTCAGCGTCATAAGGATGCTGAGAGACAACTTCGATCACTGCATGAAGTACGAGGAATCAGGGAAACTTTTCGTAAAGGAGATGGACCTAAAAAGGGATTACTTGCTCAAAGGAGGAGAAAAAAGGAAACTCACAGATAAGATATCTGGATATGTCGAGTGGCTTGCCTATTCGCTGTACAGGATCATGGGCCTGTACGGGGAGAGCATAGCTAGGCCTATTTTCTGGGTTCTTGTGACTATAATTATGTTCGGAATTTTCAGAGGTTTATTTTCTCCTCCTCTAATGAAGGGAATCTGGGAGAGCCTTGAGGCATTCATGCAATTGAGGTGGGATGGAAGCTCGCTAACCTTGGTGGAGAGAGCAATATCAGTGTTAAACCTCGGTGTCCTCTATACATCAGCCCAGAGAAAGCTGAAGAGAAGAATAAGGCACTGATCTGAGCTGCTTTTGATTTTTATCCTCATGATCTCCCTAAAGTACGCGTGTTCTGTACGCGAAAATAGGAAACTAGCTGAAACAAGACAGATATCCTAAAAAGATGAAAAACAAAACCAGATAAGGCACTATGAACTCCAGTTCCATATCATAAAGAGCTCTTGCAAGACCACTGCATAATGCGCATGCAGAAAGCCGTTTTATGCTCTCCTAAAATTTCCTTCTCTTCTTTTTCTAAGCTATCAAGATCCAAATGCCAAGAGGAGGCATTTATATCTCGATATTGCATGCGCCGAGGTTATCTTATGACTCCCGTCATTTCTCTGCACGAGATTGGCTATAATTTTTAATATTAGCCTCTGGCATCCTTCAGGGGATATAATGCCCTCCAGCAGAGCTCACAATATCCTAATAATAATTCTATCCTCCATCTGCATGCTTCTTCTCTTGATATACCTGCTCGGATACAGAGTAGATGTCCTATGGATTAAGATCTCTAGAAGCTATCCAGAGATGACCACATTACTTCCCTATGGAATTGTCCTCTTGGAGAAGACAAACAGCTTCAGTGTTGGGGATATCGTCGTTGGTACAAGCGTTCTTGTATCAAAAGAGTCTATTGGATCTATCGAGGTATCAGGTGAGCTTATCCAAGTAAGATCATGCTATACGATCATTAAAATGTTCAGGGAGGACAGCATGCTAATAGCAAGTGGGAAAAGCGATCTCCCATTTGTAACGGAAGGAGGAGGAACCATCCTTTGCAGAGTGGCACCGAATGGGACATGCGTTTACCCACAGGAGAGCTATAAGGTGGTCAAGATAAATGGTCATCCCGTCAGGATAGGGATAATTCCCGGGGATCTTCTAAGTGCTGCACACTTTCTGGAAAAGGTAAACTACCTCTGGGCATATACAGCTCCTTTTGTCATCTTTATCATTCTAGTTCTCCTGCTCTTCTCTTTAATAATGATCTTCAGGCTGAAGAAAGGATATGAGGAGTTGAGGAGGGAGATTGAGGAGATGAGAATGATGAAGACTCTCTTAGAAAGCTGAGGTTTGTAGTGATATTGCTGAACTCTGTTAAATGCAGCAATCCTGAATTTGGCAGATAAAAAAGGCGAAAGTTTGCTTCCTCATTAAGTTTATATTTTATCATTGCCAATACTGGGAATTGAGTGATACAATGCGCACGTGCTTCTTTTGTTAATGTGATAAAATATCACTAACTATTGCCTATAACTTTCATTCCTATATTTTTTAGTATAATCTCTTTTTTATCTAAAATTTCAGAATCAAATGTAACAAAAAACTTTATTAGTCCTTCCTTCATCAATTGACTTGCATATGCGATATGGAGAAGATCCAATGTTCTCAATTTCAATTCAGTAGCTAAATTAATAGCATCGGAGAATTTATGGAAGAGTTTCAAGTGATCTAAATCTGCTAGCTTAGCCTCATCTGAAAATATATAAATGGAAAGAAGCTGGAGAAAATAAGCAATTGTTGACCGTAATTTAATTTTATGGTTTGCTATTTCCTCGATTCCAGGAGGAAGCCTGTAACTTTGAATATTTCTTGATACTGCAGAGTAAAGCTCTACCAGCGTAAGAGTCGAAGCATAAAACTTATCTATTCCATTTATCTTTTTTAGTCTCTCTATAATATTCACAGCTTTATTATGGTTAGGGTCGCCATCGATGCAATAGGAAATAATCACACAAGTATCTAAGTAGGACATTGTTGCTACACCCGTGCTTCTCGGATTATACGTACGGCATCAAATCCTAGTAAAGCTTTTGGTCCTATTTTCGATTTAATCATTATTTTAACTATGTAGTTGATTAATTCGTCTTCGCTGACATTTCTTTCCCCCAGCCATCTAAGCGATAAAATGATTTTATAGTTTTCATATTGTAAATAATCGATGAGTTTTAACCAAAGTTCTAAAGCATCCTTGGCTGGAAGGTCTATCGTGATCATAGCCACAGTACCATAAAGATTATCATCGTATATGTCTACGCTGCAAATGCTTTCTCTTCCCAATAATGCGGCTATTAAACTAGGAATATAGCCTCTTAATACCTGATGAATCGTGCTCACTTCTGGTGGTCTTTCAATCTGCGGGCGCGCGCCATGCTCAGGTGAGGAATAATATGGTGGCTGTTCGGGTTCAGAATTAGGCCTTATTATAAGCTCTGTGTGTGCGCAGGGGAATTCAGGAATCCAATTAGCACTTGACATCTTTACACCCCCTCCAATAGTTTTCTTAAGATGTTTTCTATGTTCTCTATGAAATTTATAAGTTTTGATCTCTCCTCTCTATATACTATTGTAATTCTGTATAAATTTTCTTTCCCACCTACTTTATAGGAACTCCAGATTGGAGATATATTCAAATTGAACCATTTATTTGAAGTTGGCTCTTCGCCCTCACTAACAAGACCTCCCTCCATCAATCTCAAATCAAAACCAAGCAAATCTTTAAAGTCATACCTGTTATCTGTAAATCTGGGTTTTAGTAGTGCCTCCGCTATGATAATCGCTTCACGAGGGATGAGAGCTTTATCGATATCCACATTCATTTCCTTAAGGCAACTTTCGATCTCATCTAACGCAGTAAGAATTTCCTTGGGATTCGGGCTCTCGATACCTAAAGCTCTTCTTCCGAAATCATAATCTACTCTTACAGTTCCTTTACCAGCAATTACGTTTGGAGGTTCGATGAAACTAATAGTAGCTCCTTCAAGTGTCTGCCTAGCACGTGCTGTAATATACCCTCTTCCTGCGAGCTTACTGATCAGCATGGGAATATCAAGGTTGAGCATGAAAACTGTGACAATACGAATCTGTAGGATTGATAACATATCCATTCTATCACCTTCTACCTTATTTATTTTTCTCCTCTATATAATATTAACGCAGAGCAGAGGTTTACACTCGAACTCCTTAAAGAAGGAGTCCAACCAGCGTATTTCTTCTCGAAGCTCCTCTTTCATGGGTTGCAGGGAGGAGATGGAGAAAGTCTTTGAAAATAAAGTAAATCTCAGTTTGGAAACTTTCTCTTGGATACCGGTAAGACACTTATGTGCGCTTTTCATTCGCAACCTCATGTCTATAAAGATTTATATATACAGTTGATATCTACACTTGTGATGGGAGATTTTCTCAGGAAGATGAGATTTTCTCACGATCCCTTGGCTCTAATGGGTTTGCTCATAATGCTTCTCTCTTTAACCTACATTGTTTACAGTTTCCTGCCTCACCCCACCAGCAGCCCAAACATATTGGAGGATTATGTCAAGGCTGTGCATTATCTCAACAGATCTTCTGCGGCTCTTGAGGGGAGACTTGCCGGCACCAAATCCATGGACTTCAGCATTAACGATGCCTATTATTTGAGAAACAGGATTCAGGGGTATTTTCACAATCTATCACTGGCCTACGGCTCAGATAGCACGTTTTCTGTGAGAGTTGCTAGAAATTACCTCTACGTTGCAGATGCGTCGACAAACAGCACAGCTGCCTATTACATCGATGTTGATGGGCTTAGAGAGGCTCTTCAGCTTCTATCCCTTTGCAAAGTCGATGAGGCCCTGGAGAAATACGACAGCGTTGAGGAAAACACATCCCAGGCTTTATCAAATGTTGTAAGAGCAATATCTGTCCTCAGCAGGGTTGATAAAAATTCAGTTGCGGAGAACCATGTCCCGATAATCGAAAAATCTAGGGAGAGGCTGGAAAAAGTCTTTAACTCCCTCTACAATGCCTCCATGCTCATGGAGATAGCTAGGAGACACAGGGAATACATAAAGATGATGTGCAGCAGAAGACCTGTTAACTCATCCACTCTTGACGGCATGTTTATGCTTCTGAGCGATCTCAATCGTGTGAGGGCCACTGGACCCCTCTTGCCGGAAATAATGAGCGCCAGAAATGCCCTAGAATCCCTCATACAATCCTATTTGCAGCAACGGAGAAGTTGCAGTGGTAATACCAGCGGAAGTGGTGCGGGCTATGCCCCTCCAGAATCAGACGATTAGCGTGGGTTTTGAGAACCCCTATGCACTGGTTCTGATACCTGTATCAGTTTTTATCCTAACTTTTCTCTACATTAAGAGCAGGAAAAGGTCCTACAATCTAGCATCTAGGCTTGGCAGAATAGGTAATGCGAGAATCCCAGGAATTCTGACAGCAGCTAAGTTTGCCACAGCCATTATTATCGTTTTTGCCGCAGCCCAGCCCTACACAATAATATACAGCCGCATGACCGTGACACCCGAAAACGTCCTTGAGGTCAACGCCACCTCAAGAGTTGTCGTGCTCCTAGACATCTCAACAAGCATGGGCTATACTGATACCTTCCCATCTAGGATCGGGAGCGCTGTAAGCCTTGTGGAGAAAATAATTGAAATAGCTGCGAGTAAGAAGGACACAGTGGATGTCTACGGTTTCAGCGATTCCGTGAAGCCTCTTTGCATAAACAGCTCCGCATGCAAGTTGGATATAAAGCTGGAGAGGTTCTCAGCAATAGGAGATGCGATATTCTTCGGCTATGCCAAGGCAAGGGCCTCAGCTCTGCCGACAGCCATAATACTGATAACGGATGGTGCCTCAAACTACGGCTCCCCTGCGGAGGATGCTGTAAAGGCCATTGAAAATATGGTTGTAATGCTTGTTGGCAACGACCAAAGGGCTTCAAAACTTGAGAATGCCTGCAGGGAGCATAAGATTCCCCTCTTCAGGATTGCACTGTCATCCGGCGAGGAGGATGCGCTGAACTATGTTGCCCAGAAGCTGTATGCAAGCGCCAAGTTTGAAGCACTTAAGGCATACGGGCAGCTCCAGATCTCGGTGCAGAGAAGGGACTACTCAATACAGCTCTACCTTTTGGCTGCTTTGATCCTCCTTTTCGTGATCTCCTTGGGTGAGGGCCTGTGATATTGTTCAACCCGTATATATTCGCAGCAACCTTCTTGGTGCTTATGCTTGCCATAATCACCTTGCACATGATGTACCCAAGGCTCTACACATTCAGATACAGGCACACGCTGGTATCCGTCATAATGAGGAGGTTTCCGGTGAGGAGGAGAAGGTTGAGCATGGCGATGAAGATTGCTATTGCAGTGCTGCTCTCGCTGGCTGTAGCCCAGCCCTATATTGTCACAAAGGAAAAGATCTACATAGAGTCCAAGGAGATTTCGGAGCTGAGATTTAACGCAAGACCAGCCCTGGTGGTGATTCTGGACACATCGGGCAGCATGGGAGGCATAAAGCTTGAGACAGCAAAAACTGTCATCACGGAGTTTTTTGAAAGGCTTTCCCCATCCATAGATGTTGGCTTCATGGATTTTGCTGATAGCATCAAGCAGGCAATCGCACCTGACAATAGAAGCGATGTTGTAAAAGCCGTTAAAGAAGCGAGAGCTGGAGGAGGGACGATGTATAGCTACCCTCTTAAGGCAGCCCTGAGCTGGTTAAAGCCATACAGGGAGCTCAACGTCTCCACCTCTGTTGTCTTCATATCCGATGGCATGCCCGGGGATCTTATGGAGTACAGGAGCTTGCTGAAGGATTTCAAAAGCCTTGAAATACCAATCTACACTGTTTTCATCGGGGAGGAGAGCGGAGGAATAAATGAGATGAAGCTAATGGCAAATACCACAGGCGGGGAGGCTTATATTGCAAAGACCGTTGACAGACTAGCTGAGCTGCTCAACAATGCCCTGGAGAAGGCGGCACAATCAATTCAGAAGGTGGAGGTCAAGACAAGGATAACGAAGACAGTGGATGTCTACACGCCCCTATCGAGCATATTTTTGGCATGCGCAGCGATGCTCTACCTAGTTTACAGGTTCACTGTCTATAGATTCTCCGGCGTAACCTTCTAAGCAGCCTCGAAAAACCAGCATACTCATGAGGCCTAAACCTGTAGTGGAGAACAATGCAGCTAACGAATACTGCAAGGAATGCGAGTGCACGCATCACGTGCACAGGCCTTGGATATAACAAAACACTGTTCCTCATGGGGGCAAGGACCGACACATCTACATGCACAAGGGGCAAAAGTCTATTGACCGTCGAATCTGGAAGCTTATATAGACTGGCATTAGCAGCCAGATCCACGAGCCTGTCAATCCTGGTCTCATTTATCCCTGTTGCACTAAGCTCAACACCTCTGCGAAAACAAATCTCAACTATGTGGGCATTCCCGCTCAATGGCGTGCTCGTAGTATTGCATATAAAATTAGGAATATGCGCGTGCACGCATTTGCATATATTTTTTTGTACTGCTTTTTGTTCAACATAGCTGACAATGCTCCCATATCCCTTGCCACTAATTATGTTCAGGTATTGCGAGTAATTAGAATGCCTAAGATCCTCC
>Ga0080004_1127159_pt1 | contig 30460 bp, 34 predicted proteins | sample WasSprMetagenome_FD_69207 | JGI IMG/M metagenome (GOLD analysis project Ga0080004, IMG submission 69207) | Sulfidic aquatic microbial communities from Washburn Spring, Yellowstone National Park, USA - WS (SPADES assembly) (version 2) | ecosystem: Environmental > Aquatic > Thermal springs > Hot... | reverse complement strand
ACTTAGGGTGTGTCATGGTGGGTTCCTCACCCACCTCCTCGGCCAGCCCCAAATTCTACTGAAAAATTGGGTACTCAAACCATTTAAGGTTAAAAGGGATTAATTCGACAAACCCATATATATCTAACATAAAGTTAGAAATAAATAACAGGGGAGATGATGAACCAAGTTCAAGCTCTCTACCGCAAATTCATCACAGGTTCGGTCTTTCTTATATGGGGTCTAGCTTGTTTATTTTTCTATGCGGTAGGGCCGGTTTGGAAGGGAGAATTTCCGATCCTCCTTATAGGCCCCTCTTTCCTGTTGGTCGGAGCAATTTCCGTTTTCCGCAGCCTTCAAGAAATTTCGAGGTATAAGAAAACGGGCGAAGTAAAGGTTAGGGTGGATGAACGGGCGGAGCTGAACGACCTGAGAGCTTCAAAAATAGGTTTTCAATTTCTTCTCATCTCCATAGGTCTCTTGATCGCGTTGTGGGGCGCAAAAATAATAAACGACACAGTGTTCGTTGCCCTCATGGGGCCTGTTTTCGCAATTGGATGTATTCTCTATTTACTCTCCTATCAAGTATACGAGAGGAGAGGATGAAGACGAGGATCAAGGAACTTAGGGCGAGGTACAATTTGACGCAAGAAGAACTAGCAAAAAAGGTTGGGGTGAGGAGGGAGACTATTGTTTTCTTGGAGAAGGGGAAATACAATCCGTCACTCGGATTAGCGCATCGAGTTGCTAAAGCTTTGAAGACTACGATTGATGAATTGTTCATATTCGACGACGATTGATCTCTAACGTCGTGCAAAGTCTTTGGCTAGGGCAGACTTCCTTTTTAATTGGCAAAGCCACTAAGCCTCGGCTCTGTACCAGCAAAGGTTGGTTCTGGCTAAAGATTTGTTGTTTAGTCATGACGGAGGCCGGCTCTCAGGCGTAAGTACGGGACTAGCGAGAGAGGATGGGCGCTTTTTCTATTTTTCTTGGATAATATTCCATGATTAATTCTATAAAAATTGGAATAAAGTTTGGCCTTATTATTCCGCGACGTTTGCTCCGGATGCACGATCGTCTCAAGATTTGTCTTGGTTGCTATTTTTTGACCACGGTCTACGGCGCGTTCAGTTCTCGGCTTTCTGCGAGGAGCTCAACTCCTAAGCCAAAGAGGTCCTCCTGAAGGAGCTGCCGGACTTCGTTTCAATAGAATGCCTCACAAAGGATTGAAGGTAGTTACGGTGCTCCGTGTTAATTTAATATGCCGCCAAGCAAAACGATGGTCCAAAAGCAGATAAAGAAAATCATTACAAAACTCAGGAGTGGAATTTTCATTCAAATGCGAATTATATTCAGTAGATGCCCACCATTCCCTCCCGCGGCGCCAAATGTATAAGAGTGTCCTTCAACAAAATAATCCGGATGACGGTTCGTGATATCCTTTCTGTGATGGCGATTGCGATAATCCTGCAGGTCTCGCTTGCCTTGCTGCTTTACGGGCCCCTGCGCCCAGCTCCTGGGCTGGAGCTGTATTCAATAATCGTCGCAGTCATGGTGATGGCCGCGGTCTCAAGTTCCCTTGCTGCGGTTCTGTACGTGATTTTTAGCCGCTACGCCCGCGAAAGGGCTTTAAAAGTTGCGATGATGACCCTGAGCAAGGATGAAAGGGCAGTGCTTGAGCTGATTTTAAGGTCAAAGGAGATCCGCCAGGACAAGCTCAGGAGGGAGGTGAGCTTCTCAAAGTCCAAGTTGAGCGCAATCGTTAACAACCTAGAAAAGAAGGGAGCGATAACCAAAACTAGATACTTTAAGACAAACATATTACGACCGACAAAGGAGTTCGGCGGGGGTTAAATTGGGCGTAATCAAATTGAACGAAGGTCTGGTCGAGCAAATTCGGGGCTATCTTGACCGACAGGAAAAAATACGGGAGGAGATCCTTGACAGCTCCAGGAAGGTGATCAGGCTATCCTCTCGAACCATCGCAGCAATCCACCGAAAGGAGGACGAAAAGGCGGGGGAGTTTTTGTCAAAAGCAAGGGAGGAGCTTGCCGCCCTAATTGAAATAATAAGGGACCAGCCCCACCTTTTTGAATCCGGGCTTGTAATGTCCGCTCAGCAGGAGTATGGCGAGGCCGCAATTTTTCGGTCATTGGTCAATAACGGAAAATTGTTGACCCCAGAGGAGGTCGGGATCCCTTACAAGCCCTATCTTTTCGCGATCTCCGACCTATGCGGGGAGGTTCGAAGGTACGCGCTTGACTCTATAAGGAGCGATGACGTCCAAACCGCTGAGCGCATGCTCTCCTTGCTAGAGGACATTTTTACGTTCCTGATGGAGTTCGATTACCCCGACGCTGTTTTGCCCGGCATGAAGCGAAGGCAGGACATGGTCAGAAAAATGCTTGAGCTTACAAGGGGGGACGTGACTCTGGCAGTGAGGCAATTGAGATTGGAGAACGCGTTGAAAAAAGGCCAGTAGGGCGAATCAAAAGAGGCAAGGCGTTCAGATGAAAATGATCTTGGCCTCAGAGGCTGACAAGGCGAGCGCCAACATATTCGCACAACTTATTAAGCTATACGATTTCAAGGAGCTCGACGACCAAAAGAATGTTTACGCTTATCGAAACGTTTCGCTGGCAAAGATTCCTCATCACCCATCCGAGATGAAGATTTTACCTTTTGAGGCCGAGGAGATAATCGTCGCGTCAAGGCACGTAAGCGAGTCCGGCAAGCCTTCGCTGACAGTTCACGCCCCGGGCGATCTCGAGAAAGGTGAGCTTGCCATAGCCTCCCCTAGAGCGATGAAGGCAGCCCTGCTGGAGCTGGCGAGATCACGAGAGGAAATGGGTTTGGGCTACGAGGTCTCCCTTGAGGCAACTCATCACGGCCCCACCAAATTTGAGGTGCCCATAACGTTCGTTGAGATAGGTAGCTCCCCCGAGGAATGGGCCGATGAGGAAGCGGGCGTTGCGGCGGCTAGGGCGATAATGGCCGCGGCGACATCTTCAATTAAGCCACCTAACGCTCTCTGTCTTGGTGGGCCACACTATGCCCCCCGCCACACCGAGGTAACTCTTCGTTCGGATATAGCGGTTGGCCACGTTCTGCCTAGGTACGTTAACTATAACGAGGAACTCATCTTCAGCGCAGTCAGGAGGACTTTTGGGGGAGTGGATCTTTTCGTCTTGGACTGGAAGGGTCTGAGCGCGGATCAGCGCCAGCTCATAAAAAGCGTATCGGAAAGGCTGGGGATAAAAGCGGTCCGCACAAGTGAACTTCTGCGAACATGAGTTAAGAGGTGCCCCAGAAATGATTAAAAAGCCAAACCTTTTTAGCAGCTTTATAAAAAAACTATTTAAATATGATAAACAAATGACCATCACGGTGGAGGATTAAGCTTGCAGAAAATAGAATCTGGTTTTAAAGCTGAAACTGGGTTTGATGTGGGAGGGCAGGCGAAAGGCAAGGAAGCCCCATCTGAGAAAAAGACGCCCGATCAGGAGCTTGAACAGGTGCTCGAGCAGGCGAAGGCAAGAATCGTCGTCGTGGGCTGCGGAGGTGCTGGAAGCAACACGGTTTCCAGGATGATGGAGGTAGGCATAAGGGGAGCTGAAACCATTGCGATAAACACAGATGCCCAGGATTTGCTCTTCACCTCAGCTGACAGGAAAATCCTGATAGGGCGGGATATAACCGGAGGCCTAGGTGCAGGCAACAACCCCGAAAAGGGGGAGGCTGCTGCCCGAGAGGATGAAAATGTTATAAAGGATCATCTTTATGGCGCGGACATGGTTTTCGTGACATGTGGTTTGGGGGGCGGGACCGGAACCGGGGCGACCCCTGTCGTTGCCGAGATTTCAAAGAAACTGGGCGCTTTAACGATTGGTGTGGTGACGCTACCTTTCACGGTCGAGGGCAGAAGGAGGAGGATGAACGCCGATCAGGGCCTAAAGAGACTGCGCGAGTTCGCTGACACCGTCATAGTGATCCCCAATGACAAACTCCTCGAGGTCGCGCCAGACCTGCCCATCGCCGCGGCATTCAAGGTTGCGGATCAAATCCTAATGGACGCGATTAAGGGGATCACGGAAATGATAACCATCCCAGGTCTGATAAATCTAGACTTTGCGGATGTCCGCACCGTTCTGCAAAATGGCGGGGTGGCGATGATAGGGATCGGCGAGTCAGACTCGGACAACCGCGCCTCGGAGGCAATTGAGGAGGCGTTGAATTGTCCATTGCTTGACGTGGATATAACCGGGGCGAAAGGCGCGCTCATAAACGTTGTTGGAGGCCCGGATCTAAAACTGGAGGAGTGCGAGCGAATAGTCGCAAAGGTGTCAGAGGTCCTCGACCCTGACGCCCAGGTTATATGGGGCGCGCAAATCTCCGATGAGATGAAAAATTCTTTGAGGGTTTTAGTTGTACTCTCCGGCGTTCAGTCCCCATACACCGCTGCCCCTGGTGAAGCCCCGAGGGTGAAGCCTGAGGAACTTGAACTAGGTTTGGAGTACTTGAAGTAAATGTTGAAAAATTTCGTTTACGAATGCAGGCGCGTCCTCAGGGTGGCGAGAAAACCCGATAGGGATGAATACCTGCAGATCTCGAGGATAACGGGCATCGGCATGGTGCTCATTGGCGTATTGGGTTTCATCATAACCCTGATCAGCTATTTGGTTGGCGGCATGGTGTGAATTTTAGGCAAGGGTGATGGTTTGGTGGAGGAGGTTCAAAAGCCCGTCATATTTGCGGTCAGGACGACCATAGGCCAGGAAAGGGCTGCCGCGGACATGATAGCCAGCAGGGCAAAGAAGCTCAACCTCCCTATAGCATCCATACTCGCCCCGGAGGGCATAAAGGGTTACATATTTGTGGAATCGCCCGAGAAGACCATCGTTGATAAAACGAGGTCCGGGGTAAAGCACATCAAAGGCGTGGTCGGGGGGGAGGTGAAGATGAGCGAGATCGAGCATTTCCTCATGCCAAGGCCTGTCGTCGAGGGAATGGAGATCGGGGACGTCGTTGAGCTCGTGTCAGGACCATTCAAGGGGGAGAGGGCGCGCATAACGCGTGTCGATGAGGTTAAAGGCGAGGTCACGGTTGAGCTATTCGAGGCCACAGTCCCCATCCCGGTCACCGTCAGAGGAGAGCATGTGAAGGTGATACAGAAAAAAGATAAGGAGGGTGAGTAATTGAAGGCTAAGGATGTGAGGCCAGCGATGCGAAACATCGATCTGGATTTAAAAATAGTTGAGATCGAAGAGCCACGTTCTTATGTGGGCAAATCCGGTCGCGAGGGTCTTGTCACAACTGCGATAGGGGAGGACGATTCAGGGAGGATAAAGATCTCACTGTGGGACAAGGACATAGACCGAGTTAAGGTTGGGAGCGTCATTCGCATAAGGAACGGGTATTCAAGGCTCTTCAGAAACGAGATATACGTGAGCGCGGGCATGTATGGGAAACTCGAAGTTTTGAAGTGATCTTCTTTCGCAATCTTAATTCAAAATTATCCGTGACCAAGTCTCGTCGCTCGACCACAGCTTTTTTAAGTTAGGATAGGTCATCCATTTAAAGTAAGCGGAGAGATTGGCGATCATTATGAAAACGACGGTCAAGGTATTGGTAGATGGAGGCAAGGCGACCCCCGGGCCACCGTTGGGTCCAGCCCTGGGTCCGCTTGGCGTCAACGTCGCTCAGGTGGTCGCGAAGATAAACGAGAAAACGGCCTCATTCGAGGGCATGAAAGTTCCGGTCAACGTGATCGTGGACAAAAAGACAAAAGAGTTTGAGATCGAGGTCGGTTCTCCTCCAGTTGCCGCGCTCTTGCGTAAAAAACTTGGCTTGGAAAAAGGTGCAAAGACGCCCGGCAAAGAATCTGTAGGCGACATTTCATTTGCCCAAGTGGTGGAAATCGCAAAGTTAAGGTTAGGGAACACTTTATCAAAAAATTTGGCGGCAACTGTTAAGGAGGTTTTGGGCACGTGCCTGAGCATGGGGGTCACGGTTGATGGAAAAGATCCCCGCGACGTGCAGAGAGAGGTGGATGAGGGCAAGCGCTCTGAGGAGTTGGGGTAGATGCCTATTCAGATTGAAAACCTGCTAAGTGCAATCAAACAGGCCAGGGAGACGGGAGGGAAGAGAGGGTTCACCCAGACATTCGAGCTCTCTTTAAATCTAAAAGACATTGACCTCAAAAAGCCCGAGAGCCGCATTTCCGAGGAGATAGTGCTCCCCAGGGGAATCGGGAGGCCCCGCAAGGTTGCGGTGTTCGCGGAGGGCGAACTTGCGCGGAAGGCAAAGGAGGCCGGGGCCGACATTGTCCTAGGTCGCGAGGAGATCGAGTCAATGCAGGGTGACAAAAAGAAGGCGAAGAAAATTGCAGACGAATACCACTACTTTTTGGCCCAGGCAGATCTAATGCCCTCGGTTGGAAAGTTTTTAGGAGCCGTGCTCGGGCCCCGCGGCAAAATGCCCAGGCCAATTCCCCCCACCGCTGATCCTGCCCCGCTCATCGAAAGGGGGAGAAAGGTCACTAGAATAAGGCTTAGGGACCAGCCCACCGTAAATCTTCCCATAGGGGTGGAGAGCCTAAGCGATCAGGAACTCGCAGAAAACGCGAAAATCGTGATCGATACGGTCGAGCGTAAGCTGGAAAAAGGTTTTAATCAGATAGCTTCGGTATACGTAAAAACTACCATGGGAAAGCCGGTTAAAGTAGAGGTTCCAAAATGAAGGCGAATAAAAAAATCCCCCAGTGGAAAAGCGAGTTTGTCAGCTCCATTGCGGAAAAAATCGCGAGCTACTCGGTGGCGGGAGTTCTAGACATATCGGGTCTGCCCGCCGCGCAATTTCAGCGGATTAGGCACAGGCTAAAGGGTCAGGCTGAGATAGTGGTTGGAAAGAACACGCTTTTCCACATCTCACTCCAAAGGGCGGCCTGGCATAAGGGGGAGAAAATTTTGGACCTTTCGAAATTTCTCAGAGGACAGACCGCGCTCATACTCACAAATCTCAACCCCTTTAAGTTAAGCAAGATTTTGGATGAGAGCAAGACAAGTGCGCCCGCAAAGCCCGGAATGATCTCACCCAAGGACATAACAATACCTGCAGGTGAGACGGAATTCTCCCCCGGGCCTGTGGTCGGCGAGCTTCAGAGGGTTGGCGTGAAGGCCAGGATTCAGGCGGGAAAAGTTGTCATCCTAGAGGACTCCCCTATCTTAAAGCAAGGAGACATAATAAGCAAGGAAATCGCGGACGTCCTCGGAAAGCTCAACATACATCCAATCGAGCTCGGGCTAAAGCTGATAGCAGCATATGAAGGAGGCATAATTTATTCGGGTGAAATGCTGAAGATCGACGAGGCGAAAGTGTTGAGCCAGATACAGGGTGCTTACACGAACGCCTTATATCTATCCCTCAACGTATGCTACCCGACCCGCGCTAATGCCGGCACGCTTCTCATGAAGGCGAGGGTGTCGGCGTTGAATCTGGCGATAAATGCGAAAATATTTACGTCCGAGGTTGCCCCAATGCTGCTGAGCAGGTCCGCGGCTGAAATGCTTTCCCTTGCCAGAGCGATCTGCGCGAGTGATGAGCGGGCACTCGACGAAGATCTCAAGAGGATGATCGCGATCGCGCCTTCACCAAAGGAGGGGGGAGGGGAAAGCAGAAAAACCTAAAGAGGAGAAAGTTGAAAAAGAAGAGGAAATGGCAGGGTTAGGCACGCTGTTCGGATAACGGAGGTGTAGTTAAATGGAATACGTGTACGCTGCGATGGTGTTGCACGCACTCGGGAAAAAAGTGGATGAGGATGGGATACTGAACGTGCTAAGGGCGGCCGGAGCTCAAGTGGATGAAGCCAGGGTGAAAGCCCTCGTTTCGGCGCTTGAGGGGATAAACATAGACGAGGCGATAAAGGGGGCCGCCATACCGATGGCAGCAACACCTGCGCCAGCCGCTCCAAAGGCTGAGGAAAAGAAGAAGGAGGAGAAGAAGGTAGAGGAGAAAAAGGAGGAAGAAGAGGCGCTGGCTGGCCTTGGGGCGCTGTTTGGTTGAAGCGCTTAAATCTCGACATGTTGTCTCATCTTCAGTCTGAGAAGATGTGAATATTTTTTATTCTAATTCAGCGTTAGCTTAAGCGAGGGTCATTTTTGAGCGACATATACCGAGTGGCTCTGTTTAAGGAGGAGGGCTTCCACAGGAAGCGATGCAAGAGCTGCGGGCGCATTTTCTGGACGCTCGATGAGGGGCGGGAGACGTGCGGGGGGACGCCCTGCGATGAGTACTCTTTCATAGGTAACCCGCCAATAAGGAAGGCCCATACATTAAAAGAAATGGAGGGTAAATTTCTAAAATTTTTTGAAAGGCGCGGTCACACGGTCATTAAACGTTATCCGGTTGTGGCGAGGTGGAGGGACGACATATTCCTCACAATTGCCTCAATAGCCAATTTTCAGCCATGGGTCACAAGCGGCCAGGTGCCCCCTCCCGCAAACCCTCTCGTGGTCAGCCAGCCTAGCATTCGCCTTAAGGACATAGACAACGTCGGCCGGTCCGGGAGGCATTTCACGCTTTTCTTCATGGGCGGCCACCACGCATTCAACTCCAGACAAAAAAGGGTTTACTGGAACGATGAGACGGTGGCTTATTGTCATGAGTTCATGGTCGAGGAGCTTGGAATTCCCGCAGATGAAATTTCTTACATTCAGGACATATGGGAGGGAGGCGGGAACGCGGGCGAGGACTTTGAGGTCACAGTTAGAGGCCTCGAGCTGGCCACCTTGGTTTTCATGCACTATGCTGGGCAAGGGGGGAAATATTCACCCCTTCCGCTTAAAATTGTTGACACAGGCTACGGCATGGAGAGGTTGACATGGGCGTCTCAGGGCACGCCCTCCAGCTACGAGGCGGTGTTCGGCCCGGTTGTTAAGCGTTATCGCGAGCTAGCGGGAGTTGAGATGCCGCCTGAGGAGATCTTGGCTGAACACTCAAGGATGGCCGGCCTTATAGACATAGAGACCGGTCACGATCTTCTAGAACTCCGCAAAAAGGTAGCGAGCGCCACCGGCATGAGCGTTGAGGATCTAGATAAATTGCTATCTCCCTTGGAGGCGGTGTATGCAATTGCCGACCACTTGAGATGTCTGGCCTTCATGTTCTGCGATGGAATAACGCCCAGCAACGTTCAGGCGGGATATCTGGCCAGGTTGGTTCTCAGGCGGACCCTCAGGCTGATGGGGGAGCTCAGGCTCGAGCACTCGCCAGTTGAACTGATGAGCGTCATGCTCGAGCACCTTACCCCCCAATTTCCTGAGTTCAAGGAGAGAGCGAGTTACATTCTAGAGGTGGTTGGGCTCGAGGAGCAGCGCTACCGCGAGTCGATCTCCAGGGGGGAAAGACTTGTGGAGAGGCTCATCGCAGCCGCTCAGGCGGAGAACAAGGGCATCTCTTCCGAAAAGCTGATAGAGCTATACGATAGCCATGGGTTGCCCCCAGAGATAGTCAAGGAGGTTGCGACCAAGCTGGGCGCGAGGGTGGAGATCCCCGAGAATTTCTACATCAGAGTAGCAGAATTACACAGCAGTGCGGAGGGGGGCGAAATCAAGGCTGGAGGCCCCTCGGAGGCAGAGTTCAAGGGCCTTGCGCCGACCAAGGCCATTTATTACGACGACCCATATGCAAAAGAGTTTGAGGCGAAGGTCCTGAAGAGCTTCGGCAATTTTGTGGTGCTTGATCGGACGGCTTTTTATCCCGAGGGTGGGGGTCAGCCCGGGGACATAGGGACGCTTTCAAATAAAAGCGGGACGGCCGAGGTCGTGAATGTTCAGAAGGTTGGAGGGGTCGTCATCCACGAGGTCAAACCAAATCTCTTCAAGAAAGGGCAGCGCGTTCAAGGCAAAATTGACTGGGAAAGGCGAGGTTCACTTATGCGCCATCACACCGCCACCCATGTTTTGATAGGTGCGGCGAGGAGGGTGCTCGGCAATCACGTCTGGCAGCACGGGGTGCAGAAGGGGGTCGAAAGCACCAGGCTTGACATATCCCACTTCAAGCGCATCGAGCCCCATGAGCTGCGGGAGATAGAGAGGTTGGCGAATGAGGTGGTCGTTGAAAATCGTCCCGTGAACATAAGGTGGATGGAGAGAAATGAAGCTGAACAAAAATATGGATTCGATCTCTACCAGGGAGGGGTAGTGCCGGGCAGGGTTATCAGGATTGTGGACATTGAGGGATGGAACACTCAGGCGTGCGCCGGGACTCACTGCACCCGAACCGGAGAGATAGGTCTGATCAAGATAATCCGGACCGAGAGGATACAGGATGGGGTCGAAAGGCTTGAGTTCGCAGCAGGCGGGGCGGCCGTCAAATTTGTGCAAAGGCAATCGGAGTATATTTCCAGCGTGGCCGAAATTTTGCGATCCACCCCGGAGCAAATTCCTGAGGCGACCAAGCAACTGTTTGAGAGCTGGAAGTCCGCACAAAAGGAAACGGAGAGGCTCAGGCAACGCTTGGCCGAGATGTCTTTGGTAGGTTTGAAGCTCAAGGCTAAGAAGGTCGGAAACTTGAGCGTCGTCTGCGAGGAGGTCGAGGGGGTGGGTCCCGAGGACCTGATAAAGATAGCCGATAGCCTTGTTAAGCATGACGAAAGCATGGTCGCAGTGCTCGCCTCAAGGGAGGTAGGAAGGGCAAATCTCGTCGCAATGGCGGGGCAGGGAGCTATACGGGCGGGCATAAACGCGGGAAGGATAGCAGCCGAAGCGGCCAAGGAGCTTGCAGGCGGAGGGGGCGGAAGGGCTGATCTCGGACAGGGAGGAGGGACAAATGTTGGAGGGATAGGTGAGGCCCTCAAAAAGGCGTTTAAATTTGTTGAGCAACAGATGGGTCAGGGGTGAGCTATGGTAAACTGGAGGGAGATAGACGAAAAATGGCAGAGGGCTTGGAGGGAGGCCAAACTTTTTGAGGCCAAGCCAAGCGAAAAGCCAAAGTTTTACCTGACCGTTGCTTATCCATACGTTTCAGGTCCCATGCACATAGGCCACGGGCGCACATACACAGTGCCCGACGTAATCGCGAGGTTTAAGCGGATGAGGGGCTTTAACGTTCTTTTCCCCATGGCTTACCATTTCACAGGCACTCCGATAGTCGGGGCAGCCAAGAGGGTTGAGCGCCGCGACCCATCATTTATCAAAGTGCTCGTGAAAAGATACGGAATCCCCGAGGAGGAACTCCCAAAATTTGAAGACCCACGTTACTATGCAAAATATTTCGCAAAGGAGAGCGACTTAAGTTATCGCAAGGGCATGGAGTGGCTAGGCTATTCGATAGACTGGCGCCGGGAGTTTACAACCGTCGACCCTCACTACAGCAGGTTTGTCATTTGGCAATACCACAAGCTCATGGACGCGGGTTTGATCGTCAAGGGAAAGCACCCCGTGAAGTGGTGCCCAAACTGCAACAATCCTGTCACCGACCACGACCTTTTGGAGGGTGAGGGCGTTGAGACATTGGATTTCACGCTGATAAAATACAGAGGGGATGGCTTGATTTTTCCCGCCGCTACATTGAGGCCGGAGACCGTCTTTGGGGTCACCAACATATGGCTAAACCCCGAAGTGGATTACGTCTCAGCTGAGGTCGGGGGTGAAAAATGGATAGTCAGCCGGGAGGCGGTGCAAAAGCTTAGAGAGCAGGGATATGTCATCGGGGAGGTTAAACCGATAAAGATTAATTTCGGGGGCGAGGTTGAGGTCCCCATAACTCACAAGAGGGTGCCCATTTTACCTGCGAAATTTGTTGATCCCGACAATGCCACCGGTGTTGTCGGCTCAGTTCCATCTCACGCTCCATACGATTACGTGGCCCTAATTGAGCTCAAGCGAAATCCGGAGTTGCTCATGCGATACGGCGTTCGGCCTTCCGTGGTTGAGTCCTTAAACCCAATTTCTCTTATTGAGCTTCCGGGGTTCGGGGAGTCTCCCGCCATAGACGTGGTAAGGGCAATGAAGATAGAAGGCCAATCTGACCCCAGGCTTGAGGAGGCAACCGCGGAGGTATACCGAAACGAATTTGCGAGGGGGGTCATGAGGAAATGGGTGCCCAAGTATGGAGGCATGCCCGTTTCCGAGGCGAAGCTCGCGGTACGCGAGGACATGATCAAAAATGGGGACGCAGCTACGATTTACGAGTTCTCGGCGAAGCCCGTCATATGCAGGTGCGGGACGAACGTGATTGTTAAGGTGGTTGAGGATCAGTGGTTCCTTAATTATGCAGACGAGGGCTGGAAGAACAAGGCCCGCGAGTGCCTGGCGAAGATGCACCTCGTGCCCCCCGAGACAAGGGTGCAATTTGAGCACACCATAAATTGGCTGCACGAATGGCCATGCACGAGGAGGATAGGCATGGGGACGCCCGCCCCCTGGGATCCGAGTTGGATAATAGAATCCCTCAGCGATTCCACTATTTATATGGCGTATTACACAATAGCCCATATCATCAAGACAATCCAGGACCCAAATAAGCTAACAGATGAGGTTTTCGATTACGTCTTCTATGGCAAAGGCGATGTTTCCGAGATCGCGGAGTCGTCCGGGATCGATGAGGGGGTGCTCACCAGCATGCGCCAGGAGTTTGAGTACTGGTATCCTTTGGACTACCGGATGTCTGCCAACGAGCTGATCCCGAATCACCTCACGTTTCACATATTCCACCACGCGCTCATATTCCCCGAGCTCTGCCCTAGGGGGATAGTCTCATTCGGGATGGCGGTGCTTGAAGGTCAAAAGATGTCCTCTTCCAAGGGGAACATAGTTGCGATAAATGAGGCAGTTAGAAAATATGGCGCGGATGTGGTGAGGCTTTATCTCATGTCCACGGTTGAGCCGTGGCAGGACTTTGACTGGAGGGCAAAGGACGCTGAGGCGATGGCCAAAAACTTGGAGAGATTTATCTCGTTGGCCGAGGAGATCCTCTCCATGAAGGAAGGCGGCCAGCCGGAGATGGGCCAGCCTGAGCGATGGATGCTGAGCAGGCTCCAGGAGCACATAATGAAGACGACCGAATCCCTCGAGTCGTTCGAGACGAGAAAGGCGGCGCAGAGTGCACTCTTCCTCATGATGAGGGACATAAGGTGGTACATGAAAAGGTCTCAGGATGAGAGGTCAAGGGCTTATGTTCTGAAGAGGGTGCTGGACGCATGGGTTCGTCTCTTGGCCCCCTTCGTCCCCCACGTTTGCGAGGAGATATGGAGTCGCATGGGAAAGACGGGATTTGTCTCGGCAGCTGAATGGCCCGCGTACCAGGAGGAGCTAGTGGATAAGGGCATAGAGATGGCAGAGGATTATCTCGCCAAGGTCATCGAGGACATTGGTGAGATAATGAAAGTTGTGAAGGTGGAGAAGCCTAAAACTCTCTACTTTTATGTCGCGCCTGAGTGGAAGAGGAGGGTATGTGCCGCGATTTCAAAAGAGGTCAGAGGGGGAAAGGTGGACATGGGCAAGTTCATACGCTCCGCAGAAGGGGAGCTTGGAGTTAAAGTTGGGATGCAGGAGCTTGCGAAATTTGTGCAGAGGGCCGTGAGGGAGCTGAGGGGCTTTTCCGGGGAAGAGCTTGACGCAATGTCCAAATTTGAATTGGATGAGTTCAGGATCTTGAGCGAGGCCTCGGATTTTCTCAGGAAGGAGTTCGGGGCTGAAAGGGTTGTTGTGTTCATGGCGGATGATGAGGGGAAATACGACCCCAACAAAAAATCGGAGTTTGCATTTCCCTTAAAGCCGGCGATTTACATAGAGTAGGCGCGAGATTTAGAGCTGCCTTCTGGGCATTCATAGCCCCGCATGCGACCTCAAACTCTAGGGCAGTTCGTCCATTAAAATTTGAATTTTCTGCTCAAATGATCGCGCCGACGCATAACCCAAAAAGGCTGAATCACTAGTTTATTGTATGAAGCTTAAGATGATCAAAATGTTCGAACTTTCGCCTGAGGTCAAGGCGGCGATAATAGATCTGCGCTACCTGCTGAACAGAGGTTATTCAAGGGAAACGGCTTTGAACTTCGTCTCAAACCACTACAGATTTTCATTGGCTGCGAGGCACCTGCTCGCGCGCTGCGTTTTCTCGGCTGAGGAGAGCACGTTCAATAGTGCAAAAAAGTTTCAAAAATCTCGCGTGAAGGGGAAAAAGCTGGGGGTTGACGGGTACAACGTCCTTATAACCGTCGAGAGCATTTTGGGTGGGAGAACCGTGGCGAAGTGCGATGACGGCTTCATTCGCGATGTGAGCGCGGTTTTTGGCAAATACAAGTTCTCCCCCCTTACCACCACCGCGATAGACTTAATCGTGGACAATGTCCTCAGAGCAAAGCCAGCCGAGGTTTTTTTCCTTTTTGACAAGCAGGTGAGCAGGAGCGGCGAGCTCGCCGGGAAAATAAGGGATAAGCTAAATGCGTTGTCGTTGAGGGGCGATGCGAGGACTGTTCCAGAGGTTGATTTGGAGCTCCGTAAGTTTGAGGTGGTTGCGAGCAGCGACCGGGCGGTGATCAGAATGGCGGAGGCCGTCTGGGACATACCCGCCGAGATTTTAAAGTTGAGGGGCACAAGTTTTTTAGACATTAAAAAAATTAGATGATCGGTCTAGTTTAATCGATTGAGAGGTAATCTTGGATTCTCTAAAAAATGTGAAAGCAAAAATCGCATGCGCTGAAAAAACTCACTATCCCAAAATCCTCAAATTTTAAATGCGGCGATAACATTACTTGGAATTTTAATTTTGGCCAGCTCTACAATATCGACCTTATGAGCTGCCCGAGTTTTTTGAAATCCTCCATAAGCTTTACTTTAATAGCCCCGCTGTAAATGCCAGCGGCAGGGTGATATGTGAGGAAAAGCTTGAAGCTATGTCCGGCGTAAACGCAGTCCAGAAGCTTGCCGTGCTCCTCGCTCATGACCACCGGCCTGCCCAACAATTCCCCAGCCGCTATTCTGCCCAGGGCGATGACGAGTTTGGGCCTTATCGCTGAGATCTGTCCGCGGAGGAATGGGCGGCACGCCTCGATTTCATCCGGAAGCGGGTCCCTGTTTTCAGGCGGGCGACATTTTACGGTGTTGGCTATGTAAACCTCCTCTCGTTTTAGCCCAGCCTCAAGCATGAGGGCGTTTAAATTTTTGCCAGCGGCCCCGACGAAAGGAACTCCCTTTTGATCCTCCCAAAATCCGGGCGCCTCTGAGACTATCATAACCTTGGCGTCCGCCGGGCCGTCGCTGAACACGACTTTAGTCCGCGTTTCGTGAAGCCTGCATTTTGTGCATACCCTAGCCTCAGCCTCGAGCTCACGCAGGATTTTCTCTGCGTCAGCTCGCATATCTTTGGCACGCGTCAAGATCACCTGTGAGAAAATTTACTGTCCCCTAGCCCACTTTTTCCCCGCGCGGGACTTCCAGGTATGGTTCAAGCTTCTCATAAATTTTTTTGAGCAAGATCAAATCCTCTTTACAATGGTCCATTATTGCTGCCATGGCCTCCTTATTCCCCCGAGCTGCAAGCAGGGAGAGGGCGTGCACGTCATTTCCCCTGAACTCGACCTCCCTTCTCGCCCCGATGAAGTTCGCCACATCCTCGAGCTTGTAGCTTGAGAGCTTGAGATATTCTCTGCACCAGTCATAGAGATCGATTGACCGCATTTTTGGGAGCTCACGCATGTCGACCCTTAAGGAGATTGCCCTTGATAGGATGAACGGCAGGTCAAATTTTGATCCGTACCAAGTGACCACGCAGTCGCACCCCTTGAGTTCTGCCCGGAGCCATTCAAGCAACTCGCGCTCATTCTGTCTCCCTGCGAACTTGACCTCCACCTTTCCATCCCTGAGCAAACCTATTGCCACGATGGCGCCAGCGTCAGCATTTAAGGAGGTCGTCTCAATTTTTGGGGCGTTTAAAGCCTGTCCAAGAAGACGACCCTACCTTCATCAAGATCCGAGCTTATTTTTCCACCTTCAATTTTCGGTTTACTTCTGCCCATTTAATACACCTTTGTAAGAGAGAGATCTCCGAAAGTATTCGCCACTTTATCACCCCTTTGAAAAGCTGGGCTTTCTCGCCGGGTTTTTGTAGTAATTTACAGAGCTGCGCCTCATTCGCCCATCACGAAAATCGCCAATCTTCTCCTCCGCGGGCCGTCCTGCTCCAGGACCAAAAAGTTCTGCCATGTCCCCCTGATCACCCTTCCCTCGACTATGGGCAGAGTTATTGAAGAGCCTATCAGCGCGGACTTTATGTGCGAGTGTGCGTTGTCGTCTATCAAGTCGTGTTTATATTCCCCTCTCGGGGGGACGAGATCGTCGAGCTTTTCAAGAATGTCCTGCTTGAGGCCCCCCTCATTTTCGTTGAGCATAATGGCCGCGGTCGCGTGAGGCAGCTGGACCACGAGCAAACCGTTGCGGATGCCGGAATCCCTAACGTTCTCCATCACCTTGTCGGTCAGGTCAACAATTTCCCTATGCTGGCGAGTGGAAAATTCCACCTCCTTAAACCACGTCCTCATCTTGATCCCAAAATATCTTAAGGCTATTTCGTTAAAAACGCTGTGAAAAGAATCAATTTTTATCGCTGCGCAATAAATTGCATTGATGGGCATGAAGGTGAAGAAAATCTTGGTCACTGGCGGCGCGGGGTTTATCGGAAGTCATCTGGTGGATGAGCTTCTTAGGAGGGGGCTTAAGGTCGTCGTGCTCGATAATTTTTTCAATGGAAATTTGAACAATCTGCGGCCTCATCTCGAGGACCCAAATTTTGAACTGATTGAGGGAGATGTAAGGGATCGCCCATGTCTGAAGAGGGCAATGGAGGATGTTGACGCAGTTATACACGAGGCGGCCATAACTAGTGTCCCGTTGTCGGTTAAAAACCCAAAATTAACGTTTGAAGTGAACTCGGCTGGCACGTTAAATCTGTTGGAGGCGAGCGCCGATGCGGGGGTGAGAAGATTCGTTTTCGCTTCCTCCTGCGCTGTTTATGGCGAGGCGAAAAAAGTCCCTATAAGCGAGGAGGAGCCACCGATGCCGCTATCGCCTTATGCGAAGTCTAAGTTGGATGCAGAGGGGCACTGCCTCAAATTTTACAATGAAATGGGACTTGAAACCGTGATCCTCAGATACTTTAATGTGTACGGACCAAGGCAGGCCTCCGGAGAATACGCAGGAGTCATGATGAAGTTTCTGGATCGCCTTAGCAGGGGGCTTCCTCCGATAATTTACGGGGACGGTGAGCAAACTAGGGATTTCGTATATGTGAGCGACGCCGTAGAAGCGACATTGCTTGCGCTCAATTGTAAGCGATGCCCGGGGGAGGTTTTCAACATAGGTTCGGGTAAGGAGGTAAGCATAAACAGGCTTTGTGACATCTTTCAAAGGGAGATGAACAGGCGAGATTTAAAGCCCGTTTACAGGAGCGCGAGGAAGGGGGACATCAGACGCAGCAGGGCCGACATTTCGAAAGCTGAGAGGATTCTGGGTTACAGGCCAAAGGTGTCGATCGAGACTGGCATAAAAAGACTCATCGGCCATTTCTTTGGCCGGCCTAGAAAAAGCTCGGAAATCAAAGCAATCCCATAAGCAAGCGGGCTTAATTGAATTGATTGACTTCGGCCAACGAGAGGGCCAACAGGCTATTAACGTGGTGATAAAAAGACTTGTAAGGTATTTATACAGAATAATTGCACTTAAAAAGAGGTGAGATCTTTGCCCAGAGTTCGGAGGACTTTGGAGGTTAAGCCCGTTCGCGCAAATCCCGCGCCGCTAGGGCTGATGGGGTTTGGCATGACCACCGTGCTGCTCAACCTGTTCAACGCAGGCATAATCCCTCCGAGCTCATTGGGAATGCTGCTGGGCATGGGCATATTCTACGGGGGGCTGGCTCAGATAATCGCGGGCATATTTGAGTTCAAGAATGGGAACACCTTCGCAACTGTTGCATTTTGCTCATATGGCTTGTTTTGGCTTTCCCTCGTCGCCCTTTTGGTCTTTCCCGCTCTGGGCTGGGCCAAAAATGTTGACCCGCTGTCGATGGGGGCTTATTTCATTATGTGGGGGATATTTACTGCATACATGTTCGTCGGCACCCTAAGGTTAAAGAGGGGGTTGCAGGTTGTGTTTTTCACGTTGACCATACTTTTCTTCCTGCTCGCCGCAGCTGACCTCAGCGGCATTGGGGCAATAAAGATAGTTGCTGGCTTTGAGGGCATATTTTGCGGTGCAAGCGCGATATACGTAGCATGCGCGGAAGTGCTGAACGAAGTTTATGGGAGGGAAGTGCTATCGGTATAGCGTGTTTTTCAGTTTCATGCCTCCATATTAGGTTTGGTGCAGGGCGCCGTTATCAACCAAACTCGAGTCCGGCTAGGGCAAAAGCTTTTCCGTAGTCCGTAAATGGTCTTTCCCCCCTGTACAACCTGACTACCCTGTAAATCTCCTTCACTCCCTCAACATTGGGCGATGGCAAAACGGAGACGGTGCCAGCTCCAAGGGTGCTCAGCCCGCAGTAGAGAAGGTCCATCCCAGCCCCTTTATCCTCAGCGACCACAGGTCCAACCGCCGGTTCCCTTGGGTCAGGCCTCAATATCGCAAATCCATCTCCCCTGCGCGGAGACAGAGTTATTCCCCTTTTCATCATCACCTTTAAAACGCCCCCCCTGTCGTAACCGAAGCATCTTCTGTCCATCGAAAGGACGTTTTGATTTTTTCTGATTTCTGCGGCACCTCTCTTTCCACCCCAGAACTTTACGAATGAGAATTCTCTGTCGCGCTTAAAGCGAGCCTTAGCATACAGTTTCGTCGCTTCCTTCGTCGAGAATAGCGAAACCGTCCTTTTATCCTTGAACAGTTCAAGCGCTTTGGAAAGCAATTTGCCTCCGATTCCCTTCTTCCTCCATTTCCAGCTCACCAAAAGGTTTGAGATCCACCCCGTCTCCCCATAATCGAAGAGCGTGACCATCCCGACTATTTCCCCTCCCTCGCATGCGACGATCGTTTCAGCGCATCCAGATTCATCGAACATGAGAAAATCTTCCTCAGTATAGTTCCAGCCCTCTTGGTCCGTCAGCTTTGAGAGATAACCATAATCCTTGAAATCAGCCCTTCTCAAGATCATCCTGATTCCTCCAGTTTTTGACTAGGCCCCTTTCAATCCCTTGATTTTTGCCTCCTTCTTAATACGCGAAGATTTTTAATTTTATCGAAAGACCATTTTTAAACGGTGGTCGGTTGGAAATTAAAATTGTCGAAATAAAAGCTCCAGATGGTTGCAATTTGATTTTGTGCCAGTCGCATTTCATTAAGACCGTAGAGGACGTGCACGAGGCCTTGGCAACCTCTATTCCCGGGCTGAAATTCGGTTTGGCGTTTTGCGAGTCCAGCGGCCCATGCTTGGTTAGGCATAGCGGCACGGATGAGGGCCTTGAAAAAATTGCATCGCAAAAGGCTTTGGAGCTCGGGGCGGGGCACAGCCTCCTGATTTTAATCAAAGATGCTTACCCCATAAATGTCCTGAACAGGATAAAGGAGATCCCGGAGGTTTGCTCTATCTACTGCGCTACGGCCAATGTGGTTCAGGTCATACTTGCGGAGACGGAGCAGGGGCGCGGAATTCTCGGGGTTATAGATGGGGCAAAAACAAAGGGAATCGAGGGCGAGGGGGATATTGAGGAGAGGAAGGCATTCCTCAGGAAAATAGGTTACAAGTTATAGCCCCCTTTTATTTAAAAACGGAAAATCGATATTCCTTTGATTCCATGTCGGTCGCTCATTTACCTGGGGCAAAAGATGTCTGGATAGTCATGCCTGCTCGCAACGAGGAGCTTTCCATAGGTTCGGTTATTGACTCCCTCCACAAGGAGGGCTGGAAAAAAATAATCGTTGTCGACGATGGCTCAACCGACTCCACTGCGAAGATAGCAAGCTCAAAGGGCGCACTTGTCATCCCCCACCACCGCAATTTGGGCCTCGGAGCCGCCCTCCGGACTGGCCTGCAGGAGGCGCGTAGAAGGAATGCTGTGTGCGCGGTGACCTTCGACGCTGACGGCCAGCATGATCCAAAAGCCGTCAAGGAGCTCGTCAAAGCCCTTGATGGGGCCGATCTCGTGATAGGGGTCAGAAAAAGCGTCGGCATACCCTTGAACAAGCGCATAGGAAACTTCGGTTTAAATTTAATCACGTATTTTATGGGGGGCAAGTTCACAGACTCACAATCCGGTTTCCGCGCTTTCGGCCCAAAGGCGCTTGAGAAGATTAAAATAAGGAGCCACCGTTACGAGGTTTCTTCCGAGATAATCATACAGGCAAAAAGGATGGGGCTCAGGATAAAAGAGGTCCCCGTCAAATGCTTTTACACAAAATATTCGAGGGCTAGGGGGACAACCATAGCGAGCGGGTTCAGGATATTTTGGGGGCTGCTGATGCACAGGCTCACTGGAAAGTTCCCTGTCGATTAGCTCCTAGACAAGAAGCACGGAGATTATCCCAGTTAAAAAAATCCCATCAAAAGTGCCAGCGCCGCCTATGCTCAAAATTGGCGAACTCATTTTTGAGATCTTGTTCAGGTTGAGGAGGTCAGCTCCGATCAGCGTCCCCAGCACCCCACCGGTGTATGCGAGTGGAGCGGCGAGTTCCCTAGTCAACACAATTGCGACGATTGCGGATACCAAGGGAGGGATGAATGCTGGCATGACTATCCCAACTCCCGGGACAATCCTTGCGAGCTTAAAGCATAACAGGGCGACAATGGCAATGCTCAGTGGAATTCTCCAGCCTAGCGAAGGGCCAAATCTGGCGATCAGAAATAGGGACACAGCCACGGGTATTATCGCGCCTCCAACGTTTACCGCTATGGTGGTTTTCCTCCTCTCCCTCTCGTGAACGAACATAGGGTAAACCCACCCGAAGAAGTCGGATGTCCTGATTTTGATGACTTCCTCTTCACGGTAAAAACTCTTCAGTGGGATGTTTATCGCGCTCCCCAGAATGGACGTGATAAGAATAAGAAAAGCTAACCAAGGTGGCAGCCCGAGCCTTAAAAAGGTCCCACCTATGAGGAGCGGGAACATTAGGGCTATCGCTAAGAGGAGAATGAAAAGAGGTAGCGCGAGCGGGAGGTAAAATATTTTCCTCATGTTGGTGAAAATTTCTCTCTACCGTTCAAAAGCTTTTTTGCCAAAGCCAAGGGTTATTTCCTCAAGAGTTTTTCCCCTAGTTTCGACCCCCATAAGCGCTGTGCTTACCGCCCCCGCCAGCAAAACTGTTGCGGTTGCAAAGAGCGCCGAAAATAGTCCGTAATTCTGGACCAAGAGGCCGACCACAGTCGGACCTATGATGCCAGCGAACCTGCCGAAGCCTGAGGCAGACCCATATCCGGTGCCGCGAACTTTCGTTGGGTAAACTTCGGCGGAATATGTCATGACCCCCCCCCATGCCCCCAGCAGGGAAAAGTTTATGGCCGCAAGCCAGGCTGCCGTCTCAAGGTAACTTGACGCTGTTCCAAACCCCAAGGCAGAAATCGCCGATAATGTTAAGAAAGCTACCAAAGTCGGCTTTCTGCCCCATGCCTCGATAAGCCAAGCGGAGAAGAAATAGCCGGGCAGCTGGGCAAATGAAGTCAAGAGAGCGAGGCCCATAGCCGCGGGGAGGGGATATCCCATTCCCTGAACGAAACCAACGATCCATAGAGTCAGGGAATAATACCCGTAGACCATGCAGAACCACATTATCCAGGTAAAAATCGTCTGCTTCCTGAATTCCTTTGACCACAAATCTGAGAAATTAAATTTTTTTGGATAAGCTGAGGTTATCTCGCCCCCGTCTAATGGTTCTGATGTGGCCCCGCATTTCCTAACAATGTCATTTAAAATTTTCTCAGCTTTTTCCCTTTCGCCCTTTTCCTCCAAGTACCTCACGGACTCCGGCAAGAGCGCGTGAATCAATGGGAGCGCAAGCACCGGAGAACTGCCAGCCAGAAAGAAAGCCTTCCACCCCAACTTTGGGATCACGAGATAACCGAGCATGGCGGCCAAAATCCAGCCGTATGCCCAGAAACTATCTAGAATCACCAGGAACCTCCCCCTGTTTTTCGCGGGCATGAATTCCGAGAGGAAGACAAAGCACAGCGGTATCGCTCCTCCAAGCCCGACCCCCGTCAATATCCTCATCAGGATCATTGACGGCCATCCCCATGCGAGGGCGGAGGCTCCAGTGAAAAATGTGTATGTGAGCATCGCCAGCTCAAGGGCCTTCTTTCTGCCAATGCGGTCGGCTAGATACCCCCACGTTACCGCACCTATAAGCATCCCGATGAATGTGGACCCAGCCAAAAATCCGGTAAGCCACTCCGGGAGGGCCCACTCAGCTCGCAACAAAGGGAGGGCGAGGGAGATGAGCAGGACATCCATGGCAACAAATGTGTAGGCTAGGCCAACAACTATCAGAAGCGCATAATGAAAACGGCAGAGGGGCACTTTCTCAAGTTGCGAGGCAAACATTTTTGGTCACTTTTTAAACTCTTCAAACTCTCTTAAGAAGATTTGGTTTAGATCGCCCCCTTTCGCCTGTTTTTCTGCCGGTCAGAAAAGGTGAAAAGAGGAGAGCAAAAGATTAAATCAGTTGAAACCGAAAAATATTGGGGGTTTAAATGGTATCCGCATTTGTGATGATTAAGGTCGGGGCCGGTCAGCAGATGGGTTGGATGAGAATAGTCAGGGAATGCGTTGAAAAATTGCCTGAGGTCGTCGAGGCTCACTGCGTGTTTGGTCGATACGATGTGGTAGCGAAGGTCAAAGTTAAATCGTTGAGCGAGCTAACCTCCTTGGTTGGGGACAAGATTAGATCGATATCCGGTATTGAGTCCACCGAGACCCTGATCGTTTACGAGGAGTAAGGCACCACCTTTTTCGTTCTCTGCAGCACAACTAGTCAAGTATTTGTTCGAAGACGCCGGAGTCCAATTCCTCGAAAGTCGGTATGCCCGTTACCTTTGCCGCCCTTTCCGTTAGGGATGCTAAGTCATCTCTGTTTATCAGGTCGAGCCTCCACTTCCTCGCCCCGGCCATAAGCTGCTGCAGCCCCCCGCCTATCCTCTCCACGAGATAGCTGTAAAGCCCAACCGCAGGCCACGGGATGTCCTTGAACCTCTCTCCGTAGTTTCTCTCAAGCTCTGGGGCGGAAATGAAGAATTTTCTGGGCTCGCTTCCGTACTGGTTCGCAAAGTCCCTGGGCAATTTTCCCTGTGCGGCCAGCTCGGTGAAGTATGTTGATTTCATCACCGCAGTGAGTGGGGACCTGGCCATGGTTATCGCTTTAACGAACGGTCCGTCGCCAAAGTTGCTCATCGCAATGGATTTGAAGATTTGAGTTTCGTTTATGAAGCCTCCCGCCATGCTTATGTCCGGCACGTATTTGCCCTTTTCCTTCAAAATTTGTGCGCACTTTAAAACCTGCGCTTCCAGGTATATGGTCGGGGTGCTCATCTCATTCATCATTGGGACAGGGCTCATGCCAGTGCCTCCGCCCGCCCCGTCAAACGTTATGTAATCGACCTTCGCCTCGGATGCGACCTTCATAGTCCATGCGACATCAACGGGGCGGTATGCCCCAGTTTTTATGCTCACCTTTCTTGCCCCCTGTTCCCTGAGCCATTCCACGTCCTCAACGAAATCTCTCTCTACCGGCATGCCGACCCTGCTGTGGCGTTCAAAGCTTTTGAAGACCCCGTCCTTAAAGGCCTGCTGAACCCGCGGGTCCTCGGGGTCAGGAATGACAAAGTAGCCCCTCTTCTTGAGCGTTATGGCTCTTTCCAAGCTAGTGATCCTAACCTCGCCCCCTATCGCCTTCGCTCCCTGGCCCCACTTCCTCTCGATGACCTCTACGCCCAGCTTTGAGATCGCGTACACATCTACCCCCAGCCTTTGGTCCTCCACGTTCGTCTGCACAGCCACGCCTCCGTACTTCCCGTCCCAGAATTCTCTAAACTTTGAGACCCTGTATTCCATGTCCTTGGAGCTCACCACTTTTCCGTTTACGAATTTTGCCTCGGGGTCCATACCGCAAACGTTCTCGCCTATGATGATGATTATGCCTGATAGGGCGGCTCCGACTGCTAGACCATCCCAGTTGTTTTTGGCAACCGCTGTTGAACCAAACGCCCCGTTAACTATCGGAACTTTCAGGGGGATTCCACCCAGGCTTGACTCGATTTTTACGTTGTGGAAAAATGCGAGGTCAGGGTCTGGCTCAATGCCTTCTGCCCCCCTAAGGCCCGATAGTATGTTTAAGTGAGACCAGTCGAGCCCGTAGTCCTTCAGCGATGCTGCCGTGCTTGCTCCAAAGTACTCCGGAGACGGGTAAAGGACCTCTCTGCCTCGGAATGCGGAAAGACTTATCTCGCACAGAAATGGGCACTCCTTCACGCATATCGGACACATCCCGCTCGTCGGGCTGACATCCTTAACTCTTGTTCTCGTTCCGGTTGTGGACATTCCATTCAAATATGCAGAATTTTTGGTCACCCTTTCCGTCATTTTTTTCACCTGATTTTCCACTTTAATAGAACACATCCAAATATAAGCGTTTAGGCTTTCAATTATTGCAAGCCCTCATGCAGCAATTAGAAGTAAAAAAATGTGCGGTGTTCAAAAAGAAAAAGTTAGAATTTTAGTCCAGTTTGCCCGTTTCCCTTGGAACTATCGCATAACATAAGTCCGCATCTTTTAAGTAAAGTTCAAGCTCACGGGTGTCTTTAAAGAATTTTTTGCCTTCTTCAGTTATTATTTTCTCGAACCCCAGGATTTTCGCCGGGCTAACCCATTTTGTTTTTTTGTAGCCCAAGCGGAGAATCTTTATCCCACCGCTCTCGCCGATTATTACTTTCTGGCTCCAAGCATCCCTTAGGCCTTGGACTATGATGTGCATTGGCGATCCTATGGGTCTGTACGGCTTGCTGGGGTCGTTATTGTAAGTTTCCACTATTTGGTATATGCCTCTTGGCAAATCCCCAAAAAGTTTAGAGTATTCCTCAGCCAATTTTAGAAGCGAGCCTCTGTATGAATAGAGAAAAACGCCGCTTCCCTTTTTAGCCCTTCGCGTGTTTCCCTCTAACCTTGCTTGAAACGTTTCGCCTCGCTCATGCGCATCCCAGAGCGCCTTGATCGAGGGGTACCTTTCCTCCTTGATTTTTAGGCCCAGAAAACGGACAAAGTCTTCAAGAAAATTTATGGTGTGCTCAGGCGAAGTAGAGCTTGCCAACCCATCTAGGAGGCAGACGTAAATAATGCTTTCCAAGTTTATCTTTAAGTTTCAGCGCGGGCGTTTATTAAACCTTCCATTCCTTTTTTAAATGCATTTGTTTAACAACAAAAAATTATTAAGCGAAATTGTTTATAAATGAGGAGGCGTAAGATGAAGCATGTAAGGATATTGGAGCTGCTCGTTGTTATTTTTGCAGTAATTGCCCTTTCTTATTTATACATCAATCTTGGAGAGAGAGCAACTTCTGCTAAGGCAATAGGTTCGCCCACCAATTTGATCGTGTCAACCACCACTTCTCTTTACGACACAGGATTGCTTGACGTTATAAGAGAATTTTACTTATCTAAATTCAACGTGAGGCTGGATTTCATAGCGGCGGGAACTGGGCAGGCTCTTGAGCACGCCAGGAAAGGCGATGCCGATGTCGTGTTGGTGCATGCCCCATCAGCCGAAAACCAGTTTTTGTCCGAGGGCGTAGTCGGGGTGAGAAAGATAATTGCGTACAACTTCTTCGCCATAGTCGGCCCTGTTGACGATCCCGCCAAGATCAAAGGAATGCCAGCTGCCGAGGCCCTTAAGAAAATTGCCGAAACAGGATCCACTTGGGTTTCTCGAGGTGACAACTCCGGGACAAACATCAAGGAGAAATCCCTCTGGGAAAAAGCAGGCATAGAACCGAGCTTGAACCCAAGTGGCTACCCATGGTATGTGGAGTCTGGAACCGGCATGGGGCTGACGCTCACAATAACGAATGAGTTAAAGGGATATACGCTGGCGGACATGGGCACCTACCTGAAATTTAAGGCAAACGGACTCATAGAATTGGAAGTCCTAATTGAAAATGAAAAAGACCTTCTCAACGTTTACAGCGTGATGGCTGTCAATCCAGAAAAGAACCCGAATGTGAAGTTCGATCTCGCCGTGAGGTTCATACAGTGGTTGGTTTCTGAGGAAGGACAAAAAACAATTGGCGATTTCGGAAAAGAAAAATATGGTGTTTCCCTTTTTAGACCTGCGGTGGAGCTTCTGAGGACAAACTCCGATCCAGCCATGGCTGAAATGATACGCAGCTACGCGTTTCTGCGCGGCAGCGAGTGCCCGGCGGAGTGGAGGCTCGGGCAGGAGGTGCTATACCAATGAGCGAACAGCTCTTAACAATAGTTCTTCGTTCACTTTGGATCTCGGGGACGGCATTGCTTTTGTCTGCATTGTGGAGCCTTCCCATCTCTTTTATCCTCGGGCTCAGGAGGTTTAGGGGGAGGGAGACCCTAATAAGCATTTTTAACGCTCTGATGGGCGTACCGACAGTGGCCCTTGGCCTTATACTTTATCTATTGTTTTCCAATCGCGGGCCGCTCGGTTTCGCATCCCTGCTTTACACACCATGGGCGATAATAATCGGGCAGGCCATTCTCATCACTCCTTTGTTCATCAGCGTGCTTACGAGCGCCTTTGAATCTGTGGACCCCCAGATAAAGGATCTGGCAAAAACGCTCGGGGCATCTGGACATCAGACCTCGCTCGCGGTATTAAAAGAGGCGAAGAAGGGGGCGATCCTGGCTGCAGTGTCCTCGTTCAACCGTGCCGTTTCCGAACTAGGCGTGGCTCTTATGGTGGGCGGAAACTTGCTTGGGGCCACTAGGGTGATGACGACCCAGATCTCCTTGGGTGTCGCCAGGGGAGAGCTCTTACTGTCCTTGGAGGTCACCGCAGTTCTTCTCGCCATCACGTTGACCATGACTTTAATCGCCAACAGGCTGAGGCGTGATTAGATGGTCGTACACGTAAAATTAAAAAACATTACGCGAGAGCACGACGGTGTAAGGGCTCTTTCCAACATAAACTTGGAGGTCAACAAAGGGGAAATTTTAACGGTGATCGGACCAAACGGGTCGGGCAAGACCACGCTGCTCAGGCTATTGGCGCTGCTTGATAATCCCTCCAGTGGGGAAATAATTTACAACGGAGAAAAAATCGATGAGTCAAACGCCGCCAATTACAGAAAAGAAATAACGATGGTTTTTCAAGAACCGGTGCTCTTCAACACAACTGTTTTTGAAAACATTGCCTACGGGCTGAGGCTGAGAGGCCTGGAGGAAAAGCAAATCGCTGCAAGGGTTGAGAACGCGCTTAGCTCAGTTATGCTGAGTGGCTTTGGGCCGCGAATTGCAAAAAAATTGTCAGGCGGCGAACAGCAACGAGTTATTCTGGCAAGGGCCCTGGCCCTGGAACCGCAGCTTCTGCTATTGGATGAGCCCACCGCGAACTTGGACCCGACCAATGCCCTCATTGTTGAAAAAATCATCAGGGGTCTGCGCGGGAGGACCACGGTTGTGGTGGCTACTCACAACATTTTTCAGGCAGGGAGATTGTCCGACAGAGTTGTTTGTCTTTTGAACGGCAGGATCATAGGTATAGACAGACCGAAAAACATCTTGGTCAAGTCCAAGAGCAGGGTCATCAGGAAGTTCGTCCAGGGGAAATTTTTCTAAAGCTCTTCCTCATTCTGGCTTGTTCAAGCGAAAATAGGGGCGGCGAGGCGGGAGAGCACGAGCAAAAAAATCAGGATGGGCCTTCATAGGGATTTGGCTTCGCAGTTTCGGGGAGTAGAGTTTAATTATTGTGCGTGTCAAATATTATCAGGGCGAGGTGGTCCAATGGTTAAGGTGAAATGGTGGGGGCACGCATGCTTCGAGATTAGGGATGGGAAGACCATAGTGGTGGACCCGCATGATGGCGAATCCGTTGGCCTGAAACCGCCGGCTGCCAAAGCTGATCTGGTTTTGATCTCTCACGGGCACTATGACCACGCGAGCGGGGAGAGGCTGGTTGCAAAGCGCGAAGCGGTGAAGATCGATAAAAGCGGTGAGAGGGCGGTGGGCAACGTAAAGGTCAAGGGGATAAAATCTTATCATGATAAAAGCTCAGGGAGGCAGAGGGGCGAGAACACCATCTTCGTATTCGAGATCGACGGGTTAAGGATGTGTCATTTGGGTGATCTTGGCCATGTCCCAACGAGCGATCAAGTTAAGGAGATAGGCAGGGTGGACGTGCTATTCGTCCCGGTCGGAGGGGTTTACACAATTGACGCAGATGAGGCGACTGAGGCCGTGAAAAGCATTGACCCGAAAATTGTGATCCCAATGCATTACTCTATCAAGGGGCTTACGGTCCAAATAGCCGGCGTTGATGGATTTTTGCGCGGGAAGGAGAACGTTAGGAGAATAAACTCTGACGAGGTCGAAATTTCCAAGGACAAACTTCCTAAAAAGACGGAGATATGGGTTCTTTCGTACGGTTGAAAGGTGTTTTCTGGACCCCGCATGTCGGGGCTGGGAGTTTGCAGGAAGTTCTGGTTGGGAATAAACCCGCGATGAATTACGTGGTTGCGGTGATGACACACTTTGGCGGAGGTGCGAGGGAGGTCACCATTAAGGCGAGGGGGAAATCAATAAGCAAAGCCGTGGATGTGGCCGAAATGATCCGAAACAGATTTTTGACAGGTGTAAAGCTCAAGGAAATAAAGATAGGGACGGACTCGCTCCAGACGAAGGAGGGCGAAAAGATAAACGTTTCAACAATTGAAATAATCCTTACCAAGTAAATTATTTAAAAAAATTAGTCCAGCTTTTTTCTTCGAGTTTAATTATTCTGAAAGACCGGGCTGGCTCGGTTTTTGCCCTAGTTGGGTTCGAGCCGCAGCGCCTTTAGCTTCTTTAAAGTAGCTTTATTAATGTCCCTGCTGATTCTCAGACATTTACCAGCTTTCCCTTTTGATTCTATCTGCAAGCAAATCATTCCTGACCAACCTGATGCTTTGCGCCTTATCGAAAACACTGGGAGGAACCCCCATATTCAGAGAAGAGCTTGGGGCTTTCAATCCTCACTTTTTGAGGCATTCTATTGAAACTTGCATTCGAAAAATGGATGTTCGCGGCATCTAGGCCTTTCAATCCTCACTTTTTGAGGCATTCTATTGAAACCACACTTGAGTGGTAAGCTCTATGTAAGCACACATGGCTTTCAATCCTCACTTTTTGAGGCATTCTATTGAAACCTAGGATTTCCTCCTTATGAGACTCGACGAAGCTACTTTCAATCCTCACTTTTTGAGGCATTCTATTGAAACTTCACCTTTGGGCCGTTTCCAGCACTACCATCGTCTTTCAATCCTCACTTTTTGAGGCATTCTATTGAAACCTCGTGAGGCCCGGCGAGGTCGGGTGGGTCGTCGACCTTTCAATCCTCACTTTTTGAGGCATTCTATTGAAACTCACCTCCTCTCTCTCCCGCCCTCATTCCGAAGTAAAACTTTCAATCCTCACTTTTTGAGGCATTCTATTGAAACTGCGCGTCACAGGGTTGTGCAAAACTGTGCCGTCGCCTTTCAATCCTCACTTTTTGAGGCATTCTATTGAAACCTGTGAAATTCGGGGATTGAAGCTCCGGCAAAAGTCTTTCAATCCTCACTTTTTGAGGCATTCTATTGAAACCCCGAGCTGCTTGAGGTCCCCACCCAGGCCGAGCTCTTTCAATCCTCACTTTTTGAGGCATTCTATTGAAACGCGACGGAGAGGCAGCTTCAGTTCATACGCACCCTTCTTTCAATCCTCACTTTTTGAGGCATTCTATTGAAACTCCTGGGTGCCAGATCCTTACGCCTGCCGTGCTGAGCTTTCAATCCTCACTTTTTGAGGCATTCTATTGAAACGCGCAACAAGGGCCCAGATGAGATCGCCGAGGAGGACTTTCAATCCTCACTTTTTGAGGCATTCTATTGAAACGGAGTTCAGGCAAATAGTTGGGCCCATGCTTGCAAACTTTCAATCCTCACTTTTTGAGGCATTCTATTGAAACCTCCTTCGCGCTCGCGTTGTCGCTCGCGTCAGTTGCTTTCAATCCTCACTTTTTGAGGCATTCTATTGAAACATTTTAATTGCTATAAGGAGCTTACCCAGCACTCGCCTTTCAATCCTCACTTTTTGAGGCATTCTATTGAAACCTTACCGACAACACGCAAAAAAGCACGTCGGGATATCTTTCAATCCTCACTTTTTGAGGCATTCTATTGAAACACCTATTTTTTTCCAACTCGTGGGGATATCATCCTTTCTTTCAATCCTCACTTTTTGAGGCATTCTATTGAAACAAAAGCTTTAAATACTCAATTGACCAATTAATTAATCTTTCAATCCTCA